>Ga0074195_1003145_pt1 | contig 16276 bp, 17 predicted proteins | sample EPASupsiteHSE623_FD_64525 | JGI IMG/M metagenome (GOLD analysis project Ga0074195, IMG submission 64525) | Bioremediated contaminated groundwater from EPA Superfund site, New Mexico - Sample HSE6-23 | ecosystem: Environmental > Aquatic > Deep subsurface > Groundwater > Contaminated ...
GTGTTGTCAAATCCATTAACGTTGCTGCTGGTGAAAGCGTAAAACCCGGTCAGGTTTTAGCTGTAATCAAAGGTTAAGTTTCCAGGAGATGCGGATTTCAAGTTGACAAAGCACTTGAAATCCTAACTTTCTCCAAAATGTACAAATATTATTAAAACAAATAACTATATCAATAGTTATTTAATGGGAGGGTAAACTACCAATGGAAGCATTGTTTCTGCAATATCCTTGGCTGGACGAACTGCTGCAGGGCTTTATCGGCCTGAAATTTACACACGTAGTCATGTGGGCTATCGGTTCAATCCTTATTTGGCTGGCGGTAGCGAAAGACTATGAGCCCGCATTATTGCTGCCGATGGGTTTTGGCGCTATTCTTGCAAATATTCCCTTTTCCTCAGCAGTTTCCCAGGTACCGGGTGAAGAAGGCTTTCTCATCGTTCTTTATAAAGCCGGTATCGCCAATGAACTATTCCCTGTACTTATTTTTATTGCTATCGGTGCAATGTGCGATTTTGCTCCGCTTATCCGCCGTCCGTCGGTTATGCTGTTCGCAGCAGCTGCGCAGTTCGGTATCTTCACAACTGCTATTGGAGCAACACTCGTAGGCTTTAGCTTCCCTCATGCCGCTTCGATCGGCATCATCGGTGCTGCTGACGGCCCGACTACTATTTATGTAGCCAGCCGTTATGCGGTTGAACTGCTTGGACCTCTATCTGTTGCCGCTTATTCTTACATGTCACTGGTTCCTGTTATTCAGCCTCCGGTTATTAAAGCAATTACGACCGAAGCTGAACGGAAAATCAGAATGGGCTTTCAAGGGGAAGAACCTGTTTCTCAAACCACTAAGTTCCTGTTCCCTTTAATGATTGTCATTATTGCCGGGATTGTAGCTCCGATTTCAGTTGCTTTGATTGGTGCGCTGATGTTCGGTAATCTGCTGAAAGAATCCGGTGTTACTGAGAATCTTTCCAATTGTGCGCAAAACGAATTGGCTAACCTGGTCACTTTACTGCTAGGCATCACTGTTGGCGGTACCATGAGTGCTGAGCGTTTCTTAACGTTTGATGTTGCTTTAATTATGGCTCTGGGTGCAGTTGCTTTCGTATTTGACACCGTTGGCGGCGTATTGTTCGCCAAACTGCTCAATCTCTTCAGCTCAACCAAAATTAATCCGATGATCGGCGCTTGCGGTATCTCTGCATTCCCGATGTCCGGCCGTGTTATTGCAAAAATGGCGCTGAAGGAAGATCCTAGTAATTTTATTATTCAGCACGCAATTGGCGTTAACGTTGCCGGTCAGGTTGCATCTGTTGTGGCCGGTGGTCTGGTTCTAGCGCTCATTCCGGCGCTGGCGAAGTAAAAGGAGGTAAACGAGATGAGTCCAGCTACTAGCTCTGCAGTAACTATGCTGTTTGTTGCTTTGCCGACCATGTTTCTTGTAATTGGTGTATTTATAATGGCTACGAAAGCTCTTCACGCCGCTTTTCCTGCTCCTGTAGAAGAGGAAGAGGACGAAGACTAGAAGCAGGTGATTAATGCTTTGGCATTAACCATATTACGTTTCCAATATTAAGCCGTGTTTGCGATTCGCTACTATGTGTATTGACATAAAGTAGAGTCCTCTTACTGGCTCAAGAATCGTAGCTTAGTTGGAACAAAATAAACACAAGGAGGAGACAACATGGATATCAGTACTCCTGCATTAGCGTCGATGATCGCGCTAGGCATTATCGTTATCATTTCTTGCTTCAAAGAGATGAACGTAGGTATTCTGGGAATTGCAGCTGCTCTGTTCGTTGGTATTGTGTTTTCCGGTTTAAAAGTAGCCGCAATATTTAAAGGGTGGCCGGTTGGCTTATTTATGATCCTCGTTGGTGTTACCTTTATGTTTGCCTGCGCACAGGTAAACGGTACGATGGAAAAGTTTAGTGCTTATTCTGTACGTCTTGCTAAAGGCAATACGGCATTAATCCCGATTATCTTTTTCTTCCTGGTTACGCTGGTAACAACGATTGGCCCTGGCAATATTGCTGCCACTGCCTTATTAGCTCCTGTAGGTATGGCTATTGCCGGACGCATCGGTTTGCCGGCAATGGCCATGACGCTCCTGATTGTTGGTGCTGCTAACGGCGCGGCATTCTCGCCTTTTGCTCCTACCGGGATTATTTCCAATGGTATTATTGCAAAAATGGCTCCTCAACTGGGAATTCCTCCTGAAGCTTTAAATGGGCTCGCCTGGAAAGTCCATTTTAATTCTGAGATTGTACAAGGTATTGTTAACTTCGGCGGTTTCTTCTTAGTAGGCGGTTTGGCCTGGATGAAGAAACAGCGTGGCAGCAATGCTCTGAATATTGATGAGATTGCTCCCAAGCCGGAACCTTTCACTGGTAAACAATGGGCAACGTTAGCTGGTATCGTTGCTCTGGTTGTTTCCGTTATCTTCCTGAAATGGGATGTTGGTGCCGTAGCTTTCGGTATCGGTGCTATCTTCCTGCTGTTTGAAATTGCTGATGATGCCAAAGCAGTAAAAGCTATGCCTTGGGGCGTTATTCTCATGGTATGCGGTATGTCCGTCCTGATTGATGTTATGGACCAGGCTGGCGGCTTAACTGCCATGGTTAAAATGATCGGTGTTATTTCCAATCCTGTTACTGTTAATGGCGTTCTTGGTTTTATTACGGGTATTATTTCGGCTTATTCCAGCTCTTCCGGCGTTGTAATGCCGATGTTCCTGCCTATGGTACCTGGCTTGATTAAAGAAGTAGGGGGCGGTAACCCTATTGCTTTGATTTCTTCCATTAATATTGGTTCCCATTTGGTAGATACTTCACCTCTCTCCACTTTAGGCGCTTTATGTATCGCCAGCGCCGCTGAGCATGAAGACAAAGCTGTGCTGTTCCGTAATTTAATGCTGTGGGGCTTGTCCATGGCGGTCGTTGCTTCGATAGTTTGTTATGTAGCGTTTGGTCTGCTTGGACTATAAGCGGTAAAAAGAGAGAGGCCTAAGCCTCCAATGTCATTAAGTTAAGGCCAAAAAATAAATTTGCAAAAGAACCGAGTGCGCAAGAAAGCGTACCCGGTTCTTTTTTACTATAGCCTTTTTATTGACAGATAGCAATCTGCCTTTTTGGTGCGCTCAAAAATAGGCAGAAAAGGCAGCGAGATCCTTTTCTTTCAACCTCGCTGTCTTTTTTCTTGGATTTCTATATTTTACTTTCCTTAAGTTAATGACATTGCTTAAGCCTCTCTTTTTTTGTCTTTTTTTAGCAAAAGGAGGATTTTTAACTTCAGGATAGAATAACTTATATCTATAGAGACATAGAGAAAATGTATATATATATTAAAATATAGTAAGATTACATTATCTCTACAGTCTCTTTTTGGAATTAATTTTCAGATTATTTGCCATTTACATAATAGTATGTTTAGTGATACTATTATGTAATCGAGAGGAGGGATGCCTTAAGGAGGAGAGTTATTGTGCTACCATAACAGTCTCCTGAGAAAAAGTGTGAAGAACGCTGTACTGATGGTAATTCAACGTAAATTATATTAGGGGGGAATTCAGATGGAAATTTCAATGGCTGCAATCATGTCAATTGTGGCTTTACTAATCGTCGTAATCATCAGTTGTGTAAATGAAGATTTAAATGTTGGTTTTCTTGGGATAGCGTTCGCAATACTTGTCGGTGGTATTTGGGGCGGGGCAACAGCAGCTAAAGTAATGGGGTATTTCCCTACCGGCCTTTTTATGATTCTCGTAGGTGTTACTTTCTTATTCGGTATGGCCCAAACAAATGGCACAATGGAAAAGCTGACAGCTTATTCTGTGCGACTTTGCAAAGGCAACACTGCATTTATGCCTTTAATTATATTTGTTCTGACAACATTTGTAACAACTATCGGCCCTGGTAATATCGCCGGAACAGCCTTGATGGCACCGGTTGCTATGGCTATTGCTACCCGTATCGGCATGCCGGCCTTCCTTATGACCCTTATCGTTGTCGGCGCTGCAAACGGCGCTGCTTTCTCACCTTTTGCTCCTACTGGTATTATATCTAATGGTATTATTGCAAAAATGGCAGGCGAGCTGGGTATTCAGGATTTAAGCGGTTTGGCCTGGAAGATTCATTTTAATTCGGAACTTGCTCAGGGATTGGTTAACATCGGCGGGTTCTTTATACTTGGTGGTTGGGCCTGGATTAATAAACAACGCGGCGAAACTCTCAATATTGACGAATTAGCTCCAAAACCGGAGCCATTTAACAAACATCAACTTCTTACTCTCGCAATGGTAGGTATATTGATTCTGATGGTCGTACTTCCCGGACTGCCTGCTACTAAAGGCTTATTCTCGAAAACTGTTCTGAATCTCCTGAGTAATGTTGGCTCGATCGCCTTTGTTCTAGCTGGGGTGTTGATGCTGACTGGCTCAGGCGACAGTAAATCTGCGATCAAAGTAATGCCATGGGGCGTAATTCTTATGGTGTGCGGTGTAACAGTTCTTATCGAAGTTATGGATAAATCGGGCGGACTTAATGCCCTGGTTAAAATAATTGGTGCTATCTCTACTCCAACAACAGTTAATGCTTGGCTTGGTTTGATTACAGGTGCTATTTCGGCTTACTCCAGTTCATCCGGTGTTGTAATGCCGATGTTCCTGCCAATGGTTCCCGGCTTAATTAAAGAAATCGGTGGCGGCAACCCTATCGCTATGATTTCTTCTATCAATATCGGTGCTCATTTGGTTGATACTTCTCCTCTTTCCACGCTGGGCGCTCTTTGTATCGCCTGCGCAGGTGAGCATGAAGACAAAGCTAAATTGTTTCGCAACCTGTTGATTTGGGGTCTATCCATGTCGGTGGTTGGCGCAATTGTCTGCTATGTTTTCTTTGGATTACTCAATCTATAATTAGCAGCTATGAATGGCTGGGAATAAATTCCCGGCCATTTTATTGTGGCTTTAGCCTGTGGAGCGCGTTTTTTGCGCTCCACAGTAAACCACCCCGCTATGCGGGTGCGGAAACGAAAGTTATTTTAAATATTAATTTGGGAATAAGACATTTTTGGGCAGAAGGATACTATGAGCCAAACGTATTAGGAAAACTGCAAAACCCCTTATTCTATGAGGGATAAGGAATATCAAAATAAATATGAGCTATCACATTACACAGAATACCGCCTAATTGGACAAGATAGGCGGTATTTTTGTATCTGGATAGCGGAACTTCGGGCCAAGTTGGCCCGAAGTCTTTGGGTATGTAACACATAACATCGCAATAATGACTACTCTTTGATTCCAAAGCCAATCCATCTTCCGTCAATATCCTCAATGACAAATTCATTATTTTTATAGTCCGTGACAGAAAGTGGCTTTACAACAGCAACGCTTTTGCTTATAAATTCATCTAACAATTCTTGCTGGTGCCGGGTATAGAAATAAGCATCATAGCCATATCCGTAAAGGACGTGATGAGGTGCAAATTTATTACCTTTTGTTTGGAGCAAAATAATTTCTGTAGAATCCCGGTACAGACAAATATGGGGCTCCATACTGTCTAAATATGCCACAGCGGAAAAGCCTAACTTCTGCTCATAATAAGCCGCAGTTTTTTTAATATCGTCTGATGGGAAAATACAGCTTAATGAAATTAACATTTGCTATTCCCCTTTATATTTGCTATTTAGGATAATTATAGCATTCGTGTGTACGAAAACAACAATTACTTCGGGCCAGTTTGGCCCGAAGTCCTCCCGCCTATACGATTGCCATATCTGGCAGGAAAGGAGGAATTTCATGCAGGAAGATATTGAACGCCGGACAGTTGCCCTATCCGTCAATGCCACAAAGCTGACGGGCCGGACGCTGGCAAAGGTGCTGGCGGCAGCAATCCAGCAGATACAAAAGGGCCATCAGAAACGGCAGACCCCCGCAGGGCAGACAGAGCGTAAAAAAGCTGATGAACCACGGCGTTTCTACGAACAGCCTTGACCTGTCCGGGGATACGAAGTTGTTTGACCGTGTGGCCCGAAATACAATGTAGACTATGCTTTTCACAAAACCGAGTCGGACAAATATTTGTTATTCTTCAAGGCCGGGCAGGCAGACGCAATAACCGCCTGTTTTGGCGAATACACAAAGCTGATGCGGAACCGTGGCAAGAGCCGCCGCCCCCAAAATGTGCCAGTGTCAATACACTTGCCCTGCTGCCACTTAGCGCTTTAGGGTAGTTTTCCTTTTTTTGCTTGCCAAATTGGTAGGCAATATCATACAAGAATACTATTGTCACTTGTGGTACACTAAGTATCAGATAATCAGGAAAGGAGGACAAATTTTATGAAGCAAGAGATTAGAACGGTAAAATATGATGCCGAATTAAAGGTGGAAGCCTATCATTTTCAAGGGATTAGGCAGAAATTTCCCAATCATTTTCATGAATACTATGTGATTGGTTTTATTGAAAAAGGCCAGCGGTTTTTATCTTGCAAGAACAAGGAGTACACCATAGAGCCGGGGGATTTATTATTGTTTAATACCCGCGGCAATCATGCGTGCGAACAAATCGACGGCAAAACGCTGGATTATCGCTGTATTAATATCCAACCGGAAATTATGAGCAAGGCAATCTTTGAGATAACAGGAAAAGAATATTTGCCTTACTTTACACCACAAGTCGTTTTTCATAGTGAATTGGTTGCAGTGCTTCGGGAATTACATCAAATCATAATGGAGGAAGAAAGAGATTTTAGAAAAGAGGAAATCTTCTTTTTCCTTTTGGAACAGCTCATTCAAGAATATACGGAACAGGCTTTGCCAACAGAAAACGCAGGGCAAAGCACAGAAGCAAGGGCAGTCTGTGAATTCTTAGAAAAGCATTACATGGAAAACATTACACTTGATGACCTTTGTAGGCTTGCTAAAAAGGATTTTCGGTGTCAATGCCATTTTCCAGTTCGTCCCGTTCTTTTTTTAGATTGGCAATCACTGGCAGAAGTTTATCGCAAATAAATGTCCTGTAATCTCTTTTTTTCTGTCCATGAAAGTCCTCTCAATATAAAACAACTTTCCGAAAATACGGGAACATCGACAAGCTGACAAGGGAAATCTTAATTGAACTGGTTGATCATATCAAGGTATACGAGGGCGGTGACATAAGCATACGGTTTAAGTTTGCCGACGCGCTACGCCACATTATCCAGTATATCGAAGTCAACTCGCATTTACAGGTAGGATAAGACGCTTACCCACGAACAGAGCTTGTTTGTTTTCCTAATATATAACATTCATATGTAAGTACGGTTGGTCTAAATGAAGCGACAATAAAAAAGTACATTCAGTATCAAGAAAAACATGATATAGCGATGGATAAATTGAGTGTAAAGAGTATGAAGACCCCTTTAAGGGGTGGCAACGAGTCAAGGGCGTTGGGCTTGAACGAAGTGAAAGCCCGCGTCTTTAGGCGCTGGCCGGTAACATCCCCTTATTGGGGGCAGTGCAAACCACCCGTTGGACGGTGGTTATGATTTTTATCTGCATATTGTACGCATTACTCCGAATGCTGTATACTATAACAGGTGAGTCTTAGTTATACAGGAGGAAGTATGGAGAAAATTGTGGATCAGTCTATCATTACCCGAAAGAATGCCTATACTATTTCATTTAGTGTTATTATGCTTGTTGCAATGATTGGTTTTAGTGTGTACCGGTATTTCGATATTGGTTTTTGGTCTCCCCTGGAAATATTTGCTGAGTTGATGATCATTTTTGTATTAATTGACCGGGCGCAGTCAAAAATTACATATGAGCTGGATAAGAAAGTATTTCGTATTACCAAGAAAAGCTTATTAGGCACTCAGGTGTATGAAATACCATATAAAGATGTATTTGGTATTTATGACTATAGACCTAAACTTGTTGGTGCCGTTAAGTTTCGCCATACCTATCGGCTTCATTCGGCACTTGACGGACGGAAGGTATGGACGTTGGCATATCGGGTGATGAAGAAAGGCAAGACGGAAAATCGAAAAGTATTTTTTAAGGCAAGTGAAGAACTGCTTAATGGGTTGAATCAGCGTTTGCCGAATAAAGTACGTATTTCGGAAGAAGAAACGGTGAAAAATATTATTTTAAATGAAAAAGACTAGGTTGTGTTTTCAAAATAGATTGACATAGATAAACAATAAAGAGAAAATAATCAATATGAAGATACGAAATAAAATAAGCGATCAACAATGGAATAGATTGAAAGATTTACTGCCAGCAGAGAATGCAGGAAAACGGGGACGTCCTACGGAAAGAAGCAATCGCCAAATGATGGACGGCATTGTATGGATTCTACGCACAGGAGCGCCTTGGCGTGATCTGCCTGCTGAATTCGGACCGTGGCAAAGTGTGTACACACGGTTTCGCAGATGGAAAGAGAAAGGAATCTGGGGAAACGTCTTTGAGGCGCTCTCCCAGGACAGCGATAATGAAAGTGTAATGATTGACAGTTCCGTCATTCGGGCTCATCAGCATGCAGCCGGTGCAAAAGGGGGCAGGATGCTCAGGCATTAGGCCGCTCACGAGGTGGATTTAGCACAAAAGTTCATCTTGTAGCCGATGCCTTGGGTAATCCTCTACAGATTCGTTTAACCGAAGGCCAGCTCAGCGACATTTCTAGTGCGGAAGAATTACTGTTATCTGTTGGAGTAAGCGAAAAAAAGGTACTCGCCGATAAAGGATATGACAGCGATTCTCTGGTGAATATTATTCTGGACAATGGTGGAGAAGCCGTGATCCCCTGGCGCAGCAATCGAAAAGAAGTTCCGACGAATCGAACCTGTGACTGGCATGTATATAAAGAACGGCACCTGATTGAATGCTTATTTAATAAACTGAAACATTTTCGTAGGATTGCTACTCGTTATGAAAAACTGGCTACTTCTTATCTATCCATGTTATATATTGCCGGCTCATTGATCTGGCTGCGCTGATTTTGAAAACACAACCTAGTTCCTGTTAATAATTTGCCTATTTTATTTTATTGCTTTCAGAAATTCCCGGATGCGAAGTTTCATATTATTTGTGACTATAAACATGATGTATTAGAAAAATATTTATCTGTTTTTGCCCGTGAATATGATTATTGTCTAATAAAAACAGATCAAAAAGGCACATGTGCGGGCGTTCAGCAAGCAATAAATTCTGTTGGTGAAAAAGTACCTTTTCTATTTATATGGAGTGACTTAATATTATCGGATAGTTTTCTACTGCCAGAAATTAGTGATGGAGAAAACTATGTTGGTATTTCTAAGGATTTTGAATGTCGTTGGTCTCATGATAAGGATGAATTTATAGAAAAACCTTCGAAAGACGACGGAGTAGCAGGGTTATTTATTTTTGCAAATAGTAACATTATTGATGATGTTCCCCAAGGAGGCGGATTTGTCGAGTATTTAGCTAATAAAGAAATTCCGTTTAAACGAATTGATTTGCATGGAACGAAAGAAGTTGGAACAATTCTTTCTTATAATGAATATAACGACAATAGTAATAAATGCAGGCCTTTTAATAAAATGATATTTGAAACTGATATTGTTACAAAAATTCCAGTAACTCAACAAGGGATTGAAATAGCAAAAGATGAAGTCGCTTGGTATAAAAAAGTATCTGAATTAAATTTTACAAAAGTTCCTCATATTTATGGGTTTGAACCTTTAAAAATGAATAAAATTATTGGGAAAAATATTTTTGAGTATTCCGACTTGTCTGTAAAGCAAAAAGAACTTATTCTAGAAAAAATAGTTAGTGCTATAAGTGAATTACATAATCTAGTAGATCCAATTAAAGCGTTACCTAAAGATGTTTTAGAAAACTACATTAATAAAACGTTTAGTAGAATACAAAAAGTAAAAAATATGATTCCATTTGCAAATAATCAATATATAAATATTAATAAAAAGCAGTGTAAAAATATTTTCTATTTTCAGGATTTACTGTCGATTAAAATTCAAGATTTTATACCTGAACAGTTTCATTTGATTCATGGAGACTGTACATTTTCTAATTTAATGTTCGATTCTTTTAAAGAGGAAATTGTTTTAATTGATCCTCGAGGTTATTTCGGTGAAACCAAATATTATGGCGATAAATATTATGACTGGGCAAAATTATATTATTCTTTAATTGGAAACTATGATCAGTTTAACCGAAAAAACTTTACATTGAATTTTGATAATCACTGCGTTTCTATAAGAATTGGCTCAAATAATTGGGAAGATATGGAGGAATATTTTTTTTCGTTGTTACCTAATCTAGATCGCAATAAAATTAAATTAATACATGCATTAATTTGGTTATCGCTGACAACTTACGCTTGGGAAGATTATGATTCAATATGTGGGGCATTTTATAATGGAGTATTTTATTTTTCAGAGGTGTTTGAGTGAAATTAGAATTATCTTCTTTACCTAAAACTTGGTTAATTGATTTAGATGGCACTATTATGCAGCACAATGGATATAAAAATATGGAAGATGTTTTACTAGACGGTGTAAAAGAATTTTTTGCAAAGATCAGTACTGATGATTATATTATTTTTCTCACTGCCAGAAAATCAATTTACAAAGATAGAACTATAGAATTTTTAGAAAAAAATAAATTGAGATATAATCATATTATATTTGATTTACCTGTTGGAGAGAGAATTTTGTTAAATGATGATAAACCGTCCGGTTTAACTATGGGACATGCTATTAATAAATTAAGAGATGGAAAATTGGAATTTGAATTTCAAATAAATGAGGATTTATAGGTATGTGGGACATTATTAAACGACTGAAATTTATTTGTAAATATCCATTTCATAAATTTAGAGATGCCATTAGATATGTAAAGGTATCCAATGAGTTGAAAATACTAATTCAGGAAATAAAAACTCAATATCCCAATGCAGTGTTTTTTTTACAGATGGCAAACTTAGGCGAAGTCTACGTATCTTGTGCTTATCTAAAATATTTAAAATCGATTGAAAAAGATATCATAGTTTTTATTTTAGAAGAACAAAAGTATACGAAACAATTAATAAATATATTTCCTCATATTTCGCAAACTTATTTTATTTCCCATCGTGCTAATGATCTAATAAGAAATGACAAGAGTTTTGCTGAGAAATTTAAGATTCAATCACTTGATATATATGAACATGAATTTAATAATAACAAACCTGGAAGTATGGTTGAAGCATTTCGAGTTTTATTAAATGTACAAAATAAGCTTCCATGTAATTTAACTTCCTCTACCGAAGACGATTTGAGTAAAGTGCATTCAATCTTTATAAAAACTTCATGTAAAATAGAGAAAACAGTTATTTTAACTCCTGAAGCAAGATCTTTTGAATATCCTTTGTTGAATGATGAATTTTGGATAGTATTAGCTGATCGTATAGTCGAAAATGGATATGATGTAGTTTTTAACAGTAATAAAAATTTTGCTAAGTATTCTTCTGTTTTTCTATCAATAAGAGAGACGATATTATTAGCAAAATTATGTGGTAATGTTATAGGGGCAAGAAGCGGATTGCTAGATGTATTAGCTGGCGAAACAAATGTTTTTATTCAAGCTATTTATCCTAAGAATAATGATGTATTTCGTAGTAGGTTTGAGCACTTAAAACGGTTTAAGTTTCCTGAAAACATTACAACTATCGAAAAACTACAGATCTTTTATTCTTTAAATAAGATACGCGATGATGGAAAGATTAAAGAAATAATTTTGGAATCTCAAACTAAAGAGGATCTTATAAAAGATATATTATACACTTTAAATACACAATCTTAATTATGATAAATATTCTATATAAGGGTTCTAATGGAGGAAAACGTGAATATTCTTATTGTATTTTCCCAGCCGTGGAAAGTCGGTGGTGCCGAGACGCATGTAACCGACCTGATCAAAGGTCTTAAAGCGAACGGTCATAATGTATATCTGGCTGTGCATGGAGAAATATCAGAAAAAATGAATCAACTAGTTGATGGACAATGGTCTTTTAATTTCCGATCGAAAAAGATTCTTGAATATCCATTGTTGGCAAACCAGCTTGTAAAGCTGGTCAAAGAGAAGCAGATTGATATCCTTCATTGTCATCAACGTACTGCCGGATACTTAGCTGCTTATATAAAAAAAAGAACAGCTGTACCTTTTGTGGTCACCATTCATGATCCGTGGAATAGAGCTTTATTTAAGAATTTCCATGGGAAAATCTTTGACCATATTATTACAGTGAGTGAATTCTTGCGGAAGAGATTCATTGGAGATTTTGGCTTTGAGCCGGAGAAAGTTCATACAATTTACAATGGCGCGGATAGTGAACGATATGACCCGATAAAATACTGTAAAGGAGAATTGGACGAGCTTAAAAAGGAATTAGGAATCAACTCTGGTGATAAAGTAATTAGTCTGATTGCAAGATTATATACTTCAAAGGGGCAACAGTATTTAATTGAGGCTGTGCCGGCTATACTGGAGAAATGCCCTGCAACTAAAATTCTTCTGGTGGGCAGTGGTGAGCATGAAGTGCAATTTAAGACACAAGCAATGGAAATAGGTGTGAGTGAGTCTGTTATATTTGTCGGTTATCGGGAAGATATTCCCGAACTTATTGGCTTATCGGATATCGTTGTTAGACCTTCCGATATGGAGGGATTTCCTATCAATATGTTAGAAGCAATGCTTATGAAAAAACCGGTAATTGCCACGGCTATTGCTGGGGTACCTGAAATGATTACCCATGGGGAAAACGGTTTCATGATTAAGCCTGGCGATGTACAGGCATTGGCAAACTATAGTATAGAGTTGCTGTTAGACGAAAAGAAGGCAGAACTCATGGGGAATAAGGGAAGAGCGGTTACTTTGCAAAAGTTTACCTTACATAGTCTGATTAAAAGTGTAGAGAGTCTATACTTAGACTTAGTTAGAAAGGATATTAGTCATGGATAAAATCAAAGTGGCAATGATTGCTCCGGAATCTTTTCCTGTACCACCGGTAAAGGGCGGAGCGGTTGAATCAGTGATTCATCAAGTTGCCGGTTTTTTAGGTTCAGATATTTCATTGTCAATTTTATCTGTTGCAGACACAGCATTGCCACTTGCTCATATGGAGGGGAGCACCGAATATCTTCATGTGATGCGTGAAGGATCATTATGGAGAGAAAAAGTGCCATTGCGCCTCGCAAAATTACCTTTTAGGCTTCCCCTTCGTTGTTATCGTAGTTCATATATTAGTGCAATACTCTCAAAACTTGAAACTATAGCTCCTGATATAGTTCACATACACAATAGTCCGGTATATGTTTTGTTTATCAAGGAGCGGTTCCCCGAAATGAAAGTAATTCTCCATATGCATAACCGGCATTTGGTGAGAATGAATCGCCAATTAGCAACTGTTATCGCAAAGAAGGCTGATATTCTAGCCGGAGTCAGTCAGTATATCGTCAAGGACATATTGTCAGCATTTCCTTGGGTAAGTACTAAATGCCGCTGCTTATATAATGGGGTTAATATCAATATTTTTAAACCCAAATGGGAGATGGACATACAAAAAAAAAGGGATCAGCTTGGCATAGAGAAGAACGCATCAGTTTTACTATTTGCGGGGCGGATCACAAAGCAAAAAGGGATTCATGTATTACTAGAAGCCTTATCACGTGACTTTCCACCAGGATGGAGTCTGGTTGTGGCTGGTTCCAGTTGGTTCGGTGAACAAAAAACGAATAAATATATGCGACAGATAAAACAGTTAGCAGCCACCCTCCAAAATCCGATTATTTTTACGGGATATGTACCACATTCTGAAATGCCAGTTTTGTTGGCAATGGCTGAAGTAGTCATACTTCCATCAATTGGAGAAGAAGCGTTTCCGTTAATCGCCCTGGAAACTGCTTCTGTAGGAACGCCTATACTGTGTAATTCTATCGGTGGAGCTGCTGAATCGGTTATTGATGATAAGACTGGTTTTATAAACAAAGATATCAGTATTGAAGGATTGCAGAAAAAACTTCAAGCTGTTTATTCTTTATCAAAGGAACAGTTGGAGGATATTGGCTTTCAGGCACGAGAACATATTAGTAAGCAGTATTCCTGGACTGTATGTGCTGGAAAGTACGAAGTTGTATATGGTGAGCTAATGACATATTCTCATGAAAAAGGAAGGACTATATGAGTGCTTTGGTATCAATTATTATGCCCGCATATAATGTAGAAAATTATATAGGAAAAAGCATTGAGTCAATCATTGGTCAAGAATATAATAATTGGGAACTCATCGTAGTAAATGATGGTTCTACAGATAATACGTGTGATGTTGTGCAGGCCTTCACTCGTACAGATTCTCGGATTAAGCTTTATAATCAAGACAATAGAGGTGTATCAGTCGCTAGAAACCGAGGTATTAATGTTGCTACAGGCGAGTATCTTGCATTTCTAGATGGTGATGATTTATGGGATAAACGATTCTTAGCAGAAGTGGTTGCAGCAAAAGAAACTAATAATGTTGAGATGGCCTATTCAGGGTATAACGCTTTTTATGAGGACGGACGCTCTAGAGCTTTTAAGTTTCAATATATGGATGGCGATATTTTAGTTGCTTATTTGAACGAGATTGTCAGTATGCATATTGGTTCATTAGTTGTTGATAAATCAATGCTAAATGAGTTTAATATTCGTTTTACGGAAGGCTGTGCAATCGGTGAAGATGTGGAATTCATTATAAAATTGCTTTGTGTTGCAAAGGTATTTTCTATACGAAAAGAACTAATGTTATACCGGATGCGGAGACCAGGATCCGCTACCAACTCAACTTTTAAGTGGCAAGCTCATATTAACGGTATCAGGTCTTTTGAAAGAATCAAGGTATTTATATTGGAAAGATGTTCTGAGGTGGCGAACTGTGAGGAAATATTAAATATTTTAGATAATAAAACGGGAAAATATCGTTATTGGCTTCTCTGGAAAATGGTGAAATTCGGTTATCATACTGAGGCATTGCAAATGTTATCTGACTCAGAATGTATTCAAGAGCTGAATAAAATTAAAACATTTAATTTATCTTTTAAACAACGCTTACGGTATCATGCTATTTTGTCAAAAAATAGATATGTATGGAATTGCTGTGGAATGTTTAAGGCTCGTTAAGCGGTACTTGTTTATAGGAGGAATAAGTATGCAGGAAATTACAATCGTTACAGCGTTTTTTGATATAGGCAGAGAAAACTGGCAAGGTTTTAAACGTGATAATGGTAAATATGTGGAGTATTTTAAGTTCTGGGCAAGGATGAGGAACAAAATTGTTGTATATACTGATCAGGAAACTGCTCGACAAGTAGTAAGTATTCGTAATTCATTTGGATTGGCCGATAGAACTCAGATTGTTGTTATTGATGATATTACGCTATTAGATTCAGAAGTTTATCAGTGTATGGAAAAGGTCTTATCTAATGACCTAGCTATAAAGTTTAGAGATAAGCCAGGTAACCCAGAGTCTTACAACTCACTATATAACTATGTTATGTATCTAAAACCCTACTTTATAGCAGATGCAGTTAATCGTGGTTTGGCAGATGGAATGATTGCTTGGATGGATTTTGGTTACAACCATGGTGGAAGCTTTTATACAAATCCCTTGGATTTTGATTTTTTGTGGCAATATGACTTTTCACACAAAATACATGTTTTCGCAGTAGATCCGTTGGATGATACACCAGTTTTTGAAATTGTAAGGAGAATGAAAACATATGTTGCTGGAGGTATTATTATTGCTCCGGCTGAATTATGGCAAGTTTTGGTTTCTTTTTTTCGAGAAGCGCTTTTTAACCTTGCTAGCTGTGGTATGATGGATGATGATCAGACATTATTAATCATGGCTTATCGAGAGCATCCCGAATATTTTGAAATTCATTCAATTGAAGACTTTTTTTGTCCTATAAAAGATTTTGGCGGATATCACTTGACATCAGTACAATTGAAACAGTCAAAACAGACAAGAAAGATAGCTAGAAGATTTTTGCATAACGGAGAGTATCCACAGGCATTGAAATGTTATTTCAAGTATGTTATGCAAAAAATACAATCAATATAGCTAGGGTGTGTCTGAAAACTCAAAATTGCATAAAACCTAAGTTTTTGTTAAAATTCAAGAAAAAACTTGGAGATTACGATTATGGCACAAAAGCGTTACGAAATGTCAGATGAACAATGGATGCAAATAAAAGATTTATTCCCAGTAGCTAAGACAGGGCG
>Ga0074195_1003147_pt1 | contig 16270 bp, 16 predicted proteins | sample EPASupsiteHSE623_FD_64525 | JGI IMG/M metagenome (GOLD analysis project Ga0074195, IMG submission 64525) | Bioremediated contaminated groundwater from EPA Superfund site, New Mexico - Sample HSE6-23 | ecosystem: Environmental > Aquatic > Deep subsurface > Groundwater > Contaminated ...
GGCCCATCATTCTCCTTCTTTGCGAGTTCATAAAGTCTTATAAAAAGCTTCTTCCCTGTTTCTGTTTGTTTAAAATTCTTTTTAAAGAAATTGTGTTGGGCACAAAGGGTTTGTCCGTTTTCAAGGGTCGCTTTTCCACCAAAATCCTTCGGTTTTATATGGTCTGCATTAATTTCAACACCCTCGGGTCTTCCTTTACCACAATATACACATCGATATCCATCTCTCTTAAAAATTAATTCTTTTATTTTAGGACTAAAATCCTCAAGCTCTCTCTTTTTAATAAAACTAGGATCATATCTGTAGATTCCTTTAGAAACCTTAACTAAAAATCCCCCCTGATGCATTTTACGTATGCCACGATCTGGATCGCGAAAAATTTCACCTGTTCTTTTTTTATATTCCCTTATTGCCCAATCAACAACCTCAGGATGCCTTATATCCTTCTTAGGATGTGTTAAAAAATATTCGCGCAATAACTTATCCTGACTGATTTTCTCTTTTTTGGTCATATTAATTTAATATCTATTGCCTTCTTTATCATCTCTTTTGCAACAGCATGAACAACTGGAATAACAACCGAATTACCAAACTGTCTATACATCTGAGTTCTAGACACAGGAACAATAAAGTGGGGGCTAAATCCCATGATAGCCTTACACTCCCCTGTTGTAAAAAGCCTCAATCCTGTTTTTCCATCTTTAACAAAGGTGCCCGTCAATCTTTGAATTTTATGATAACTCGAAACAAGGGTCTTTACCTGAATTTTTGATGTGTGGTCAACAACTTCTGGTTTTCCATCTTTTTTCTTAAAAATATAGTTTTTCTGCAAATATTCAGAAATACCAAAGCCCTCTGCATTCTTTTCAAGAAAATCTTTTATATAAACTTTTTTACTTTTCCCCTTAGGAAATTGAAAATTAATCTCCCCCCTCACTCCCCTTTTATCAAAACCAACAATATAAATTCTTTTTCGTTTTTGTGGTACTCCAAAATCAACTGAATTTAAAATTTGATAACGTACCTCATAATTTAACTCATTAAGCGCACCTAAAATTATTTCAAAAGTCTTACCAGAATCATGATTAGTTAACCCTGGCACATTCTCCAAAAGAAAACCTACGGGTCGTTTCTCTTTTATTATTCTCAAAACATCATAAAAAAGCGTTCCCTGAGTTGAATGTAAAAATCCTTGTCTTTTTCCAATTGTGCTAAAGGGCTGACATGGAAATCCAGCGACAAGAATATCAAAATCAGGAATTTCTTTCTCATTTATTCCCGTTATGTCTCCCGCAGGAATTTCACCAAAATTAGCCTCATATGTTTTTTGGCATGAAGAATCCCACTCAGAAGAAAATACGCATTCTCCACCAACTTTCTCAAAAGCAGTTCTTGTTCCTCCTATTCCAGCAAATAGATCAATAAAAGTAAATAAAGTCTTTTTTTTGGTTTTTGGTTTTGTAAACAAAGTTTGAGTTTTTCTATTCTTCAACATTTCCTATAATCTTACTAAAATTCTGCCTATAACTCAATTTTTAAAAGAACCCTCTCACAAATTACGAAGCCTGGTTAGGGCTCCATATTTGTGACTAATTTAAATTGGGAATGTTTTTTATTTCTGTATTATCCCATCTTGCGCGTTGATTGCTTTTACCGCTTGATTGTAGTTTCTCTGTATCTCAAAATCCCGCCGTGCGTCGGGACTAAAAAATACGAGATAGATAAACCACAAAACAAAAATAACTACTACAACACCAAACCCAATAAACACCGGCCGCCACGATCGGGGTTTTTTTGTGGGTGTTGAATTGAAACCGTTTCCACTTGGAGAAATTTGTTCGTTCATAAACTAAAAAATATACGCTCCATGTGCCAATCTATGGAGAAATACCGACGAACTTATATACTTCAATTCTATCAAAAGCACCTACCCCAACTTCTCCTCCCCTGTGGATAACCCTATTCTTACATTATGCCCCCGATCGGGGGCATAATGTAAGAATAGATATATGAATAAAAAAGAGAAAGGAAAAACAAAATTAAAACGGGAAGTTATACTACTTCACCTCGCACGCGTAGGAGAAATGGCACTTGAAACACTCCTAGAACTTGGATTAGGAATGGGAGAAATTGCAATCGCAATAATGGGATCAACATCAAAAAGACAATCAGCATACTATATGTGGGAGGCCACAAGAAAACAAAGAAATATACACATTGATCTCCAGTCAAAAGTAGCGTTTTCTACTATGCTCTCTCGACTCACAAAAGAAGGATTAGTTGAACGAAAAAAAGGAAAAATAAAAATCACAAAAATTGGACTTGAGGCTGTAAATTCTTCAAGACTTATCCCTCTGATACCTCTCCCTGATAAAAAAAGTGTTTTGATAATATTTGATATCCCAGAAAAAATTTCTTCAAAAAGAGAATGGATTCGAGAAGAACTAAAAAGAATGGGATTTGAAATGATACAAAAAAGCGTGTGGAAAGGGAATGTGATAATACCAAAAGAATTTTTGAAAGATATATATAATCTAAAACTAAAAGAATATGTGCATATTTTTGAAGTAACAAAATATGGCACATTGGAACAATAGTACTCATTTTTTACTCATTACATCATGCCCACGATCGTGGGCATGATGTAATGAGATGTATTTTATTTGTTTCTCTACTTATTTACTTTTAGAGAGATATTCGTAGATATTTAACACCGCCTTTATCGCGTCACCGATTGAAATATTGTTTTGTTTATAGCGCACATCGGCAATATCCCCTGCTGCCCAAATCTGTGGATGTGATGATTGTTGTGTCTGATGATTTACTACAACTTCTTTCATTCCATTTATTTCCACCAATCCCTGCACAAGATCAGAATTTGGAATCCATCCAATTTCGATAAACACTCCATCAATATCCATTGTTTTTTCTTCACCGTTTTTTATTGTTTTATATTTCACCCCACGCACCAATGTATCGCCTGTAATTTCGAGTAATTGAGTTTGAGTGAAAATTTTTGTTTTTGGATTTGATTGTATTTTTTCAATCGTGATCAAATCACCCTTCAATGCATCTTTATATTCAAAAATATTCACTTCACTCGCGTATTCCAAAAGATCGAGAGCACTTTCAAGTCCTGCATTTCCTCCACCTACCACGATCACTTTTTTATCTTTAAACATTGGCGCATCGCACGTCGCACAATATGCGACCCCCTTCCCATCAAATTCTTTTTCCCCCGGAATATTTAATTTTCTCCGCTTACTCCCAGCGGCAAGTAATAGTGTTTTTGATTCAAATATTTTCCCGTTCTCTGTTTGTATTACAAACCATTTTTTTTCACCTTCCGATTTTTCTTCAATCGAGATTACACGATCACCCTCCAGTATTTCAATTCCTTCCTGCGCGCGAAGATGCCCCTCCATCTGACGAGCAAGTTCAAATCCCGAGATTGATTTAATGCCAATAAAATTCTGAATATCAGCCGACGCCACTGACTGCCCTCCAAATGTGTCGGTAATCAAAAGACTTTTTATTTTTTTTCTTCCCGCATAAATTCCCGCTGAAACTCCCGCAGGGCCACCACCAATGATAATAAGGTCAAACATAGTTAATTTTTACTTTTGCATTAATACTAAAACAAAAACGAGCGACGTTCAACGTCGCTCGTTTTCTCTTAGTTACTTTTCGTCGCCCGGATCGAGAAAATCATCAAATCCAGTGGGCTCCATTTGTATTTGGCATTTCGGGCAGTCGCCGTCTTCTTGGGCAACATATCCGCATTCTGGACATTTAAACATAAAAAAATGTGATGTATTGCGAAATACCCGACCTTTTCCCGCATCGTTTCACAATTCGGGACCGCGGGAGATTTTATTATTGTATTTTTTCCAACTCAATTTCAATCGCTCGCCTATCAAATCCAACAAATATATGACCGTCAATATCAATCACCGGCACACCAAGTTGGTGGGACTTCTCTTCGAGTTCCTTTCTCGCTTTTTCATCTTCGGCAACATTATATTCGACAAAAGATACGTTTTTGTCGCGAAAAAACTTCCGAGCCATTTTGCAATACTGACACGAGGGAGTCGAATATAGAATTATTTTTTCCATATTATTCTTTGGGAGATGATTCCCACAAGGAAAATATAATGACAAGACTTCCTGCAAAAATCACGTTCCACACAGGAAGGTTAAGTTCGGAAAAACCTAAAATCCACGGCGATAACAAAAGCCATATCCCAAGTCCGATTAATATCCAATGATTCCACCTCATTGGCATATTATACCATTTTTATCACACACTCGTCATCCGCTAGACGAGAAAGGGAGTTTTTCTATAAATTTGATATTTCCTGATCAAGAATTGTCCTGAGATTTGGCTGCCCCCCTTGGAGTACCCCATCAAGTGGAAGTGCGCCGGGAAGAGATCCCTTTATTTCATTATTCACCACAATAATCGGAAATGGGGTTCCTTGGAGCCCTGAATTTATAGCATTATTGAGATCTGCCTGAATTTTTTCTGCATATTTTCCACTTGAAAGACATTGATTAAATTTTGTTGCATCAAGACTCACCATTGTGGCAATTTCGGGAAGTTTTTTCGGATCTAATCCATTATTCAGCGGACTAATTTCCATCAAAACATCCATATATGACCAAAATTTATCTTTTCCTCCAATCTCACCCGCACATTCAACCGCTTCAGCTTCTTTTCGAGCCTTAGGATGACGATCATCAAGTGGAGCATGACGATATACCCACGCAACTTTTCCTCCATATACACTAATTGTCTCCTTTAGAGTGTCGTGAAACGATTTACAGAACGGACACTCAAGGTCTGAATATTCAACAATTTTTATCGGTGCATCCGGATTACCACGAATGTAATCATTACTACTCACTGGCCTCATATTTTTTACCGACGCAACCCCCCGCTCATCAGTTGGAACGATATTGGTATTTTCAGGACCCTTTTTTCCTGCGCTATATACCAATGATCCGGCAATAAGAAGCGCTGCAATCAATATACTTGCCGGCAGCACCCAATCTTTTTTCTGAGACACCTCGCTTCCCTCTGCTGTATTATTTTTTTGAGACAATGTATCCATAATTTTTATAATGTAACGGTAATTATACAATATAGAAACCTATACCGCTACAGGATGAAAAATCTTAAAAACCTGCTAGAATAACGCTAGGAACATATGCATATCGCAAAGAAAATAGCATTAATTCTTGGTGATTTCGGACTCGCCTTTCTTTCGGTTGCCCTCATGGTTGTCATACGCTACCCGGGGGAATTTAACTCACATTTTATAGACCACACGTCCGCTTTTTCTCTTCTCTTCCTTATTTGGATTATCATTTTTTATCTTGCGGATCTGTACCGTTTTTCGACGTTTCGAACAGAACTTTCAATCGCAAAATCACTTTTCCAAGCACTTATTATTTCGGGGATAGCATCCATTGTCGTCCTTTATCTCTTCCCTGAATTATTTAAACTCACCCCAAAAACAAATCTCGTCGTCGTTGGAATAATATTTTTTATTCTTGATTATCTCCTCCGCATTATTATATTTCGTTTTCTCAAATCAGAGAGAACCCCAATTCTTATTCTCGGCAATTCTCCACTTATTCAAGAAACGGTCACTTACCTCGAGAAAAATCCGCAAGCCGGATATCGAGTGAAAGAATGGGTAAAAGAAATCCAAAAGGAACATGAACACGCACTTTTTGATGTAATAAAAAAAGCAGGGGTGGGAATAATTATTCTTTCTCCACAACTCGCGAATGAATCATATGCAACCTCCTCTCTCTTCGCACTTCTTCCTCTTAACATTTCGGTTATCAACTTTCTTGATTTTTATGAAACACTGTTTGATAAAGTGGCGCTCAAAGAAATAAACACCGAGTGGTTTATTCAACATATTTCTACACGACGAAAAATATACGACTCCGTCAAACGATCAGTGGATATAATTCTCTCACTCGTCCTCGGAATTATTTTTCTCCCCCTCGCAATTCTCACTGCGGTTCTTATACTCCTTTCATCAAGGGGATGGGCTATTTTCCCACAAAAAAGATTCGGAAAAAACGGAGAAGAATTTATACTGTATAAATTCAGAACGATGAAAAATAATTCCGAAGGACCACTCTGGACAGAAAAAGGAGATTCGCGTGTCACGGGAGTAGGAAAAATATTGCGCTTTACGCACCTGGATGAGCTTCCACAACTTTGGAATATTTTAAAGGGAGATATTTCATTTACCGGACCACGACCGGAACGAACAGAACTTGCGGAACAATATCAAAAATTCCCCTATTACGACGTGCGCCACATTGTGAAACCGGGACTCACGGGATGGGCACAAATCAACTTCCGCCCAAGCGCATCATTCGAGGAAGCATATGAAAAACTTACCTACGATATTTATTACGTGAAGAATCGCTCTCTTTTTCTTGATCTTCTTATTATTCTCCGCACCATCCGATATATATTCACTTCACATTAATGTATGTACAAAAAAATAAAAAGTTATCTATTTTCAAACAAGAATACTAAACAAACGGTAGTCAAAAATATAGTGTGGCTCTCAGTCGGGCAAATTGGTAGCCGTTTTATCCGTGCTGCAATTATTATCTATGCCGCACGCGCATTGGGAGCCGGAGAATACGGACTTTTTTCATATGCACTCGGACTTGCGGGGTTTTTCACTATTTTTGCAGATATCGGGATAAACTCAATTCTTACGCGAGAAGTGGCACAAAATCCAGAAAAAGAATCAAATTATTTTGCAACGGCATTTTTCATAAAAATAACGCTCATTGTTGGCACTGGACTTCTTATTCTGTTTGTGGCTCCATATTTTTCTAAAATTGACAACGCAATAATCCTACTTCCCTTTGTGGTAATTCTCACTCTCTTTGATAATTTACGGGAATTTACACTCTCATTTTTCCGCGCAAAGGAAAAAATGGAAATTGAGGCCATAGTGAATGTTGTCACGAATGTAGCCATCACCGTTTTTGGTTTTTTTATTCTTTCGTATATTGCCACCGCACAAGCAATGACCGTCACATATGCACTAAGTGCCGGGACTGGAGCATTACTTGCTATTATTCTCCTTAGAAAACAATACACAAAAGTTTTTTCTAACTTTGATTCTTCACTTTTGAAACCCATCATCAAAGCGGCTCTTCCAATCGCAATTCTAAGCCTCTTCGGAGTATTTATGTTAAACATCGATATGGTTATGCTTGGATGGTGGCGCAGCGCTGAAGAAATTGGTTTTTATTCTGCAGCACAAAAAATCGTCCAAGTTCTCTATACATTTCCGTCAATTATCGCGGCTGCCCTTTTTCCAACAATTGCGCGATTTGTCGGACAAAAAAAGAATAAAGACGTTTCGTTTATAATGTCAACTGCAATAGTCGGCGCGCTTCTTCTGGCTATTCCCCTTACTATTGGAGGAATTGTGCTCGCAAAATCAATAATACTTTTCCTCTATGGAGGCTCGTATCTTCCCGCTACACTTGTATTCCAAATCCTTATCGCAACCACGTTATTCATTTTTCCAGGAACATTGTTTGGAAATTTTGTTCTTGCATATAACAAACAAAAGAATTTTGCAAAATATGTAGCTCTTGCATCAATTGGAAATGTTCTTTTTAATGCACTTCTCATTCCAAAATTTGGAATTGTTGGTGCCGCTACCGCGACTATAATTGTTCAATCTGTATATAATGCGGCGGCGTGGCTAATGGTGAAGAAAATAAATAATTTTTATACATTACAAAATATTAAAAGGATTGTTTTTTCCGGAATAATTATGGGAATTGTAGCGTTTATTCTCGATGCAACCAGCCTCCACGTTATTATAAATATTCTTATCTCCGCGGGAATTTATTTACTCGCCCTTTTTATATTAAAAGAACCACTTATTCTTGAAATAAAAAACTTTACAAAAGTATTAAAGAGAAATCCGGATGATATCTCTCCCCTTTAAACAGGAACTGACTTATTTATAAAAGAGAAAAAAAATCTTAATTCTTTTTTAATAACTCCTCTATTTTTTTTACACACGCCTCAAGGGTGAGGTGCTCTCTTACAAACTTGAGTCCGTTTGCCCCATGCTCATCTAACTTTTCCTTCTCCGCATATATTCTTCTTATTATCTTTTCTCCCTCTTCCACATCATCAGAGTGTCCTGCATATCCACATTTCACCTCCTTCACAAGCGCAAATGCATCACTCTCTTTATTCAAAAATGAGACAACTGGTTTTCCTGCAGCCATATAACCCAAAAATTTTCCAGGAACAAACGACGTTTTATTGTCGCTACTCAAACACACTATTCCCACGTCCGAATCTTTTACCAAATATGGATATTCATCTTTCGATATAAACGGGCGAATCTCAATGTTTTTTATATTCTTTTCCTGAATAAGCCTTTCTATTTTTCCTTTTTCCGTGCCATCGCCCACAAGAAGAAAAACAATATCTTTTAGATCAGAAACGCGCTCAGCAACCTGCACCAAAAATTCCAACCCTTGTGCGGGACCCATGATTCCAGCAAAAAGAAATACAAATTTTCCCCGTAATCCGTATCGGTCTCGAAATGAAATATCTTTTTTGAGATTTGTATATTCATTCGCATCTACCCAATTATGCAATGTTACTATTTTATTTTCGGAAACATTTTTTTTCTCAATGAGAAACTTCTTTCCTCCGTCCGAATGAAATGTAATCACATCGGCACTTGTGTAGACGGTTTTTTCTATTAATTCAAAGAATTTGATAATCGGTTTGTTTTTCAAAATTCCAAGATCAATTGCATTTTGAGGAAAAATATCCTGAATATTCAAAAGGAGCTTTGCACCGTATTGTTTTTTTATGAACTTCCCTACAAGTCCGAGTGTAATTGGTGGACTATACACAATCACCGCATCGGGTGACTCTTTCATATGTTTTCTCACCCCAAGGGAAAAGATAATTGGCAAAAGAATTTGTGAAATTCCTCTGATAATAAAATTCACCTTATGCAATGGGAGTGTTTTTATACGAATCACTGTAACCCCATCATCGGAGGATACAATTTTAAATTTTTTGTCTTTTGATTCTTCGGTAAGATAGTGGCGGGGATATGAGGTGAGCACCGAGACACTATGACCTGCGCGCAATAACCCGTGTGCAAGCTCGTGCATTAAATGTGCTGCAGAAGAAACTTCCGGAGGGTACACGTCCGCAACAATAAGAATTTTCATAAATAAGATTACTGAATTTTCCCTCGGCGTTGTTTCACAATTCTTGTAAGCCCAACAATATGCCGAAGCACCTTACTCGATACATTTTTATCTTTATAATTTTGTGGAACATTCATCTTCACTCCATTTTTCCGCTCACCAACGGTTACTTCAATTGCTTCTAGTACGGCATCCTTCCCACGCCCCGAAAGAATTGCAACTCCCTCATCAAACGCCTCTGGACGTTCCGAACTCACGCGCATTTGTATTGCGGGAAAGTCCATTGCTGAAGATTCTTCATGAATACTTCCACTATCCGAAAGTACACAGAACGCCTCACGCTGTAGTTTATTAAAATCAAAATACCCAAACGGTTTGTGAAAATTAATATGTTTATGCGCACTGATCCCATATTCTTGAAGTCGCTTTTCAGTACGTGGATGTGTGCTCATCACAATTGGCATATCATATGTTTCCGCGACTGCGTTCAATGATTCAATGAGTTCAATGAATGCTTCTTTTGTATCAACATTCTCTTCACGATGAATTGTTGCAACAAAATATTTTTTTGGTTCAAGTTTCAATTCTTTCAAGATTTGTGAATTATCAATGCCCTCTTTATATGCATCAAACACTTCGGTAAGTGGTGTGCCGGTTACATAAATAGTACCTGGATGAATTCCCTCGCGAATGAGATACTGACGGGCATTCTCACTATACGGCAAATTGATATCAGAAATATGATCGACAATGCGGCGATTGATTTCTTCAGGAACATTTTCATCAAATGAACGATTTCCCGCTTCCATGTGGAATATCGGAATTTTCATTCGCTTTGCAATAATTGCCGCGAGTGCGCTATTGGTGTCTCCCAAGATAAGCACCGCATCGGGTTTTTCTTTTATTAATACCTCCTCGCTCTTCTTTATGATGTTCGCAATTTGTTCTCCCAATGTATCCGCCTTCACTTCCAAAAAATAATCCGGCTTTCTCACCTTCAAATCATCAAAAAATACCTGATTCATTTGGTAATCATAACTTTGCCCCGTATGCACCATGACGTGGTTCACATATTCATCAAGTTTTGCGAGTACGCGAGAAAGACGAATAATCTCCGGTCGAGTCCCAAAAATCGTCATTATTTTAAGTTTTGGATCATTTTTCATATTCTTTATTATACTTCTTCTGCGAACGTATCGGGATCATCGGGATTAAACACCTCATTTGACCACACCAGGAGCTTCATTTCCCCCTCTCCAATGTTTTGTATATTGTGCGTCCAATTCAATGTCATTTCAACTACCTTCGGGGCATCTCCCGAAACGATATATTCCTTAATTTCATTTGTCTCTCTGTTTCGAAGACGAATTTTTGCCGTCCCCTCAACTACACAAAATTGTTCAACTTTCCTTGTATGATAATGATTTCCCCGAATCACTCCAGGTTTTGATGTTGAATAAAACACCTGCCCCACTTCAGGAAACTTGAATACCTCAACGAGATTTCCCCGGTCATCCGATTTTATTTCTAGTTCTTTATTTTCCATATACAAATGACAAATATGTCTTATATAAATCTTTATAAAATTTGGATTTTAAACTTTTGGGATTTTTCAAATTTTTAAATGATGTAATTAATTTTGCGAGTGCGGGAACTGTAATAATGTTGTTCGTATATATCTTTTTGAAAAAAAATAATTCTTTTCTTTTTTTGAACACCTCTTCCGAAATAGCCCTTACTACATCACCCACATAGACAAGCATGAGTGGATCTCCTTTTTTATTCACTTTTAATTTTTTACCCCTCGCCACTTGGTAACAAAATGTTGCTACCACCGTATTATAAAATGGTTTACTCCCTTCACCAAATACATTAGTTAGTCTGAAAATACTCACTGGAATTTTATATACCTCACTTGCATCTTCAAATATTAATTCACAAAGTCTTTTACTAACTCCATATAATACATCTGTTTCAGATTGTATTGAAGAAAGAAAAATAATCTTTGGTTTCTTTTTTAACTTGGAAACTACAGATAAAAGATTTAATGTGCCCCCAACATTTCCCTTCATAATTTCCTCATCTGTTCCCCGATTCACAGCAGCGGCATGAATAATCACATCTTTTCCCTTCATAAATTTTCCTAATGATTTTTTATCTAATATGTCTCCCTGTGGCTTATCAAATAAAAAAATATTCGCATCCCGCATTTCTTTTAAAGACGATGCGATATGCGAACCAATAAATCCCTTCCCTCCAGTAATCCCTATATTCATGGGTTTATTTTTTGAAATTCTTTAATTCTTCTTGAATCTCCGGAAGCGTGAGAAGTAACGCTTTCATTTCCTCAATCGAAAGTTGTTTTGTATTTGACGAGGTATATCCTTCAAGTGGCAAAAGAGGTTTTCCCGTTGGAGTGAAGTAATATTTTTTTACATCCATTCCCGGAACTTCCGGATTTATTTTGAAATATTCACCACGGTCTTCGGCACGGACTGATTCCTCTGACGAGATAAGTGTTTCGTGTACTTTTTCACCTGGGCGCGTACCAATCACTTCTATCCCTCCTTTGTAATCAAAGAGCGAAACTACTGCCTCTGCAAGTATTTTCACAGTAGCCGCTGGAGATTTCTTCACATAAATTTCACCACTCACTCCATTGGTAAGTGCATACAGCACAAGATCAACAGAATCTTGAAGTGACATCATAAAACGCGTCATATCTGCATTTGTTATTTTGATCGGTTTTCCCGCTTTCATAAGTTCCAGAAAATATGGAATCACTGAACCACGTGTATACATTACATTTCCATAGCGCGTTCCACACAACATTGTTCCATTATGATGTTCCCGCCCAACCGCAATCATCACACGTTCCATAAGTGCCTTGGTCATTCCCATTGCATTAATCGGGTATACCGCCTTATCAGTGCTTAATACCACTACGCGCTTTACTCCATGGTGTACCGCTGCATTAATTACATTTTCCGCACCAATGATATTTGTAAGCACTGCTTCTGTTGGGAAAAATTCACAATGAGGAACTTGTTTTAATGCTGACGCATGAAACACTAAGTCAACTCCTTTCATAATATAGGTCACGCGATCTTTATCACGGACATCGCCAATTAAGAAGCGAACTCGTTCGTCAGGAAATTTATTTGCCATATCCAACTGCTTTTTTTCATCACGGCTGAATATTAATATTTGCTTTGGCTCCAACTTCAAAAGCCGTTCCACTACGGCATTTCCAAATGATCCGGTTCCCCCCGTGACCAATATGACCTTATCTTTTATACCCTCTTCAATACTCATATAATTAGCTACGAAATACGAATTTGTTACGAATTTACCAAATTTACTATCCTTTTAAACTTTACACCATCTTTAGTGAAATGTGCAATAATCCCCAATTTTAGGTCTCTTGATTTCAGATATGAATAGACCTGTTCGATATCTTTCTTTGAGAAGTAATTTCTTACCTTAAGTTCCAAAACAATCTTATTATCTACAAGAAAATCAAAATAATAAACACCAATTGGTTTTTCTTTAAAATATACCTTCGACAAAACCTGTGATTCAAAATTTATATCTTTATTTTTAAATTCTACCCCTGTTGCTTTTTGATAAAAATGTTCTTTATGTCCCCACCCGACCCCTTTCCAAACATCAAATAAAATTCCAACTATCTTATAACAAAGATCGGGATATATTAACTCCTTGTTAGTAACCTTGTATTCTTTCATTTTCGTACATTCGTATAATTTCGTATTTCGTAGCTTGTAACCCCTTTTAGTATATTCGTACTTATTTTAGTACTTTCGTAGAATTTCTCGTCCTCTCATATAATTTGGCGTCGACGAGAAATCTATACCAGAAACCCTGTAAAAAGTGAAATATGAGACCTTCTTTTCCATCTAAAAAACCGAGACGAAAAATGTAACGATACAAGAAGTACCCCCACGCCCTTACAAAAAGTGGCATCCCCATATACACACTTTCTTTCCACCACCTCTTTCTTTCCGTTGGCGTTCCAAGTGGATCTCCGTCAACTTCGCGATATGTTTCCTTTTCTGTTTTTAAAATTGCCTCAATCTCACGTGAAGAAAATTTGTTATGTTTATCGGTCCACCAATACAAATCATTTAAGTTTTCATCTACAAAATCATTTTTCAAATATCCTGCAATTCCTTCCTTCAATATGATATATTCATCCATCTCACGAGATTCGGAATGTGCTTTTCCTTTTTTGAATAAACGCAATATCCATGTTGGATAATATCCGCCATGTTTTATCCAGCGTCCCATAAAAATTACTTTTCGTTTTATATAATATCCATTAATAGGCGCCGAAAGACTGGAGCTGGGTTGGTTTGTGTGGATAAATTCACCTATTTCGGCGGCAAGTTCAGAAGTAAGATATTCATCGGCATCAAGGCGGAGGATCCAATCACCAGAAACGGAAACATTATCAAGTGCCCAATTGAATTGTTCCGCTTGATTTGTAAATTCATGCTGCACAAACTTCACTCCATATTTCTCACCAATTTCTTTTGTCTTATCGGTTGAGAATGAATCAACCACAATAATTTCATCAGCAACGTCCTTCACGCTTTCCAAGCAATGTGGGAGGTGTTTTTCTTCGTTATATGTGAGAACAATAACGGAAAATTTATTCATGTTGATCTTTGATTAAAAATTTCTTATAAAAAGATTTCTTTTTGTTTTTTGTTATAACTAGGACTGAGGGACTTATTATTTTTGAGTGCTCACTTAACGGATTTTTCTCAATAGGTAACAAAATATCAAATTGGATTTCCTTTTTGAATTCATTTAAGATTTTTCTAAAAAGCTGTTCACTTTCTTCTATTGTATGCTTTCTATGTGTTTCGTTTATATTTTTATTGAAATCATCATCAATAATATCTGTATATGTTATGGGTCCTAAATGAGCCTTCCCATTTTCCTTTAACACCCTCACCACTTCTTTAAACGCCTTAAATATTTGATCCGGTTTTGTAAGATATAATGGCATCGCAGCAGAAGAAACAACAAGATCAAAAGATTCATCTTTAAATGGCAGAGCTGTAAATATTCCTTCTATCCGTTTTTTATTTATTTCCTCATCAGGAGGTACGTCTCGTCTAAGTTCTGTCCTTGGAGAATGAAATACATCATCTCTTTCTTCCAATTTTGAACTATCAAATGAATAGTCAAATGAAACAACTTTTGTATTCTTATAATTTCTTTCAACCTCGTTCGCAAATTTATTGATGGGACCAGATCCAAGATCTAAAATTTCTTTTCCCTCCAAATCTGCATCCGAAAGCTGGAGAAATCGCTTGTAGCATGATACTCCACTCTCTGTCTTTAAACTTCCCTCTGCGCTCTCTTTCTCACTCAAATCAAATGACTGTTTGATATTTTTTTCCTTATTCAATGAAAACATCTCCATAATTCTATATTATACCGAGATTTCTATTTTTTCTTCTTATCTAACTTCTTTGTAAGCCACGAACTCGATTGAACCTTTCCTCCTTTTCCTACGTTAAATATCATTTTACATCCAATTTTGTCACACACCGCAACTTCTGGGATATTATCATACGTTCTATCTCCCCCATTTGCAAAAATATGCGGACGAATTTTTTGAAGTTCATTACAAATACTTCTATCTTTTGTATTTTTTATATGACTCGTAGGTACCACCCTATCCACTCCTTTTATAGACTCTATAATCTCTATCCGCTCTTTTTGCGACATAAACACAAACCCCTTCTTTTTCATAAGCCAATTATCATTATTTAAAATCACCACAAGCTCATCCCCCAGTTTTTTTGCTTCACAAAACATACGTACGTGACCCACGTGCAGTGGATCAAATCCTCCGCTTACCGCCACAATTGTCTTTTTAACCCCCTTTTTCATGTGTAGTCTCTTTATATACCTCAATAAACTTTTTCGCAATTATTTCGGGAGAAAATTCATGTTTAATAAATTCTTTTCCCTTTCCTGTCATCTCAGAAAACTCTTCTGGATGTTGTAGAACATAAACGATTTTATCCGAGAGTTCGCGCACATCTTTTTTTATCACAATCCCAACATTTTCTTTTTTCACCTGACTACTCAGTGCTACTCCCTCGGTAATAATTGTCGGAATACCCGATGCTAACGCCTCCACCACCACCATTCCAAAGTTTTCAGAATATGAAGGAAGTATAAACACATCCGCATCTTTGTATGCACTAATTCTGTCATCGCCAAGTAACATTCCAGAAAAAATAACGTGTTCCTGTAATTGATAATTAGTAATTAGTAATTCCACATTCTTTTTGTATCCCTCTTCATCGCCCCCGACAACCAAAAGTTTTGCGGCAGGAATTTCACTCACAACATCCTTAAGCGCCGGAATAAGCGTATCAAAACCCTTTTTCCAGCTTATGCGAGAGAAAAAAAGGATAAGGGGGATATTTTCTCCAATTCCAAAACGTTTTCGTATTTTTCCTTTTTCTACCCCTTTTTCAAAATCACCAATATCAAAACTATTGGGAATTACAAAACCGTGTTTTAAGGGAAATCCTAAGTGTCTATATTCCTCCCCTTCTCGATCGGTTGTGAAATGAATAGCTTCTGCGTTTTTCAAATTTAACTTCTCAACAATTGCAATATATATTCTTTTTATAAACGCGCTTTTCATGGAAAGCGGTTCTTTCATAAGACTCCCCCGAGGAGAAATAATATACGGTTTTTTATATTTTTTTGCATAATGCGCCCCGAACCATGATGCAGAAAGAAATACCGAGGTGATATGTACTACATCAAAGTTCTTTATATTTTTCTTTAACGCCCGACGCATCGCACATGAATATTCCCACGCGCGAAACGAAATGGAAAAATAAAATACTTTTACCCCATCCACATCTACTTCCTGCGCGATTGGTACATCAAGAATTTCCTTCCCGTTGATATTCGTCGTATATACAGTCACACTCACCCCAAGTTTTACCAACCACTTATTGAG
>Ga0074195_1003149_pt1 | contig 16259 bp, 12 predicted proteins | sample EPASupsiteHSE623_FD_64525 | JGI IMG/M metagenome (GOLD analysis project Ga0074195, IMG submission 64525) | Bioremediated contaminated groundwater from EPA Superfund site, New Mexico - Sample HSE6-23 | ecosystem: Environmental > Aquatic > Deep subsurface > Groundwater > Contaminated ...
GACGGAATGGACATATCCCTTTGTACGATCAACCTCGACACACTTGAGCTGCAGTTTGCAGGGGCGAATAATCCGCTTTACATAGTTACTGGTTGCTCGTCGCTGGTTGCTGGAGACGTAAACCAGAAACCAGAAACCAGAAACCAGGAACTGATTGAAGTTAAAGGCGACAAAATGCCCATCGGTATCCACGAGCGCATGGATGCATTTACACTTCATACACAACAAATGAAAAAAGGAGACTGCATCTACCTTTTAAGTGATGGATTTGCAGATCAGTTCGGCGGTGCTTCAGGGAAAAAATTCAAGTACACCCAGCTTAAGGAGATAGTTTATAAGAACAGCCATATACCAATGCCTGCACAAAAAGAAGAACTTGCAGTTGCATTCGATAAATGGAGAGGTAGTTTCAAACAGGTTGACGATGTAACAATACTTGGAATAAGGGTTTAACAGTATCTGCGATCTTAATTCTGGTCTTTCATTCTATTATTACCTTTCCTATCCAGCTTAATTTATTTCCCGAGATCCTTACTGAATAAAAACCCGGTTCGAGTGCAGAAACATCTAGCATGGTACTCTCTGAAGCAGGGAAATTCATAACAGCCTTTCCGCAAATATCAAAAACAACAATTGAGAATTCTCTGTTATCTTCATTCTTGAAGTATATATTCAGAATTTTGTCAGCGGGGTTTGGATAAAGTAAACAGGAATTATTATTGTCGTTAAATGTTGATTCGTTATCAGTCAATATATGCATCAGGCTGTTAACTACATGAACAGTTGTATTTGTAATTATTGCAGGGTTATAATCAAAAAATATATTTGCTCTGTTTGTTATAGATGTCCAATCAGAAAGGTTTTCTTTAGGGTTAACAGTATAAGTAAGAAACCCATTGCTTTCGGGTTCGTTAACATTACTGTCGGGAAGCATAATGTTAGGGAATATCCATTCCAGAACCAGAGAATCTACTAAATTGAAAGTATACGGATGGCTAGCCACACCAGGGGTTACAGTTGCAATATCAAGATCAGAGTCGAGTGTATCTCTGATGATTATATTAAAAGCTGTATCTGTTCCAGTATTCTGGAACCTTACTACATATTGCATTTGCTGATTTCTGTAAATAAAATGTTCTGACGAAATTCCAAGAGGATAGCCGGTTTTATCGTTGGGGTCAAAACTCGAAACAGTTACACCACAATAGATATCGACAAATGGATCTGCATCGTCCTGAGGCAGTATATTTACAAAACCAGGAGTCCAGTTCTGTGTATCACCGCAAGATTCAACGGTAGCATTGGGGTGTGAGTTGCCAGGATGAAGAGGGTGCTGGTCTGCTTCCAATCGCCATGTACGTCCGTCACCGGGAAAAACATATACAACACTGTCACCTCCGGCTATCATTAAGGAGTCAAGCGTCAATAAAACACCATCAACAATTATTCTTACAGGAGCCCAGCAATCCATATCCCCTGTTAAAGGATTTCCGGTATTGTAAATTATAAAGTAAATACTATCATTCTCGCAGAACCCTTCTACGCTTAAACTCGAATGGTCCCATGGCAGAGTACAGGGAGAAACGCCTCCGGGATACGGATCAGGAATTGTATCGAAAGTACATGAGTCAACCGGCAGCATTTGTGCCTCAAGACAAACGGTCTGGCCAACTGAAATATTACAGTTTACAGAACAATAGACAATAAAATCCTCACACTCGCCCGGATTTAATGTTCCTGTATTAAACCGGTAAACACCATTACCCAAATTAGTATATGGGAACTGCGAAGAGTCAGGGGTTACCAGTGTATCAAGGAACAGATCAACATAGGAGTTTGTCAGAACTCCCGTAGCATTATTGTTGTTGCAGGCAAAAACATACAATCTCTGGCCGCCAAAACAGGGTCTTATAAATGGCATGTAAATTGAAACATCGGGCGAAGAGCAAGGCTCTGTTGAAACCAGTCCAGGTCCCGGCACTGTTATCATTTCGCTTCCTGCAGATACAGTAAAGTTATAAACTGTGGGGCATGTTGTGGACCAGTTGCTGTTTATATTGTAGGTTGCAGTATAATTCCCCGGTGCAAGCGAATCGAGTTTCCACGAACCTAAACTGTTTGTAGAAATAATAATATTACCCGGATTAATTACAGCTGAAATACCAGAGATTCCCATTTCAGAAACATCTCTGTTGCAATTCAGATTTATATCATTATATACAGTTCCAAAAATACCTTTACGGTCCAGTTTAATAATGTAAAAATCTGAGTTTCCCGAACTGGCAAGGTTATATGTTCCCACACCCGGATCGAAGTCAGTAATTGAATTAAATGATCCTGAATTATAAATACTGCCATTTAAGTCAGAACTAAGCCCACCTACTAAAGATAATGAAGACCCGAGATTAATTACCCAATTGAAGCCACCTGTATTATCAAGTTTTAGAAGAAAGCCATTAAAACCATTACCTGATGTAAGATTGTATTGTGCTGGTCCGGGATCGAAATCAGCATAGTTTTTAAAGAATCCAAATACATATACATTGCCTGCATTATCAATGGTTATGGAACTTACCCTTTCCTCATAAGGACCACCTACATTTTTAGCCCATATCGTATTTCCTGAACTATCTACTTTCATTGCAACCAAATCATACAATCCATACGAAGTGAGAGGGATTGTGGCAGTTCCGGGGTCAAAATCAACTGTATTGAAAAATTCGGCAGTAATATAAATATTTCCGCTGTCATCAATATCTATATCTCTTCCAATATCAGGACCTGAGCTTCCTACCGACTTTGCCCATACAAGTGCTCCGCCGCTATCGTATTTACAATAAAAAATGTCTGAATTAGCATTTACAGAGGTCATTTCATACACTGCTGTACTTCCGTCAAAATCAGCTGTACCGGAATAATTACCACAAATATAAATATTGTCCAAACCGTCTGAAACAATGCTCCCGGAATAATCATTTCCTTCGCTTCCAATCTGATTCGACCATAAATAATTACCAAGTGAATCCAGCTTTACAATGAATAAATCGTTAACTCCATTTGAATAATATTCATGTACAAGCGGACCCGGATCAAAATCTGAGGTATCCTGAAATATCCCCTGAATTATTATATTTCCGCTTTTGTCAGTAATGACTGTTTGGGGGGATTCCCATCCATTTCCTCCAATACTTTTTGCCCATATAAAATTTCCATTATTATCCAGTTTTGTTAAAAAAATATCACCATTCTGGCCACAAGATGTAAGGGTACAAACACCCGGGCCTGGATCTGCATCAAAATTTGAAGTAAAAAAACCAGTAACAACAGGATTTTCATTATCATCTAAACTAATGGACATGCAATCGATTCCTGTGTTGCTTGAATATTGTACTACCCACAAAAAATTACCGTCAGCGTCAAGTTTTAACAAAAATCCATCTGTACCTCCAACCGAAGTAAGATAGTGAATTCCCGGTCCGGGGTCAAAATCGACCTTTGCCCAGAAATAACCAACAGTGTATACATTACCCCATTCGTCAACCTTAATATCTCTTGCTATTTCATTACTCACTCCTCCAACCTTTTTAGCCCAGTCGAGGATCTGAGTCTTTCCTGCAAAAGGGAGAATAAAAATAACGATTAATAATAATATTGATTTCATATCTTTTTTTTTAAATCATCTGTTTACTACTATAAGACACAATTTAACACAAAAAGTTGCCTATATGATTGTTATTGCGCTGTTCCTTTACTTTTCAATAATTAATATTGATGTCCCGATAAATTTTTCACCACATACCTTAATAGCATATACTCCCTGTAAAACATTACTTACATCAACATCAATACTGTTATCATTTGAGTAAGTATCAATAATTGCAGTTCCATTAACGTCAAAAATTCTTATACTAAAAGGACCGTTATTTTTATCGTAAATAGTTATATTTAGTCTGTCACTAGCTGGATTAGGATAAATAAATCTATCAGCACAAGCAGAAACATCAACGGTTGTAAGTGTAAAAAGCGAATTCAGGTCGTATATCACAGGTGTACATTCATAAGCAGGGGCATCACCTGCATGAATTGCGAGCATAAGTTCATTGTCCTCGGGGATATACTGCATCATCTGTACATTTCCGAAACCGGCATTACTCGAATCAGCCATTATGTTCCAGCTTTCGTTTCGGCCAATATTTTCTCCGTTAATTGCATTCAGAGCATTTTTTGTCTGGTCGTACCTGAAGCAAAAGTGCATGTGATCATTACGTTTTATTTCATAGTTGGCTGCATAAATATTGTCACCCGGTATCGAATCAGCATAACTGTTATCCCTGAATATCTGTGTGGGTGCAGAAGGTGCAAGTTCTGCTATCATTGCACAAAGGCTGTCGTTTTGAAAAGAATTTTTAGAGATAGCCGAAACAATGTAGCCGTCGGCAAAACCATTAACATTTTCAAGAGCAGCAGCGCGGAAATCAAGGTTGTTTTTTAACATGTCGTTATTAACATCTGTCTTCTCAAGTGCCCTTCGGAGACAGAACCATATTGGTTCGTAATGCGAGGTTGAATAACCGGGACTGTAGCTGTCGGACATACTGTGCTGAAAAAGTCCCGTTCCCGACTGGCTGATTCCGCTTAACACACCCATCTGACCTGCAAATCCTATAAGAAGCCAGGGCTGCTCTCCGGGATCGGACGGAAAATGAACAACAATAGCCTGATTGTTTACCACACAGGCATCGGTCGACCAGTCGAGATGACGGGTTATTATACTTTTCCCCCCAAGCTCAGATCCTGAGGTGGCATCTCCCCAGCTAATAAGACTTGAGCAGCCAGGTGATTTTATAATATTCTTAAATGAAGAAATGTTCCTGAAATCAAGAAATGTATTGCCCACCAGCACATCAAGATAATCGAGATTAAGACTGTTGTATCCTGCATCGGTTATACCGTTGATCACACCCTGGGCTTCGCTTATCAGAACAGAATCAATGTTAAATATTCCTTGTTGTATCATTAGTTTTGCCATAGGCAGATTAGACCCGAACATAGGTATAATGTAGTTGGAATAAAGGTCTGCAACCTGCGCACCAAGAAGATACCCCATTGCATAACCCCGTTCGTAATGATTTCCCCAGACCTTAATAATGTAAGGGTTGGTGTTCTGCACTAACTCCCCCTGAACTGACTGCGTAAACAATGGTGGTGAGAGCATTACAAAAAGAGCGATAAAAAGCATTAACCTTTTCATGGTCATTTTTTTCTAAAGGTACAAAAAACATTAATGTAAGAATCAAATGGATCACACATCACATTCTTATTTGTTAATTCAATTGTTAATGTTATTAAACATAACTTCGGGTTGCATTTGCTGATATTATATTTGATATTCCTTACTATTACTGAAAAAACAAATTATAAAAAAAATTGGCAAATTTGTTAATAACAACATATTTTGTCAAGAAAAACCCACAAGTTTTTAACAAAAACTTAAAAAATAAAAATTAACACTTATTTTTGGCAAATTTTAAAAATGAACTTTTATGGAAAAGAGGAATGTAATAATCATCGGCGCAGCCGGAAGAGATTTTCACAATTTCAATACGTTTTTCAGGCACAATGCAATGTATAATGTAGTTGCCTTTACAGCTACTCAGATACCCGACATTGACGGAAGAAAATATCCCAAAGAACTTGCTGGTGAAGACCTTTATCCTCAGGGAATTCCCATTTACGATCAGAAAGATCTTACAAAACTTATAAAGGACCTTAAGGTTGATGTTTGTGTTTTCGCATACAGTGATGTAAGCCACACACAGGTTGGAAATATTGGTTCACAGGTTATGGCGGCAGGTGCAAGCTATATGCATCTCGGACCTAACGACACTTATGTAAAATCAACCAAGCCGGTTATTGCAGTTGGCGCTACCCGTACCGGTTGCGGTAAGAGCCAGACCTCACGCCGTATTATTGAAGTTCTTATGAAAAAAGGACTCAAGGTTGTTGCAGTTCGTCACCCTATGCCTTATGGCGACCTCGTAAAACAGAAAGTACAGCGTTTTGCATCTGTCGAAGACCTTAAACTTCACAATTGCACCATCGAAGAGATGGAAGAATACGAACCACATGTTGTCCGTGGTAATGTTATTTATGCAGGTGTTGATTATGAAGCAATACTTCGCGCTGCTGAACAGGATCCCAGTGGTTGTGATGTAATACTGTGGGACGGTGGAAATAACGACTTCCCCTTCTACAAACCCGATCTTATGGTAGGTGTTGCCGATCCTCTGCGTCCTGGTGCAGAAGTTACATTCCACCCCGGCGAAACTGTTGCACGCATTGCCGACGTAATAGTAATAAATAAGATTGATTCAGCTTCACTTGAAAATATAAATATAGTACGCGCTAACATCGCAGCTGTTAATCCAAATGCCATTGTTATTGACGGTGCTTCACCTCTCAGCGTCGACAAACCTGAACTTATAAAAGGTAAACGTTGCCTCGTAGTTGAAGACGGACCAACACTCACACACGGTCACATGAAGATCGGTGCTGGAACAGTAGCTGCTCAGAAACATGGCGCTGCAGAACTGGTTGATCCAAGAAGTTTCGCAGTTGGACGTCTTGCTGAAACATTCAAGATATATCCCAATATCGGAACACTTCTCCCTGCTATGGGTTATGGCGAAGAACAGGTAAAAGACCTCGAAAAGACAATAGAAAACACACCATGCGACACTGTTGTGATTGCAACTCCTATCGATCTGCAGCGAATCATCAAGATCAAAAAGCCCTGTGTTAAGATCGGATACGACCTACAGGAAATAGGATACCCGAATCTTGATGTTATCCTAACTGACTTTTGCAACAAGTATGTAAAAAAAGCTGCAGGTTGCGGATGCGGATGTAAATAATATTCAAAATATTTAATGAAAAGGGCCGGCATTTAGCCGACCCTTTTTTATTCCATAATATTAATAAAGAAATTACTTCTTGTCGAATTTTGGCCTGCTGGCAACATTAAACCCAAATGTTACACCAACCACAGAGCCTTCTTTTCTGGGAGAGAAATAAAGGTTAACAGGCATGTTCAGATACCCTGAACGAAAGGTCTTTCCTACAGCAAATATCATCCCGCTTGAGATAGACGGATTACCACGCCTGTCAAGTCTTCTTTCAATATTATATGCCGGGGCTATTTCGCCGGGAAGCGGCACGGGGATATCCCTTTCGAGCTGCCAAGTTCCGGTACTGTCGTAGTATCCATTTGCAGTACGGATGACCCTCACAACCGGTCCAAGTCCTATTTCGAGACCTGATTTATTAAAGCGGAATCCAAGCATACCTGTGGCAGAAGGCACAAAATATCCCGACTCCATACCAATTACGCTGGGCACAAATTCAAGTAATGCCTGAAAATCACCCGAACTAAGGAACTGCTTTTCGAACTGGTATCCGATAAGACAATTTACAGGGTACATATCGTATCCTCCTTCTGCTGCCGAAGCCTGCATAATGTCAGCTGATGCTCCCCATGAGTATGTGAATCCAACACGAGGTCCATTCAGCTTTAATGTAGTTTTTGAGCTTGTAATTGGCTGATCGAAATTTACCAAAAGGTCAACCAGAAGTTTGTCATTCTCTGCTCCTATAATATTGTTCACAGAAAGCCTTACCATAACCTGTATCTGGTCCTGCTGATTTATGTACTCCATTACATCTGTCTTTTCAATAACACCAGTTTCAACATCCACAAGCCTTAATATAAAGATGAGTTTATCGCCGAATTTCTCAACACTTCCGGTCATCATTTTGTCAGCTCCTAAAAGCTTTCCTGCCTGGATAAGACAACTTTTTCCGAAACAATTATCCACATTAATTCCGTTCTTTTTTACAATGTCAGCAACATCATACTTGTCCATTACTTCGTACCTGTTTGTTTTTTCCACCTCAAGCTGTACCATATTCCTCATTGTTTCCTTGTCGAAAGTCAGGTCCTTAATATCCATACTTATTATTGCAAGTCTTTTCTTTCCTGTCGTTGTTGCATCCTGTGCCATAGCAACTACTGCTGCCATCATCAGGATTACTGCTGTAAAGAACTTCATAGTTTTCATACTAATTTAATTTTTGGTTTATGATACAAAATTAGTTCAGCAACACTGGCTGGTAAAACGGATTAGTGATGATTTAAAAATGACTTAAGCAGAAAAAGATAAAAACACTCCTGTTTTAAAATTCTATTTTCAATTTGCCGGAAACAGTTTTGGCAGGGTCTTAAAATTTGCATAAATTGCAAAAGAAATATCGCCGATTTGCAAATTTTGCCAAAAATGAAAGAGCAGGACTATATAGAAATCCAGAAACAGTTTCTTCAAAAGATTGAGGATCTGATACCTAAAGAAACATCTCTTGTGTTCGAACTAAGTGAACTTCTTGGGTTGAGTACAGACAGTGTTTACAGGAGGATGCGGGGCGAGACCTTAATGACAATTGATGAAATTATTAAGATCTGTAATAACTATAATGTATCATTTGATGCTTTCAGCAAGGCTGAAACCGGATTGGTCACATTCAGGTACTCCGATCCCCAGCCAACCTTTGCAAGTTTCATTGAATATCTCACACGCATGTATAACGATCTTGTCAGGATCGCTTCATTTCCAGAAAGCAAAATAGTATACGCAGCAGAAGACATTCCTATTTTTTACCATTACGGATTCAGCGAAATTGCCAGTTTCAAATTCTTTTACTGGCTAAAATCAGTTTCTAACCTTCCGGAACTTCAGGCAGCCCAGTACGACCCGGCACTACTTGACCCTGAGATAAAACAAATAGCAGAAAAAATATTCGGCCTTTACATACGAATTCCATCAGTTGAAATTTGGACCGAAAACACGGTGATTGGAGCTGTAAAGCAGATTGAGTATTACTGGGATTCGGGGTTCTTCAAGAACTCTGAAGACGCCCTTAAAGTCTGTGGATCTCTCGAAGCAGAAATAACAAATATCAGCAAAATGGCCGAAATGTCTTCAAAAGAGATGAACGAAAAGGAGAATTATCAGCTTTACCACAGCGATGTTGAAATTGCAAATAATTGTGTTCTGGTAGACCTGGGAAATCACAAAGCAGTTTATCTTGGTCACCTTACCTTCTACACTCTTTCAACTTCGAACCTGATTTACGGAAATAAAACCGCAGAATGGCTTGAGACCCTTATTAAAAAATCAACACTTATTAGTGGCGTGTCAGAAAAACAAAGAATAAGATTTTTCAAAAAAGCATTCAGGTCAATAGAAGACCTTAAAGAAAAGATCAGGAAAGATACTTAAACACTTATGATACAAGTTGTATTATCAGGTCTCAGGGTTTTCTGACCACCTGATTCCTTTATATTTCTTAAAATTGGCAAAACAGTTTTTTTATTGCTGTTAAGCTATGTTAATCGGGTTTTATTTATAATTATTCTAAATTATCTTTGCATAAAAAATGAGATCAATAATACTTATTGCAGTTATAACAGCAATCAGTTCATTTGTAAAAACACAAAATATGACAACTATGAAAAACAATAATCTTTCGAACGAACAAAAGCTTATCTATCCCTTCACTTTACCAGAACAGAGATATTCATACGAGGCTCTTGAGCCAAACATTGATAAAATGACAATGGACATTCATTTTAATAAACATCACGGAGCATACGTGACAAATCTGAACGCTGCAATAAAAGGTAGTCCAGCTGAGCAATTGAGTTTAAATGACATTTTCGAGAACATTTCCAAACTTCCTGTTGCAGTAAGGAATAATGGCGGGGGGCACTACAATCACAGCCTTTTCTGGAAAGTAATATCCCCGGAAGGTGGAGGTGTTCCCGAAGGGAAACTGCATGAAGCAATAGTAAAAGATTTTGGTTCATTTGAAAAATTCCGGGAGGAATTCGAGAATGCTGCAAAAACACGTTTCGGGAGTGGCTGGGCATGGCTTGCAATTGATAAAACAGGTAAACTCTTTGTAACTTCAACTCCTAATCAGGACAACCCGCTGATGGATGTTGCTGATAAGAGGGGAACACCAATACTTGGACTCGATGTGTGGGAACATGCTTATTACCTTAAATATCAGAACCGTCGTCCTGATTACATAACTGCATTCTGGAATATTGTAGACTGGAAGGAAGTTGGAAGAAGGTATACAGAACTTGTTGACTAGTTGCTGGTTTTATAGAACTTCAACGAACTGTTTATAAAACTACCTTTTTCGTCAGAAAGTTTAATAAGATAAAGCCCGGGGCTTACATCAGAAATTTGAATTTTTCCGGATGTATGACCCGACTTTATTTGTGCACCGGTAACATCAAAAATTTCAAAGAAGTAATATCCTGATATATTCAGGTTAATGTTATCTGTTGCCGGATTTGGAAAAATCAAATTCTTAGCATCAGTTTTTATTTCTATTGATGTCGGATCATCGATAATTGTCACAGTTGTGTTTGTTGCAAGAGCCTCATTGAAATCATAGAACACATCTGCCCTGTTAAGAATCGAGTCGTTAACAAAAAGGTCATTTCTTAAGCTAACTGAGTAGCTTATATGGCCATAACTTCCGTATTCATCAGCTTCAGAATCCGGCAGCATTATATCGCTTAATGTAAAAGTAACAAGTCCTGAAGGATCTAGCTGGTACTGGCAGAGGTGACTTGCAGTAAGAAGTTCGAAATTCTGTCGCATGAAATATGCCGAAAGGGAATCGGTTACTCTAATGTTTGCTATAGTTACTGTATCTGTATTCTGAAACCTTATCGTATACTTCAATACCGGCGAGGATTGTACTTCAGCCAAACTAAGACTTCCAGCAGGCAGTACCTCTTTTGTTATAGGCGTAATGCTGTCCATCAACTGTTCAGAAAATGATAAATTGTTATCTGAAGGATTTATGTCGCCTGAACCCGAATTTATTGATGCATCATAAAAAAGTAAAGTTCCGGAATTTAATGATGAGGGCACAGAGTATCTTATGTGAACAATTCCTGATTCAAGCGGGGTTAGTGTATCCAGATTCCATGTAAATGTATTAGAATTAATCTGTGAGGGAGCTGGTGAAGCAGAAATAAAAATCAACCTGCTGTCGATTGTAACAGATAGGTTAGTATTTGTAACAGTGTCTCCAATATTTCTGTACGAAACATGAAGAGAAGATTCTTTTCCGGCAATCGCAACAGGTCCGGTTGAAATTCCTTTTATCTGAATATCTGAAACAGCATCAGGAATAAAGCCAAAATTGACATAACCGGAATCCTGCCATACATAATGATAGGAAGGGGAAACAGTATAATGAACTGCCCAGTCGGGTTTAAGTACTTCTAAAGTATCATCCGTGCTGCAAAGGTGTGCGTAGTAGTATCCGTTTACACAGGTTATAAGCGGATCGTGACAATGGCCGGGTTGAACAAAAATATTTTTAAGTGGTGGTTCTCCGGAATCCATTAAACCGTTTGCATTAAGGTCTACATAACAGATACCAACAACATAAGGATATGCTTCTTTCGGTTGCGAAAAGACTGAGTTCTTTTGAAAAAACAGGAATGCTGAAATAAGTATTATAACGACTTTGCCCATTTCAAAAAAATATAATTCAAATTTAATCAATTTATAAACAAACAGGCATTACAGAACCTAAAAAAGTAAAAGTGATTTTATTTACAGTCAGCTTTAATAATTTCTTATCTTTGTTTTTAAATCACAATCATTAATTATGAAAAAGTCATTTCTGATAATTCTTTCAATTTTAATCTGTCTGTTTACTTATGCTCAGGATACTCCTAAAGAAATAAAAACCGACATCAGCGATGTTACTGTATTTCTTAACGGAGCTCAGGTCAACCGTAGTGGAAAGGGCAACCTGCCTGCCGGGAACAGCCAGGTAATATTCAGGAATCTTCCCACAGTTATAGTACCACAAAGTGTTCAGGTATCTGGCAAAGGAAACTTTACCATACTATCTGTACAGTACCAGATAAATTACCTTAAAGAGCAGGAAATTACTCCAAGAATGAAGGCCCTTAATGATTCTCTGGAACTTATTGAAGATAAAATAAGCTCTGAGAACAATCTTCTTTATGTTTATAATTCCGAAGAGGGACTTATACTAGCTAACAAAGAAATGGGAGGAGCCAACAGCGGCGTTTCAATGGCAGCTCTCAAAGAAGCCGCAGATTATTACAGGACAAGGCTGGCAGATATAAAGAACAAGCAGACATTGCAGGTTAAAAAGATCAAAGACCTGAATGTAATCAAACAAAAACTTGCCCAGCAACTTAATGAGGAAAACTCAAGGAAGAATCAGCCAAGCGGCGAAATACTTGTTACGGTATATAGCACTGCTGCCGTTGGAGCATCGTTCGATCTTTCTTATGTTGTAAATCAGGCCGGATGGTATCCCTCTTACGACCTACGTGTATCAGATTTAACAAAACCTGCGGATCTGGCTTTAAAGGCAAACGTTCATCAGTCCTCTGGTGAGATCTGGGATAAGGTAAAACTCACACTATCTACTGGCAATCCTTCTGTCGACAACTCAAAACCACAGCTAGCAACATGGTTCCTCCGGTATTACTATCCTCAGACTGTTTCTTATTCAAGCGACAGAAGGTCCAGATCTGCTGCACCTTCGAAAGCTGCTGAAATGGCAAAAGGTGAGGCTGCTCCAGAAGCTGAACTTGCTGATGCATTTACAGCTTCAAACTACGTTGAAACCAGTGAGAATCCTACAAATTTCGAATACACCGTTTCGATACCTTACACCATTGCTTCTGCAAACAAGGAAACTACTATCGAGATCCAAAAGAATCAACTCAATGCAATGTACGAATACTACTCTGCACCAAAGCTCGACAAAGACGCATTCCTTCTTGCAAGGGTAACAGGATGGGAAAACCTTAATCTTTTAAACGGAGAAATGAATCTGTATTACGAGAATACTTATGTTGGTGTTTCATATCTCAACACTGCCATCAGCAAAGACACCATTGACTTTTCGCTGGGACGCGACAAGAACATTAGCATTGAAAGAAAGAGATCGAAAGAATTCAGCAGTAAAAAAATGATCGGACTTAACCAGAAGGCTACAATAGGCTGGGATTATGCGATGAAGAACAAAAAATCTGTAGCAGTTAAGATTACAGTTGAAGACCAGATTCCTGTTTCGACAGACAAGGATCTTGAAGTAACTGCAGATGAACTTTCGAAAGGCGAACACAACATAAATACCGGTTTTGTAACCTGGAAGTTTGAATTAAAACCTGCCGAAAGCAAAAACTTTAAAATGATCTACTCTGTTAAATATCCCAAGGACAAAGACCTAATTCTTGAATAAATGAAATATTTACATTTTTTAATTCTGATCTCCATAATTGCAGTACTAATAACAGGATGCGATGAATACACTTCCCCTGTTCCTGCAGGCAAAATCAAGGAATCTGTAATCGACACAAATTACATCGGATGCTGGGATTACACTGGTGCAGATTACACAGGCGACAGCACCCTTTCGATGCTTGAGCCGCATTACCTTAACGTGGTAATGTTCGACAACAACAGATACATTCTGCAGATGGTAAAAAAGGACAGCATAAAACCGACATCTCTTCCGGGATTATACGAAGCAACAACCTGTGTCATAAATGGCAGTAAGATTGTTAGTGTGCGAGCACTGAGCAGCGATAAAGCAGAATATTTGATTTACCTTTATGGGACAGACGGGGACACACTGTGGTACAGGGCTTTCCAGAGGAGTAAACTCGAAAAGCAATTCTCCAAAACTCCTGCTCTTAAAAAATATCTGACAAAATTCCTGAACGACACATCTGTAATGCTGCCTGTAAAGAAATATGTCCGCACTAAGTAGTTTTTCTAAACCTGTAATTGTTGTACACGAGGATATATGCAGAAGCAATATCCGCAAAATGGCAAATAAAGCGAAAGACTGCGGAATTGTTTTCAGACCCCATTTCAAGACTCATCAGTCACGCACTATAGGAAGGTGGTATCGCGAAGAAGGAGTTAAAAGCATAACTGTTTCTTCTGTATCGATGGCAGAATATTTTGAAGCTGATGGCTGGAACGATATTACAATTGCATTTCCTTTCAATCGTTTGGAGGCTGATTCTGTAAATGATCTTGCAGGCAGAATTTCAGTCAATATTATTGTATCATCCACAGGATCTGCTGAAAATGCATCTGCTTCTGTGAAAAACAGGACTGGGGTGTTTATTGAGACAGATACCGGCTATCCACGTTCTGGAATAAAATCGGATAACTTTTCGGAAATTGAGAAATGCTTAGACATAATTGGAAAAAACAAAAATCTTGTATTCCGGGGTTTTCTTTCTCATTTCGGTCACAGTTATTTATCAAAAGGCGGTAAGGAAATTTCAGGAATCTGGAACTACGGGATTTCTGCTCTTAATACACTTAAAAAATCATATCCCGGATCTCTTATCTCTGCAGGTGACACGCCATGCTGCAGTATTGTGAGTGATCTTTCGGGAGCTGATGAGATTCGTCCCGGCAACTTTGCATTTTACGACCTGATGCAGACAGGAATAGGTTCATGTAAGGATGAAAATGTGGCAATTGCAATTTATTGTCCTGTTGTAGCCGTTTATCCAAGCGATAAAAAGGCAGTCCTTTATTGCGGGGCTGTACATCTTTCAAAAGATTCTCTTACAATTGACGGGAAAAAAGTTTTCGGAAAAATCGGCATGATAAAAGATAACGAAAGACCTGAATACATCCAGGGTTGCTACATTAACTCATTATCGCAGGAACATGGAGTTATAAACATGCCAGATGGATTAAAACTGTCAGAAGGAATGGTTGTAGCAGTTATGCCTGTACATTCATGCCTTGCTGTTTCGTGCATGAAAAAAGGAATAATTAATCCAGGGTATTCCGAACTGGAAATATTTAATTTTTAAAGCTCTGTAAAGAAATCTTCCGGCTTTTTAAAGAAGAGAATCCCTGCATTCGGACTCTCCCTCAATTTTTTCGACTGCCCCTATGTCGAATTCAAAATAGTTACATGTTAGTTCAGTTCCTCTTTTAATATCATAGCGGGCAACCGTATAATTTCCCTTATCGCTTACATTGTTACTTATAGAATGATTTACAAATCTTCCTTCATCTACGCATATTACCCACCCTCCTTCTGAAGTGTTGTAGTATCCGAAATGTCTTATCCAGTTCCTTGTTTTTTCAGGTAGTTCTTGAAACTCCTCATTACTTAGTTTGAAATCAAACCCTTCTGTAAACCGCCAAATTTCTGTTCCTGCAGGTATATCCTCTGCCGCAAAAATACCAAGTCCGTGAATGGGGCTTAAAGCAAGATAATACTTAACCAGAAGCATGCTAATTTAAAACTATCGTAAACTGCCCTTTTGCTATTGAAATAAATTTATAAATCAACTCCTTTTCCACGGTACCGTCCGAAAACGGAACATCCCGCGTTCCAATATATCTGTCTATTCCCAGTTCAACTTTTACAACATTTTCTCCCATACCTGCAACTTTTACAGTATTACTGAACATGCTGAAATAATCATTACCGGTTCCTGAAATCCATATCTGCATTTGTCCCCAATCGTCCTCTGGAGGATCCTGAGTCACTTTCTGCACTAAACTGTCATTTATATAAAGGAATAAACAGAAACTATCCCGATTACCGAAGCAGAAATCACTGAACTTTTTACTAAAGTATGCACGTCCCCATATCTGCTCCCCAAAAATAAAGATGTCTTTTAGCTTTACGCTTTCTTCCTGTCCTACCGCAATTTTTTCGGATGAAAAAATAATATTTCCGATACTGTCCCTGTCAGTAATCCTGTATTTAAACGATTCTGTCTGGGCAGCAGCTGCTATTGTATAAAAACTTATCATAAAAGCAGTAAATGCCTTCATAACACCTATTTTTACAAAAATAACAAATAGTTTAATACAGGTCAAGTCCGGGGACAAATTCAGTTTTATCTGAACTGTCCCCGGTCTTTTTTTACTATCTCAGACTAATATCCATAAAGCACTTCAGCAGGAACTTCCTGGACGTCTCCGAACTTTTTAAGGACATTAAAATCGACAAGTTTCTTGTCGCCCTGAACAAGTATAACATAATTCTTGTCCTTAATATGTTCGTTAAAGAATCCTTCAAGAAGTTCAGGAGTAATGCCAGGGATCTTGTCCCATGCATCTTTGCGGATGTCGTAA
>Ga0074195_1003150_pt1 | contig 16249 bp, 17 predicted proteins | sample EPASupsiteHSE623_FD_64525 | JGI IMG/M metagenome (GOLD analysis project Ga0074195, IMG submission 64525) | Bioremediated contaminated groundwater from EPA Superfund site, New Mexico - Sample HSE6-23 | ecosystem: Environmental > Aquatic > Deep subsurface > Groundwater > Contaminated ...
GAGAGGGGTTGAGGGTGACTCATAACTCCGTGGCCAGGCTCTGTGAGCTTGTGGTAGAGGCCCTCGGTCAGGCAGGAGTTGAGGGCCTGCCTGTGCATCCTCTGTCCTGCCTTTTACTTCATAGTGGCAGAATAGAGAGATTCTTGCTCGATCCCATAAAAGAGATGCTGAAAAATGGCATCATTCCGGTGCTTCATGGCGACGTGGCCATGGACTATGCCAGAGGCGCGGCCATAGTCTCCGGAGATCAGCTCGTCACCTACCTGGCCAAGGCTCTGGAAGCTGAGGTCGTAGCCGTGGGCAGCAACGTCGATGGAGTTCTGGTTTCAGGCAAACCGCTTCCGTCCATCTCCAGAAGAGACCTCCCGGAATTCGAGAGCGCCATTGGCGGCAGCGCTGGAGTGGATGTAACCGGCGGCATGAGAGGAAAGCTCTTAGAGCTATTGGATCTGGCTGACCTTGGAATAGAGTCTGTGATATTTAATGCCGGAATAGAAGGAAACATCGCCCGAGCTCTGAAGGGAGATACATTGGGAACCAGAATAAGGGGGTCGAAGTGACCACATCCAGCCGAAAGCTCGACCACATAAGAATCTGCCTGGAGAGAGACGTGGATGCAAAGATCAGGCCCTTTGAGGATATTGTGCTGCTGCATAAGGCTCTGCCGGAGATCAATGAATCGGATATCGATACATCCTGCCGATTTCTGGATAAAAGGCTCCATGCGCCACTTATGATCTCTGCCATGACCGGAGGCCATCCGGCCACGAAAGAGATCAATGTTCGCCTGGCAGAAGCCGCCTCTCAGATGGGCATAGCTCTTGGGATCGGCTCACAGAGGGCGGCTTTAGAGGACAGGAGTCTGGAGGACACCTTCTCGGCTGTGAGAGATGCCGCTCCTGAGATTCCCATTATCGGCAACATAGGTGCCGTCCAGTTGAAGAGATCCGGCCCAGAGATCATAGATCGGCTGGCAGAGATGATAGACGCAGATGCCATCGCAGTTCATCTCAACTTCCTGCAGGAGAGCATTCAGCCGGAAGGTGATAAGGATGCGTCTTCTGTGTTGGGTGCCATAAAAGATGCAGCCCAAGGACAGATGCCAATCATCGTCAAGGAGACAGGAACTGGCATAACTCTCGAGGTTGCCCGCGATCTGGTCAAAGCTGGCGTTAGGACGATCGATGTATCTGGAGTTGGAGGCCTCTCCTGGGCTGGAGTCGAGACATTCAGGGCAGCTGAGGCAAAGGATAGCGATCTCGAGCAGATGGGCCAGCTATTCAAATGCTGGGGAATTCCAACACCAGTAAGCATAGTCGAGTGCAAATCCGCCGGCGCTTGTGTCATATCTTCCGGAGGAGTTAGAAGCGGCCTGGATGCTGCCAGGAGCCTGGCCCTGGGCGCCAGCCTGGCCGGTGCATCTCTTCCATTTCTGAAGCCCGCCACCGAGGATAAAGACGCGGTGGTCAGGGCTGTGAAGTCCTATATCCGGGCACTGAGGATCACCATGTTTCTCACCGGATGCAAAGATGTCTCCGAGCTTGCCTCAATTCCTCTCGTGGTCCTAGGAAGGACCAGGGAGTGGCTGGAAGCTAGGGGTTTTAATCTGAATGCATTTTCTGTTTATAGAGAGTTGGCAAAATGAAGGATATTGCAATAATCGCTGTGGGCGGCTACAATGAGATTGGCCGCAATATGACGGCGATAAGGATCGGAAAAGATATCGTGGTAATGGACATGGGCATACGCCTGGATAGGGTTCAGATCCACGAGGATACAGATGTGGAGTCGCTACATGCAGCCGACTTGATCAACATGGGGGCCATTCCCGATGACAGCATAATGGAAAACGTTGAGGGGAAGGTCAGGGCCATCGCCTGCACACACGGCCACCTGGATCACATTGGAGCCATCTCGAAGCTGGCTCATAAGTATCATGCTCCCATCATCGCCTCGCCATTCACCGCGGACCTCATCAATCAGGAGATCAAGTCCGAGAAGATCTTTGGCGTCAAAAATCCCCTGCAGGTCATGAAGGCCGGAGAGCGTTTTGCCGTAACCGAGGATATCGATCTGGAGTTCGTCCGGGTGCAGCACAGCATTGTGGACTGCGTGTTCGCTGCCATTCATACTCCAAAAGGCATCATACTCTACGCTAACGATTTCAAGATAGACCGCTCTCCAACATTAGGTGAGCCGCCAGACTTCGCCCGGTTGAGGGCTCTCGGAAAGCAAGGCGTCCTGGCTCTCATTACCGAGACCACCAATGCCTCGATCTCAGGAAAGACGCCCTCTGAGAAGATCGCCAAAGACCTGGTGTGGGATGTGCTCATAGGGACAGAGGAGTCCAAATCCGGCGTCATGGTCACAACCTTCTCGTCTCACATCGCCCGCATTCGAGCCATCATCGAGGCTGCCCATAAAATGGGAAGAAAGCCTGTGCTCTTAGGCCGGTCCATGGAAAAGTACTGGGGAACGGCTGTGAGGACTGGCTATGCCGAGCAGGGCGACGTGGCGGTCTTTGGCAGACGCAAGTCTGTGGACAAAGCACTGAAGAGGATCATGACTGAAGGCAAAGACAAATATCTGCCAATCATGACAGGCCATCAGGGTGAACCTGGAGCTATCCTGAGCCGGGTGGCGAATGGCGAGACCGATTATCTGGTGGAGTCCGGGGACAGGGCCATATTCTCAGCCGGCATCATACCCCAGCCGCTAAATGAGTCCAACAGGCATACGGTTGTCACAAAGCTCAAGATGCGGGGCGGCAGGATTTACGATAACGTCCACGTATCCGGGCACGCCTGCCGGGAGGATCACTGGGAGCTGTTGAGGATGATTCAGCCGGAGCATGTCATACCGAGTCATGGAAACCTGATATCCCACGGCAGCTATCTCATGATGGCAGAGGAGACAGGCTATTCGCTGGGGTCCAACATTCATCTGGTGAGAAACGGCCAGGAACTCTTGATTGATTAGAGGAGGGATGAGGCAAGAATGAAAAAGACCATGGACAAAGAGCTGGATCATGAGCTGCAAAAAAGAGCAGCACTGGTGACAGGTGCAATTGAGAGGCTTTTGCCGGTAGTTCATCCCCTTCCGCTCTATGAGGCGAGCAGGCATCTGGTGGACGCCGGTGGAAAGAGGCTGCGGCCATCCATGCTCCTCCTGGCGGCAGAGGCCGCTGGAGGAGACGCAGAGGCTTTTGCTCCCGCGGCGGTATCTATCGAGCTGATTCATAACTTCACGCTCATTCACGATGACATCATGGACAATGCCGATGTGAGGCGGGGGCGCGCTGCGGTTCACAAGCTCTGGGGCCAGTCAGGAGCCATTCTTGCCGGCGATACCCTCTACTCCAAGGCCTTCCAGGTGCTCGGCATGACAGAGGCCAGGCCGGAGCTGATCCTCGGGGCCATGAACATGCTCTCCCTAACATGTACAGCCATCTGCGAGGGGCAGTGGCTGGACATGGAGTTTGAGTCCAGACAGCGCGTGTCCGAGTCGGAGTACATGGAGATGATTGAGAAGAAGACAGGAGTTCTTTATGGCGCGTCGGCCGGCATTGGAGCGCTTCTTTCAGGCGCTGCTCCTCAGGTCGTCTCGGCTCTGGACGAGTTTGGCAGGCTTACCGGCATGGGCTTTCAGTTGCAGGATGACGTGATCGATCTCGTAACTTCCGAGAAGGTCTCAGGCAAAAGGCAGGGTGGAGACCTGATTGAGGCCAAGAAGACATTGATAATGATTCACGCATTTGCCCACGACGTTCCCGTGAAGGTCTTCGGCAAGAAGGATGCCACGGCTGAAGAGATTCAGGAGTCCATTGCCCTTCTGGAGAAGAGCGGGTCAATTGAGTATGCTCGCTCCAGAGCCGAGGAGATGGTCGAGAAGGGCAAGAGAGCTCTGGAGGTCCTGCCTGACTCGAAGGCCAAGGCCACCCTCCTGGAACTGGCCGACTACATGGTGAGGAGAAGCTATTAGGTGGCAATATATATGCTGCGCTTTGACTTGCTGAAGCGAGGAAGTCAAGGCGGGGCACCTTTTGCAGCACCGAATTTAGTAGATAATTCACCGAAATATAAAAGGGCTTTCATCTATTTTTCAGGCTCTTCGCTATTTCCCAACTGGAGGTTACTATAGCTTTTGAGTTCCTGGTTAGTCGCTCTGTGCGTACTCTGTGAACTCTGTGTCTCTGTGGTGAACTAGTCGTTCGCCACTGGTTATAACCAAACGGCTACGGACTACCACCACAGAGACACAGAGCGCACGGAGGACTCACAGAGTGCGCAAACAGCGAGGAGCCAAGCAGGCGGTACTGGAGATTGAGGCACCCAAGGACCTGCGCAGCCTGGCCAGGAATGGGCTCTCGAAGATTGCGGCCCGCGAGCTCAAGGCCAGGGGGCTGAGGAAGAACGGCGGTCTTCTATCCGGCTGGGTACGGCGGCTCTTTCGCGGGAAGTCGCTGCAGGAGGTGCAGGAGATCGCCTTCGAGATCGAGATGCTGGGGCAGTACGGCAGGACAAGAGCGACCCCAGGAGAGCCACGTCCTGCGGGCTGCTCGCCGGGACGGGCGATAAACAACTCAGCCTTCATCAGTTTGTTCTATAATTATCTGATTAATCTGCTCAAGGATTTGTCGAATCTCCTTTTGCATAGCGTAGCAGTTTCTTGCACGATACCTGCATATCTTCAAGATAGAGCAGATAGTCCCTCGACATATTGGGCCTCGCTATCTACCTGTGCTCTGATCCTGGGCCGAATAGATTTTCGGGTCACCAAATCTACAGGGCGCTGCAGCAAATCTTCCAGGAAGAATTTCAGATCCATGTACGCATTGAAGGTCGCAGGCCCTAGGAACTCCACCAAGATGTCTATATCGCTATCAGGTCGTGCCTCATCTCTGGCTACTGACCCAAAGATGGCCAGCGACTTAATCCCAAAAGTGGCCAGCTCGTTCCTATGTGCGGTTAGTGTTTGAAGGACCTCAGATCTTCTCATAAATCCACTTAGGAATCGTTTCTCTATCTTAATATAAAGGGCTTTTGAACAGAAGTCTTAGAATGCCGGATATCTGCGAGCATCCCACGCCAGCGCCCGCCCAAGGCCTGCCCGCAGCCCCGCGCCAAGATCCTGGCTGTGGATCCTCTGTACTCTCAGAGGCATAGCCTCAATCCCGTTCTTCCTTTCCATAGGTGCAACAGTGATAAGACAACATCCATCCAACCCAAACCCTTTTTACCAGCTAGAGCAAATCACGACCTATGCACGATCACACGTCGAAAACCGACCTCAGCAAAGAGTCAGTAAATCACCTCCTGCACCACTGGATCGAGCACAATGAGAGCCACAGCGTCTCCTTCAGGGACAGAGCAGCGCAGATCGCCAAGGTGAGCGAGCTTGCGGCGTCGGATATCGAGGAGGCTGCCAAGCTCATGGACCAGTGCACGGAAATGCTCAAGAAGGCGCAGAAGGACCTTTAAAACAGGGAGAGAAAAAAGATGGAATTGGTTTACGTTTACCCAATGGAAAGCAGCAAAGACATGACGAAGATGCTCGATGAGGAATTCTGGAAGCGGCTCGGGCCCACAGTCAGGGAGTGCAAAGCAATGGGCCTCGACAAAGCCGGCATGTGCCTCTACATCAAGGCCAAGGATGAGCTGGCACTGGAGGCCAAGAAGCTTCTCGCAGATACGGCTGCCAAGGAGATGGCAGGCGAAGACGGCGAGAAGCTGCTCAAGGCCTTCCGGGATGAGGCTGAGGCTGCTGAAGCCGGCATGGGCGCGATGTTCGGCTAGATAAACCTCTCGAACCGCTCTTTACCAACTTTGCAGATGGGGCAGACCTCAGGAGGAGCATTCCTGGCGCAGAGGTATCCGCAGACGGTGCATCTCCAGACGGGCAGCGATAGTCTGAAGGCCGTTTTTGCGATATCGCCTGCCAGAGACTCTCCCTCGCCTTCCTCTGCCATCAAGGTCTTTTTCTTCTGTCGCAGCTTATCCCTCTCCTCCTGCGGCAGCCTTCTCTCAGGAATGGATGAGAGCTCTTGCTTGCCTGATAGCACTGCCTTCGATACATAAAGCGCACAGTAGCAGGAGCCAAATTCAGTCACATCTGCATCTCGATAGTCGCAGGGGCAGATGAGATCCAGGTCCTCGGCTCGGTCGCCGGAGGCCAGACGACATGGACAGGCCCTGTAGCCGTAACGCTTCTCGTTTATTAGCAGGCCTTTTGCGAGACCTCTAACAAAATCGGCATCAGGATTGAGATTATATCCGCCCTGGCGGGCCTCTTTATCCAGGCGGGAGCATAATTTGTCAACCTCCTCAGAAGAAGGCTCGGCGAACTCCTCTTCCATCAGCCAAGCGCCTCCTTGATCTCTTTTTCCTTCAGGCCGACGATACATTTCTCGCCTATGATTAGCGTTGGAAATGACATGTTGGGATTGTATTTTTTGACCTCGGCTATGGCCTCTGAACGTTGCTCACCCTTCAGGAGGTCAACATAGATGAAGTCAAAGGCCACGCCCATTGAGGACAGGAGTTCCTTGGTCTTCTTGCACCAGATGCAGGTGCTCAGGGCAAATAGCCTGATGCTGCCCTTGTCCTTTCCAGCCACATGTTCGAAGTTCATGATAATCACCGAATGCGAGATAATAGGCTGTATAGCGATAAATAGCTGCTCACTGGTAGAGAATTATTGTGTCGTCAAATCCAAAACGTCCAGAGAGCATGCCATCAGATCGGCCAGGGGCTGAACGGCCCCGATCAAAGAAAATATCAAAAATTTTATAGATTGAAATCGAGGAAATAATAAAGTAGGATGCCAATATATACCTATGGTGACTATGAAACTGAAGATCAAGATTGTCGGACCCAAGGTCCATGATGTGGGCTACAGAGTATTTCTGCTCAAACATGCCATGAACATGGCCCTGCCAGGTCTTTCAACCTATAGCTGGGACGAGGACGGTCACCAAGAGGTAATAGTCCTGGTTGATGGAGATGAGGCCCGGATTAAAGCCTTCCTGAAGACAATTGAGAAGAATAAGCCGGAACTGGCTGAAGTCTCGGATGTGACACACGAGCCATACGATGGCGATATTGGGAGAACCAGTGAGGTAGCCATGTTTTGCTCATTTGTTCAATTGGATAAGGCTATCCCGCTGCTCCTAGATATGAGAGATGATCTCAAAGAGGTGAAGGTGGACATCAAAGAGGTGAAGGTCGACATCAAAGAGATGAAGGGCGACATCAAAGAGGTGAAGGTCGACATCAAAGAGATGAAGGGCGATATCAAAGAGATGAAGGGCGACATCAAAGAGGTGAAGGTCGACATCAAAGAGATGAAGGGCGATATCAAAGAGATGAAGGGCGATATCAAAGAAATGAAGGAAGATATAAAAGAAGTAAAAGCTGACACAAAAGCAGTGCGAAAAACCACAGACGCGACTTTAAAAGAAATTAAGGGCATGAGAGAAGACATCCAGCCAGGATATGCAACGACATTAAGACATGTACAGTCAGATATCCGAGCCATAAAAGAGCAGCTAGGGATGACCTAATCCTGGATCTATTCAGGAGAATTTGCGGAGACTTGCTGATAAACGTTATGCTTAGATTCGTTTTTAAAAGAATATATTTTTGTAGTTTATAAAACGAGCAAATGGCCATAGCTGTGACGAACTGATGCTCAGACGTAATCTAATCATAAAGAGCGATGCCTTTTAGACCTGATAGGCCCAAGCCCAAATTATGATCTCAAAAATTACGCTATTGATTCTTGTTCTGATCTCCGCTTGCTCTCTTGCCCTCTCCCAGGCCTATTCATCAGGAATTGTCACCCACGTTGTGGATGGCGACTCGTTCAATGTAGAGGGTTTCGGTCAGGTCTCCCTCGCCCAGGTCAATAGCCCGGAGATGGGGACCATCGAGGGAGTTCATGCCCGAGAGTACAGCATGGAGCAGCTTCTCAACGCGGTGGTATTTCTGGACAAAGACGATCTAGCCGGCACCTATGCAGACGGGGGCGTTCCCTGCCTGGTCTATCTCTCAGGATCCGGCGGAATGCCGAATCTCAACAGAAACTTCAATAAAATGATAGTCGATGCCGGATATGCAACAATCAAGAATAATACGCCTAGCGAATTTGATCCAGCTCTCTGGTAGTCTGGCAAAAGCCAGATGGCTGACGTGGCCGAAAGACTCCTTTTTTACTCAGAGCTGTCGCTCTTGGATACGGATATAAGCCTCTCAACTCCTCCCGTCTCCTCAATGAATGTCGCCACTGCATCCGGTACCAGCTTCTTCCAGTCTCCATTCTCAGTCATCAGCTTTCTAATGGCCGTCCCAGAGAAAAGCTCCCTCTGATACATGGGTGGGTTTCGAATCTCAATTCCTGCCTCGGAAATCAGCTGGACGACCAGAGGATTATTGGAATAAACCGCCTCAAAACTCGGAACCATGGATTGAAGATGAGAGACCCACACCGAATTGCGTTGAATATCCTGCAACGGCGTGACATAACAGCGATCCCGCAGAGAGCATTCGCTCAAAGCCGCATAGATCATCTCCATCCTCTCCCCGCCTGTGAAGGGATTTTCAGGAGTGTGGCTCTCCTGGGCGCTGCCAATCACTATTACTATCTCCTCCACCTCCAGGGCGATCTTCTCAAGGACCGCCTGATGCCCAAGGTGATATGGCTGGAAGCGCCCAATGTACAGAGCACGCATGGCTTTCGAAATCCTTTCCTTAATTGCCGATGACCTGCTTTCCAATCAGCTTGATGGCATTCTCCTTGTTGGGTCCTATGGGTGAGCCCACAACAATCTGGGTAACACCGGTCTTGAGAAGCTCATCCACCCGTGCCCGGCAGTCTGCGGGTGCCCCGGAGACTGAAAATGCCTCAGTCATCTTTGCGGTCACAGAAGACATGGCCGCCTTGAAGTCGTACCTAGAAATGGCATCAGTTATGGCCTTGGCCTCATCCTGACCTATTCCGTGCCTCTCAAGCACGTTCTCAGGAGAGCCGGCCACAATGAACGCTACCACAATCTTGGAGGCATTGACAGCTTTGGCCGGGTCCTTGTCTGCGCTGAAGCTGGCATAAGCGCAGACCTGCACGTCCTCCGGTTTTCGGCCAGCTTTCTCTGCACCCTGCCTGATCATGGGCACGGCGAACTTGAAATCATCAGGATGAGAGGCATTGATCAGCACGCCATCGGCAATGGCTCCCGCAAGCTCCAGCATCTTCGGGCCCTGAGCACCGATGTAAATTGGGATCTTCTTGGTAGAGAAGGCCATCTGCGCACCCTTGAAACCAGCCTGGTTGACCTGCTCTTTTGCCAGAAATGCCCGGATGGCCAGAATTGAATCTTTAACCCTTGTGAGCGGCTTGTCCCAGGCAATTCCCATCTTGTCGAATGTGGCCTTGTCTCCCGGACCTATACCAAGGATTGCCCGCCCTCCGGAAAGCTCGTTTATGGAGGCTATGGACGAGGCGATGATGGCCGCATTTCTGGTGTAGGGATTGGTGACGCCAGTTCCGAGAGATACCTTATTGGTCATCATTGAGAGCACTGCAAGTGTTGTCCAGACATCCCGGTTATTATAATGATCTGTGATCCAAATATTGGAGAATCCGGATTCCTCTGCCAGCTTTGCCATATAGCCGATCTTGTAGATTGATTCATCGGGCACGAACTCTATTCCAAACAACTCAAATCTCCTCCAGCTCGATGCGGTCCCCGGCCTTGAGGCGAAAGGCCTCGGCGGCACTTCCCAGGTTGACCGCAATTTCTGCAAAGCCATGGCTGCCCAGAGTTATAAGTGGTTCGATCCTGCGCGCCTCGCCGTAGGTCACTGCTCGCTTCAGCTTGACACCCAGCAGGCTCACCGGGAAGGTCGGTATCTTTCGTATATTCAGGATGAGGTTGCCGAAGCGGTCCACATAGATGACTGTGGCCTCGATTCCTCGTTCGGTCCTCCTCGCTTCACCAAAATTTAGGTCTTTGGGCCTGACTCGTGGCCCGATGGCAGCAGGACTCTTGCCCGATGCCAGCATAGCAGCGACGGGAGCAAAGATGTCTCTTCCATGAAATGTGCTGGAGACTGATGCCGCTGTAGCAGCTAGGCCTGCGTGACCAGGCCCCGATCCCAGGACCTCTGGAGACACCACAATCTTATAGGCCAGCGGCGGCCTTCCTGGAATGCTCAGGCTTCTTGCCGCAGGCAGAAGCAGTCCGTTGTCCGGCCCCACGAAGGTATGACCACCGCTCTCGATCACGAGCCCGAGCCGATCTGTGCCAACACCAGGATCGACAACTGCGAGGTGAATGGTGCCCACCGGAAAATAGCGGGCGGAGGAGAGCAGTGCAAAAGCACCGGCGCGCACGTCCTGAGGCGGGATGTCATGGGCGATGTCCACGAATGCCACGTCCCTGGCCTTCTCCCTCAGACGAGTGAGCATCACGCCCTTCATCTGAGCAGGATAAAATGAGCCAAAGTCGGTGAGCAGCGTTATGATCTGCATTCGTTCAGTCTGCTGTTCATCTTTCCCAGGGTTCTGCCAAACGTTCCGAAACGACCAGACCCCTCTTGCCCAGCTCCTTCATGAAGAAACGGTAGGCGTCATCTTTGATGGCGTCCTCCGGTGCTACGATTCCTTTCTCCTTGATTTCTCCACTGACAAGCTGCCTGGCGGCTACTGCCGAGCAGGAGGCCGTCACCCTGGCCATAGACGATATTCCGTTTTCTCTGTCGGGCTCAATCCACATGAAGCTGTCAGCCCGGGCGACTCTACCCCATGCGGTATTCCACATGACGCAGACATCCTCGTCGCCTGGCAGGGGCACGAGCTTCGGCTCGATGATTCTTAAGGTCAGGTCTCTTGGCGAAATTGTCCCGCCGTCAAAACTAATGGGCTCGATATCCAGAAGGCCGCAATCCTTGAGGGCATCAATGCCATGCCAGTGCCCAGGCCAGCGAATGGTCTTCTCAGAGAAGCTCTCAAGATCTTTTCTAGTGAAGAGGAAGCTTGGCATTCCTGGGGTGATGGCACATTCCAGCATCTCATCCTGCCCGCATTCCGCAAAGCGGAAGCTCTCCCGCCCGGATGTGGCTTTGACTTCTGCTATTTGGCCGTCCTCTATGATTCTCACATCAACCATGTACTCTCGCAAGACATGCTCGAAAGACCAGGTGATCATGTACTTCAGAGGATGGCGCGCTGCCGACTCCCGGCTGGGGATGCCACCTACCCGCGCGACAGCCCTGTCAGCGTGCACCTTGCGGATGGCCTCGGCAAGGGTCACATTGGAGAGCCCAGGAGCAAAACCCATGCCGTCGAGCAGTGTGACGCCACAGTCCAGCGCTCGTTTATGCAGCGACTCGCCATACTCGTCCAGGCTCATTCCAGCTGGAACCTCCAGGCCCTCTATCTCATAGGGGTCAGGCCTTCGGTGGTACTCCTCAAGAATATCCACAACATTGAGGCCTGCGCCGATAGCCGTCTCTACAGTCTTGTAGCTGCTGCGTCTGTCCGGAAGGGCTATGATGCCCACATCGTACTCTTTCATCAGCGCCCGAGATTTGCGCGCGTCGGCGATATCCAGGACATGAGACACCACCTTATCGCTGCTGATCCACTCCCTGACACTTTCAAGTGAAGTCAGGCTTCTGCCTGCGATGCCAACCTCATCCGCTCCCCCGCGTTTGGCCAGGTCCCAGGCTACCGCCGAGCCTATCCGGCCTGCACCACCAAAGACAAGAAATTTCATTGTGACATCATCCAGCTTGGTGATATCAACTGCAAAGCGATTAAAGACTTGCCGTCGGATCCGGACAATTGTTCTGCAAAAAAATTATTTAAACCTCTGTTAATTGGTGCTAAATTGGACCCCATGAAAAAGCATTGTGTGGATGAGAAAACTTATTCACCTTGAATGGCACCTGTAATCTCTTTCTATCGCCCCAGTCGCTCATCGAGCCCCCTCCTCTTCATCCTGAATCCAAACCTCGCTCCAGGATTAGCCCTCATCAGCTCTTTTGTAATCTTCGCCGCCTGATCGAGAGCAGCCTCGTCTGCCTCCTCCGGCACCTCGGCATTGAAGGGATAGGTCTCGGCCAGCTCCGCCGGGTAAGGCCCGAAGGGCGGCTTGAAGTAGAGCACTCTGTCGTAGCCTTTCGTGTCCGCCTGAGAGTCGTCGGTTATCAGCACCTCGCCCTCCAAAGAGATCCTATCGATTCTTTGAGCGTGGCGCATGACCTCCGGACGGGACGCCGCCTCTGCACTCGTGTAGAAGAATGTGGACTTGCTGGCGCAGTCCAGCTTCTCCAGCCACGGGCCCTGGGCGGATAGCCTTCTCAGGCCGTCGAGCATCCTGGGGTGCGAGCGGCAGCGCGTCTCCAAGAGATCCCACAGCGAGCCCTCGCGAATGCTCTCCTTGACTTGCTTCATTTCTGCGAGCGAGACGTAGAGGTTGTGCTGGGCCAAAAGTCTGGTCTTTTCCGAGCTGTCTATCAGCTCCTTCAGGGTGTGCTTCTCGCAGACCGGGCAGGAGCAGGGAAGGTAGCTCATCTCGGCGAGCTTTCCGGTCCCGTGCACTGTGAGGTACCGATCCTGCCGGGCGTATAGAGCGTATGCCGCCGAGTCGAATAGGTCACAGCCCATAGCAGTAGCCAGGGCAAAGATCATGGGGTGGCCGGCTCCGAAGAGATGCACAGGCCTGCCTGAACCCAGACCTTTCTTGGCGGCAACAACCACGTCCACCAGATCTCGGTAGCGGTAGGCCTCCATCAGTGGGACAACTCCGCCTACCGGGAAGACATCGAATGGAAGATCGGTGGCGAACTTAGCAGCTTTCTCTCTTAAATCGGGGTAGGTCGAGCCCTGGATGGGGCAGGCCAAAAGAGCAGCCCTCTCCTGTTCTGCTGCCTCCAGGAGCCGCTCCTCGGTCGTCCGAAGCTCCGACTCTGCCCTCTCTCTTGGAACGTCAGGAGGAGTTGGTATGTCCAGAGGAACAGATATGTCTGACTTTATATCGAATTGGAATTTTAAAATCTCAAGAGGAGATACATCGATATCTCCATAAACTGATAGCTGAAAGGCCCCAGAGTCGGTCATGATAGGTCTCGAAAAGCCAAGCAGATCATGCAGACCTCGCTCCAATGCCTGCAGGTTCAATTCCGAATCCTGGTGGATGATGTAGCTGTTGGTAATGATCATCTCCGCGCCCATCTTTTCAAGATCTGCGGGCTGGATCAAATGAAGATGAGGGTTGACTACGGGCATGAGGCAGGGCGTCTCAATGGTGCCATGCGGAGTGGAAAGCCGGCCGATCCTTCCGGCCAGATCCTTATGCAGTATCTCGAAGCGGTCCGGCATACTTTCTCCCTTACCAATAAGGAATAAATAGGTTGGGACAGACTTTAGCAGAGGACAACAACAGAATAAAAAAGGATGTATTAATATGAAAACGATTGCAGTACTAATAGCTTTGACATGCCTCGTGGGCCTCTCCAATGCTCAGATCATTGGATTGGGGGAGGGGTACAGCAGCACTCAGCTTGCGTTCTATAATTCTCCCGGCTCATCTACATTTGAACCCGACGTCCAGCAGTACTGGGGCTCCTATATCGCTCAACAGCAGAACCAGAGCATCAATAGTGCAGCCTCAAACATGGGCATCTGGATGAACACATTTCCATTGAATTTCGATACACCACTGACCCTCTCAACCACGAGCTTCAGCGGAAACGCGGCGGCTCCAGCTCTCAGTGCTAAAGAGAGAAACAGCCAGTTCCTTACCAGAGGTGTCAATAGCAATTTCGGCATCTATCAGGTCTGGTCCTATCCTCAGGCCAGCGGGAGCCTGACGATATCCAATAGCACCGGCACGCCCAGCGATGATGCAAAGGGCAAGCTGCTCTCTCAAAACATCATCACACTCTTTGGCGTCTGAAGTGCAATAGTAAAAACTAAAGTGCAAAAAAAGGCTCTGCCGATTCGGCATCTGGCAGATCTATCTTTCTTTTCTTGCAGTTCGGCTGGCCTGGACGGTGAAAGGCAGAAGACCTCCAGCTAGCAATATGTCTCTCTGTCTATCTGAGAGGTTCATCTTCAGGCTGATTTGCCTATTCTCCACCTCGGCAAAGACCTCGTCCTTGCGGGTCTCAAGAGCCTTGCGAATGCCAGAAATTTTAATCGCGATGCCTTCAGGCAGGCTGTCCCAATCGGATTCCTGGGCAAAGCTGAAGGGCACTATGCCAAAGTTGACCAGATTGGCGGCATGAATTCTCTCAATGGACTTGGCGATCACAGCTTTCACTCCAAGGTACATGGGGCAGAGTGCCGCATGCTCTCTGGAAGAGCCCTGGCCGTAGCTCTGACCGGCCACAATGATATTATGCAGGCCGCTGTCGTGCAGAGCCGCCGCCCGGCTGCTGAAATCCTTGTCCAAGGGTTCGAAGACGAATTCAGAATACTTGGGCACATTAGACCTGTATTTGAGGCGGGAGCCCGCGGGCATGATGTGGTCGGTGGTCACCAGGTCTCCTACCCTTATGGTTACCTGACCTGAAATGTCTCCCGGCATGGGTCCGTTGACCGGCGGCTCGCCGATGTTGGGGCCACGGCAGATCTTCGTCTCTTTTCGCATCGCGGCGGGAAGCGGTGGGATGATCATGCTGTCATCGATCTCGAAATGCTCCGGCATATCAATTCTCGGGAAGTCCATTTCCAGGTCTCTGGGGTCGGTGATCTTGCCTGTAATCGCCGAGGCGGCAGCGACGACTGGGCTCGTCAGATAGACCCGCGCGTTTGCGGTGCCGGATCGGCCTTTGAAGTTGCGGTTGCTTGTGCGAACCGACACTGAGTCTGTACAGGGTGACATGCTGTTGCCGATACAAAAGCCGCAGGATGACTCAAGGATTCTGGCTCCAAAGGAGATCAGTTTGTCAAGACCTCCGTTCTTGGTGATGGAGTTGAGCACCTGTCGCGATCCGGGAGCAATGCCGAGAGATACGCCTGCTGGAAGATGTTTTCCTTCTAGCATTGCGGCTGTCGTCATGAGGTCTACATAGGATGAGTTGGTGCATGAGCCGATCATCACCTGGTCCACAGGCAGGTCGATGTCTCTGATCCTGACTACGTTTCCAGGGCTGTGGGGCGCTGAGGCGAGGGGCTCGATCTGGCTGAGGTCTATCTCAATGGTGCGGTCGTAGACTGTGTCTCTGTCTGCTGCCAGGGGCATCCACTGTTCCTCTCTTCCCTGTGCCTTTAGGAATCGTCTGGTCTCTTCGTCGCTTGGAAAGATGGATGTGGTGACGCCTGTCTCAGCTCCCATGTTTGTGATTGTTGCTCTCTCCGGGACTGTGAGCTGGGAAATTCCGTCGCCGGTGTATTCACAGACGCAGCCGACGTTTCCTTTTGTGCTCAGGATGGAGAGGACCTTGAGAACGATATCCTTAGCTGTAGCCCAGGGGGCAAGCCTGCCGGTGAGGTGGACGTTGATCACTCGCGGCGCTGTCAGGTAGTATGCGCCGCCGCCCATGGCCACTGCGACATCCAGTCCCCCAGCTCCTATGGCCAGAGAGCCAACTCCTCCAGCGGTTGGTGTGTGGCTGTCGGAGCCGAGCAGTGTTTTTCCAGGTCTCGCGAATCTCTCTAGGTGAACCTGATGGCAAATGCCGTTACCTGGTCTCGAAAAGTAGATGCCGTACTTCTTCGCGATGGACTGCAGGTACGCGTGATCATCGGCGTTTTCGAATCCTACCTGGATGGTGTTGTGGTCTACATAGCTGACGGAGAGCTCAGTGGCGATATCGGTGAGCTTCATGGACTCGAACTGGAGATAGGCCATGGTGCCCGTCGCGTCCTGGGTGAGGGTTTGATCTATCTTGATGCCGATCTCCTTGCCTGGCTCGCAGGAGCCGTCCACGAGGTGTTGTCTCAGGATTTTTTCAGTCAATGTATAGCCCATAAAGTGCCTCCCGCAGGCGTAATAATCTTCAATTATTGATCTCTTATTGTGGATTATGGTGATATTAAAACTAAACGATACTATCTTCTTTGTCAATTTTATTCATAACGCTTATAAAATTCTCATGCGCTATCTTTAAATAGGCTTTGCGTGTTGAAGGGAAAGCCGATGTGGTGGGTTCGGGTCCAATCCTCCAAGATCTCCGATCAAAATCGGGTGAGCTTGAAGGGGCGAAACCTTTAAATACGAACTTCGATCACAATGGCTGCCGAA
>Ga0074195_1003151_pt1 | contig 16247 bp, 17 predicted proteins | sample EPASupsiteHSE623_FD_64525 | JGI IMG/M metagenome (GOLD analysis project Ga0074195, IMG submission 64525) | Bioremediated contaminated groundwater from EPA Superfund site, New Mexico - Sample HSE6-23 | ecosystem: Environmental > Aquatic > Deep subsurface > Groundwater > Contaminated ...
CTCACACCCCGGCCGTTTTCACCGGAATGGTGGCTGTTTTCACAGCAGACCGGCGGCCGCTTTCGCGGCAGTTCCACTGGCCGTTTTCGCCGGAATACCCAGGTTCGACGTCACCATCGACCAGTCCCTGATTCAACCCCCAGACGGCCTCGATCGCTACGAACTCTTCTCGCCCCGGACAGCGGCTGAAAGCGACCCCGGAGCAATCACCTGAAATCAATACTTGCACGATAACCGCCATAACGCTGCATGCGGGATCAAGACCAAGTTCCTGGCGATACAACAAGGCCCGATCAGACCACAGCGACGCCCACACCAGGCGGACGCTGTCGAGAAGAGCAGGCAGGCCATGAACATTGACAAAAGAATCGTGGAGACCGGCGAAAGAAGAGGTGGCTGAATCCTCCGCTGGTGCGGAGGACCGTACGGTTACAGGATTGTCAATCAAACGGGAGGGTAGGGCAGCAATTATTTCTGCAGCCAACTCCTCTGGTAGGGGAGTGTTGAGAAACAGGCTGCGAATTCGGAGACCAAGATCCCAAAGTTCTTCCCAGCGCATCTCCTGGAAAGGTTTTCGTTCCAGCAAGAGGGGCAAACGTTGACGCAAACCGGTGGTGTCCAGGTACTGTTCATAGGCGAGTGTGGTGATGCAGATCCCACGCGGTACAGGTAGACCCGCACTCGCCAAACGGCCAAGAGCTGAAGCCTTGCCACCAACCAGGGGCACGTCACGGGCGGACAATGCCGTCAGATCGATGCAGAGCGAGTTCATGGCGCTAAATGAAACTCCATGACATTTTGAAAGCGCGTGACCAGGTAGATACGGTCAATCTGCACCTGAAACAGCGCACAGGTGGGCGAGGCGACAAAATCGGCGAGGTGCGGATGCCTGGATAAATAGATCATCAACCCTTCATCGCGAGTTGTACCGTTAAGTTCCATTGCCGAGCCGAGAAGTGTGGCGGCAACGGCCCGCCTGAAATCAGACACCTGGTTCGTCCGATTGTCCATAAGAAGAGAGACTTGAGGATTTCTGGTGAGATTTGCCCATTTGCGCGTGGCACGGGGAGTCGCAAAATAGAGGTGACGCAGGTCCTCGGTGACTGCAACTGCCACCAAGCTCACATACGGATGGGACCCGGCATTGGTGGCCAGAGCCGCCAGGGGTTGACTGCGGCAGAGTTCCTGGAGGACGGGGAGTTGTTCGGCGGGAATGTTCATGCCAGGGGTTGTTCCTTTTCAAGGATGTTTTTGATTCGTTGAGCCGCAATTCTGCAAACAATAAGATAGGGTGCCGCCAGCACCGGCACCTCAAAGATCACCCTGCAGAGACCGGTCCCAAGTGAGAGCACGCGGTGGCCAGTGGCAGGAATACCGGCCACCTGCCAGTGCCAGTATTGACCGGCAGTGAACTGTATGATCTCAAAGGAGAGCCAGGGGCCGAAGGCAGTTTGTACACGGCCGACACTCCCCAGGGCAATGCAGCGATCAGCGCAATCAACTCGGGTGACGGAAGGACCCCATTCAGGCCACCTTCGGGTGTCGATCAGCAGTTCCCAGGCTGCAGAAACAGAAGCCTTAATTGCAACAGCGGTTGTTAACGGTTCCATCAGACTCCTAGTGCCATGGCCAACGAGATTATGAGCGGTATCGCTTTAAGCGATGCCTGTTGAGGGATGTTGGAAATAGTAGAACCTCCTCAGCAAGGGAACCTAAAGAGACAGCGGTAAAGAGGGCGTTAATATGATCAGCTGCACGCTTCTATTGCTTATAAAAGGTGATAAGGACTTCGCCCAGTTTAAACCCAAACTTGGAAAAGACAGCTCGATTCATCATGATTGTGTCGTCAAGCTGCCACATCCAATCATCAAAGTGCACGTTATACACCTTGTCGCCAACTGGTAGGGCAAGTACATATTTCCAGTTCAAGGCATTGCCTGCTGCCCCGCCGACAGCCTCACCGACGACGTCGGCTGCGGTTCCGCTGTACCGATCATTCTGTTTTTTGATCGTCCACACCCGACGCTCTTTCTTGCCGTCAGCATAGGCAAAATGTTCATCAAGGGTACCTGTGTCGCCTTGCCAACTGCACAGCATATCGACCGTCATGCGGCGAATAACCTTTCCTGAGCGATCTTGGACGATGCCATGGGCAACAACACGACCGTTAAAGTATTCCCGCATGTCGAATGTGGGTTTCTGGTGTGCGTAGTCAGAGAGTTTTACCGAAGTACAACTCGTCGTTACCAGTGCAATGAGAACGCAGAAGAAAAATGAAAATGATTGAGAACGAAATGACATGAGAATCCCCCGAATTTTTCAGATTTTCAACCGCCATTGATCAAACGGCTGCGCATTTCCTGGTCAATGGGATCGTTGCCCAACCATATGCCAAAATATGCTGCGGCAAAATCTGCCCCTTCGATGGTGATGAGTGGCTGGCCATTGTAGCTCAATTCTGTTCCTTGGCCCGGAGCGTAGGTCAGGGCATATCGATCACCGGGTTTGACGTCGCGATACACCGCATTGAGTTGGTCGATGCGGCCTCGCAAGCGAGCAAGAACCTCCGGGCTGTTATTGCGCTCCAGAATCGCTTCTGCCCCTTTGCCAAAATCTGGTCCGGGTATGGAGACGAGGTAGCTTATTTCAAGGCGCTTGGGGATGTCGGCCAGGACATCATCGGGAGCACCGTTTTCAGGCAGGTACAGAGCCGCCACGTAGACCTTGAAGATTTTCAACCAACGCAGAAGCGCCACGCCTCGAATAGGGACCGGCTTGTTGGCAATGCTAACGCTCTCTTGGAACGTAACACCCTCGACGGTTGACGCCGCGGCGTTCATTGGTTGCACGATCAAGAGGGTAAACAGAAGTGTTCTGGCAATGAAGCGCAAAATAGCTCGAAAGACTGGCATTGATGCTCCTCCTCTCAAAAACTCAGATTGCAATTTACGAAACCAACTTATAGACCGCATGGCTGATAAGGTTTCGTTTGAATGTGAGAATCTGACCTTTGTGTTTCAAATACTGTGTTCAATCTACAGGTCTGTCAACGTGACGACACGAATCCTTTTGATAACTTTCGGTAAATCAGGCAGCTCTTGTCCCGGAGAAGGAGTGCTGTCGTGGCTGACTTGTTGAGCAATCATCACTATGTTGGTTGAAAAGATACATCCTTTGGAATCCTTGCACCAGCGACAGAGGTAATGTTGCAATCATTGAGGGCGCGCACCATGAAAGAAAAGGATCGGCTCGAAGCACAGCGACTCGGGACACAGGATTGGCGGTTGTGGGGGCCGTATTTGAGCGAACGGGCCTGGGGAACCGTCCGCGAGGACTACAGCCCTGACGGTGCGGCATGGGAATATTTTGATCACGACCAGGCCTGTGCCCGCACGTATCGCTGGAGCGAGGATGGCATAGGTGGCATCTGCGACAAGGAACAGCGCTTGTGCCTGGCTCTAGCCCTCTGGAATGAGTGCGACCCCATCCTGAAAGAGCGCATGTTCGGGCTGTCCAACAAACAGGGCAATCACGGAGAAGACGTCAAAGAATGTTTTTTTTACCTGGACGCCACTCCAAGTCACAGTCTCCTTCGCACCCTCTACAAATATCCGCAGTCGGCTTTTCCCTATGCCGCACTTATTGAGGAAAACAGTCGAAAGTTACGTACAGATCCACCGTTTGGCCTCTTCGACACTGGTGTTTTCGACCAAAATCGATACTGGGACGTGGAAATCACCTACGCCAAAGAAACTGCCGAAACCATCTTTGTTTGGATCCGGATCAGCAATCGGGGGCCTGATACGCAAACCCTGCACGTTCTGCCGACGCTGTGGTTTCGAAACACCTGGTCATGGCACGACGGCCAGCACGACGAAAAACCTGCCCTTCGCCTCGTCCAGCCTGGCAAGAATGCCCTTTGGGCGGTGGAAGCGTTGCATCCCACGCTTGGCCAGGCTTTTCTCTACGGCCGTCAACAAGCCAACCCCCTATTCACAGAGAACGAAAGCAACCTGGAACGGCTCTTTGGCGTAGCCAATGCCTCACCGTACGTCAAGGACGCCTTTCATCGGCGGTTGATTGATGGTGATTACGATGCGGTCAACCCTGCACACACGGGAACCAAGTTTGCCGCCTGGCATGCACTCACCTGCGCATCCGGCGCCGAGGCCACCATAGAGTTGGTGTTGACGAACCAGACGGTCGACGATCCTTTTTTCGGTCTGGCAGAAACAATGACCAGGCGCATGGAGGAGGCCGACGCTTTTTATGCCGACCTCGTTCCTGGCGCCACCCATGAAGATGCTCTCATCTTCCGTCAAGCCATGGCCGGCATGATCTGGTGTAAACAATATTTTCATTTTGATGTGAGTCGGTGGCTTGCAGGTGATCAGATTCCCCCTCCTGAATCACGAAAACAAGGCCGCAACAAGAACTGGCGACACTTACGGGCTCATGACATTATTTCTATGCCCGACGGGTGGGAGTACCCCTGGTTCGCCGCCTGGGATCTCGCCTATCACTGTATGGTGTTTGCCCACCTTGATGTCGATTTCGCCAAAGAGCAGATTGAACTGCTTCTCAGTCATCGCTATCTCCATCCTGATGGCCAAATTCCGGCTTATGAATGGCTTTTTGACGAGGTCAATCCACCGGTTCATGCTGCCGCTGCGCTGAAGGTGTTTCGAAGCGACCGCAAGCAGAAAGGCCGGGGTGACCTGCACTTCCTTCGCCGGGTCTTCAACAAACTGGCCCTTAATTATACCTGGTGGGTCAACCAGAAGGATAGCGAGGGGTTGAATGTCTTTGAAGGCGGCTTCATGGGGTTGGACAATATCTCCGTCTACAACCGCTCCCGTCCTCTCCCTTCCGGGTACAACCTGAAGCAGGCTGACACCACCGGCTGGATGGCCATGTTTGCCCTCAATATGACCTCAATGGCACTCGAATTGGCACAGGAACAGGAAGAATACGAGGATATGGCCATCCAGTACTATGAGCATTTCCTGGCTATCGCCAATTCTCTTGCCGGACATTCCGCCAATACAATTTCCCTCTGGGACCCTGGTGATGGTTTCTTTAAAGATCTGATCACCACTCCCGACGGTGGCCGCCACCGGATCAATGTCTATTCCTATGTCGGCCTCATCCCCCTGCTGGCAACCGAAATCGTGACTGCAAATATCCTCGACAAGGTACCCCGTTTCAAGGCGCTTCTCGAAGAACACAAAGGCGGCATGTTTGACGGACACACGATCTGTGCCTGCCCGACCCATACCAACGAGCATGGAGAACGGTTGCTTGCCATGGTTGACCACACCATGATTCCTTCCATCCTCAAGCGACTCCTCAACCCGGAGGAATTTCTCTCGGCCCACGGCATTCGCAGCGTGAGCCGGATGCATAGGCATAAACGTCATCTGGGGTCATTGCCCGGCGTCGGCAAGGCCCTCATTGAGTATGAGCCTGGAGAGTCCCAAACAGATCTTTTCGGCGGCAACTCGAATTGGCGGGGTCCAATATGGATGCCGATCAATTATTCGATTCTCCAAGCCTTGACCAAGTTCCATCGCTTCCTCGGGCCAAATTTTACCGTGACCTTCCCTGGTCAGGGCGATGGCGCATTGAATCTTCAGGAGGTAGTGAATCGTCTCGCTGAAAATCTTATCGATATTTTTCGCCGAAACAGCGAAGGGCATATTCCTGGGCTTCCCGAGGACAGTCCTTTTCAAAACGATCCCGAATGGAGCGATCTACGGTTGTTTCATGAATACTTTCATGGGGAAACCGGACTCGGGTTGGGCGCTTCCCACCAGACCGGGTGGACCGGACTGGTGGGGAATCTCATCAAACGCCGTTACGAGCTCATGATGCCATCGAACCGTTAGATGAAGCGGATTTAGGAGATAATTCGCCCAAAAATACAACAAAATGGTTTTTCGATTAGGGTGCTTATTAATACTTCAAGTGGGTAGAGGTGGACACGTGAAAATTTCAAATCCATTTCGCTTCCAACCCTTTTGGTTTGGGTTTTTAATAGTATTGCTAATAATTGGCAGTGGGCGAGTTGCGGCATCACAATCTCATGAGATGATTTGGCAGCAACTGAAAAGAGGAGAAGCCTTGGCCTTCATCCGCCACTCCTATGCACCAGGAACGAGCGATCCGCCGGGTTTTGTGCTTCGGGATTGCTCCACTCAGCGCAATCTGTCGGAGGATGGCCGTATCCAGTCTCGAAAAATAGGCGACTTCTTTCGTGCTCAAGGAATCAAAGATGCGTTGGTATATTCCAGCCAGTGGTGCCGCTGCCTTGAAACTGCCAACCTTCTAGGGCTTGGACCTGTTGAAGAACTGCCAGCCCTCAATTCCTTTTTCGAGGAACTGGCCAGAGGACCCGAGCAAACAGCTGAAATCAGAGCTTTTATTTCGAAAATTGTCCAGCAGGTTCCTGTGCTTATGGTGACCCATCAGGTTAATATCACTGCCTTGACCGGCGTATTTCCTTCTTCAGGAGAAATCATTATCCTCAAAAAGGAAAAAAACGGTCTGGGTAAGCTGCTGGGGCGATTCATCCCTTAATTGAACACCATGCCTCATGCAGAGTTTTTACCCGTTATTCTAATTTGGTCGAATTGCTGACAACGGTGCGGGCGAGATCATTTAATGCAAAATGATGGAGCGGAAGGACCAGATACCAGTACAACCTGCCCAGGAGTCCGCGGGGCAGGAAGTGAGCTGTCTGCACGAGTTGATCAGGTTGGACGTCAAACTCCAGCCATCCCTGGCCCGGTAATTTCATTTGGGCATAGAGCAGCAGCCTCTTTCCGGGTTTGATATCGACAACCTTCCAGAAATCAAGCGCATCCCCGACGCGCAGCTCTTGACTTAACCGTCTGCCGCGGCTAAGCCCATACCCACCGACGAGTTTGTCGAGAATGCCTCGAATCTGCCAGAGGAAAGTATATTTGAACCAACCGTTGGCACCGCCAACAGCGCAAGCCGATTGAAAGACATCCTCCTGACGTTCGCCATTGGTAAAAGGTACAATCCGCACATCCCTTAAGATCGCCCCGGCCGGATCATCGAAATCCTTGATGTCGCACGCCTGCTGGCCGGTGCTGTCACACCATCGGCTGATAACCTGATTCTGCTCAAGTTCTTGTATCGCTCCGGCAACCGCTTGCTTGAACGAACACGGCTGTATCTCCGGATACAACTTTGCTGCGTTATCGTTTTGCAGCACGGTTTCACTTTTGAGCCCCTCAACCAGGGCGGAGGCGAGTTTGAAAGGGATAGGGGTGAAGAGAACCAGCCAGTAGGATGACAAGCGAGGAGAGAGCACTGGGACGGGAAAAAGGTGTCTTTTCAGCCCCATGACTTCGGCTGCCTGCTGCACCATTTCTTTAAAGCTGAGTTCTTCACAGCCTATATCGACCATGAGGTTCCCCTGGTGCCGGAGTTCCACCGACGCCTGCAGATAAGAAAGCACATCCTCAACTCCGATAGGCTGCGTGCGGCTCCGCACCCAACGAGGAGTGATCATCGCCGGCAGTTTCTGGCAGAGATTGCGGATAATTTCAAAACTGGCACTCCCGGAACCGATAATCACGCCCGCACGCAACCAGATCGTCTCAATTCGATCGGGGTATGCTGAAAGAATTTCCCCTGTCTCAATTCGGCTTAAGAGATGCTTACTGGCACTCTCTTTCACGCCAAGACCGCCGAGATAGATGATGCGCCGAACACCGGCCGCAATGCAGGCGTCCCGGAAATTCTCGGCACTGACGCGATCCAGGTTGCGATAATCCTCGGTGGACCCCATGGAATGGATTAGGTAGAACGCCGTGTCGATTCCTTTAAGGGCTGCAGCAAGAGATTCTTTGTCGAAGGTTGACCCCTCCTGTATCTCGACCTGATCGGCAATTGATACCTGGACCTTGTTTTTGTTCCGAACCAATAATCGAACGTTCAATGCGGATGTCTCAAGAAGACGGTGGGTCAGCCGCCTGCCGATATATCCGGTTGCGCCGGTCACCAATACGGTTTTAGTCTTCGTTTGATCAGTCATGATTGCAAAGCCTCAACTCGGTTAGGTGGGGGAATGCTGAACCAGCGGATCCGTTTCCATTTGCTGAGATATCATAATGATTCATCACGGGAATGGAAATGATGAGCAGCACCAAATGATAGCGAATACGTTCGATGGCAAAGAGATTCAACCCTTGCTTCAGCGCTTGAGATTGAAGATGTATATGAAGCCATGCAACTGCCTATTTTTCAACAAATAAAAAGGAATTGCCTTTCCTGAAAAAGGGCAATACAGTTCTTAGATGTTATCATTGTTCGATCGCATATCTTCAATGAAGGGGGCAACCATGGGAACCAAGGGAAGAGAGATCGTTGGCGTCAACACCGAAAAGGTTCTGGCACTACTCAACAAGGCCTATGCCGATGAGTGGCTGGCGTATTACCAATACTGGCTTGGGGCGAAGGTCGCCAAGGGGCCGATGAAAGAAGCGGTGATTGCCGAATTGCTGCAACATGCCGCCGATGAATTACGACATGCCGACCTGGTGACTACCCGGATTATCCAGCTGGGAGGCACCCCGCCAACCAGTCCCAAACTGTGGTACGATTTTACGAACTGCGGTTATGATGCCCCGGAAGACCCCTATGTGCTCCAATTGCTAGCGCAGAATATCAAGGGCGAGCAGTGTGCCATCAGTGTGTATAATTCGATGCTGGCTGAGACACGGGATTCGGATCCGGTGACCTATAACGTGGTTCTGCAAATACTTCAGGATGAGGTAGAGCACGAGGAAGACCTTCAAGCGCTGCAGGAAGATATTGAATTGATGCTTGCGCGCCGATCCTGATAAAACCAAAGGGTTCGAGTTGAGAGGCGTTTTGAGTTGGGCATCTGGCTCAACCCTGGTTTTTTTCTATGTGAAACCTCGTGAAGTATTTCCGGTCAACCTTGGTTGAAATTGTTCATTGGAGATACTGTGCTATGATTCAAAACTAAAATCGTACCCGCCTGTAAACCAAGCGGATGTTCCTCCTCAGCGGGAATGTCCATTTCCAACTGAGGAGGAACAAGAGAATTCGCGATTGCGCTTATTTCTTCCGCACTTTGCTGTCCAGGCTCTCGTGAAGTTTTAGGTAGTCATTGAGTCGATAGAGTTGTTCGGTCGTCTGATAGCGACCGTCGGCAAAAACACCATAGTCACCGCCTCCAGCCATTGCCGAGGCGAATCTCGTCGAGTTTGCATAAAAAAGCCAAATCGAAGTCCACATCCGTTCCGCTTCCTCATCAAAGATGTTTGCCCCTTGGGGTAGCCCGCGCGCATAGCCGCGTTCCCAGATGTCCATGAGAATCTTGGTTGCTTCATGGGTAATGTCGTTGGTCCGGGCAATGGTATTATCGAGACGGCGAAAGTGTTCTTCGCTCCATTCAGAGCTATGACAGGAAGTGCAGACCGCTTTCATTCTCGTGTTCCGCTGGTCTTGCTCCGCTTTGTCGATGACATGTTTGGCCACCGGGGTGCCGTTCATCTCAACAGCCAGGGGGAGTCCCTGGGAGTTTTGTACATCTTTGAGATCGGCATGGACTGGATGGGGATGGGCATAGGGAACCCCAAATAACCGCCAAGCAAGGCGGTCGTTAAACTGATGGGTCCTTTCAGCAATAACTTTCTGGTCTGGCGTAACCAGCAGGCTGGCATGGCAGGTAGCGCAGGTCGGCGCAGTAAAATCCTTGCCAATCACCCAGGGCACGTTGTCAAAATTGTACTCTTTCCCCAATGCATGAAATATATTGCCATGCTTGCTGACCTCATACACTTTGTATGCCGGAACATCCGGTCCTTTGTGGCACTCCGAGCAGGTGTAGGGCTTGCGAGCCATCTCAATGGAAAATTCATGACGACTGTGACATGAGGTGCAAGCACCTTTGCTGCCGTCTGGATTGATGCGCCCCACACCCTGGTTGGGCCAACCGTCAAGTACTGGAAAGGTTAACTCCCCAAAAGATGTTTGCCTGGCTGCGAGCCCCTTCACCTCGACCTTGGTGCCATGGCAGTACAAACACGATTCGTATTCAGTGGCCTTATCGGCCCCTCCTATCACCAGCTCTTTGTCTTTGCGATGATAATTGTTGTTGACCGCAGCGGTCATGTCCCGATACAGGCTGTTATCCACCAGGTTGCCATAGGCGTGTGACATGATATTCTTGCTGTACTGATCCGCTTCGACGCTATGGCATGTGGCGCAGTCCTGGGGACTGACAATCACGTTGATGCGATAGCCGTTGTGTTCGAAGGAGTCAGTATGTTGATCGGCCCGGAGCGAATGGCACTCATAGCACCCGACGACCACGTCCCGCAGCGATTTGTCGATGGAATCCGAAGAGATCCGACGACTGATTGACGCCTTCAGCAACGCTGTGGCGGGTGTCGTCCGGCTGTGACGACTTTTCTCCCAGGATGCCACAAGGCCGGGGTGCAACTCCCGGTGGCAGCCAAGGCACTCCTCGGTTGCGCTGCTGAGAGCGGTTTCCTGCCCATACACGTTGAGGGCCGCTGCAAGGAAAAGAAAAACAGAGAATATCAATCGAGAGAGTAACTTCTTCATGTTGTTTTTCCATTATTTTGTAGTGCAAGCCAGACCGGGTAACAGAAATGTAGGCTACGGGCGATTATTTGTCACCGATGAGCGGCAGCTCCTTCTCAAGGCTAAAATAGACAAGAAAAGTGAGCGCCACATCGTCATCGCTAAATGTTCGGCGTTTGATTTTTTTGATCAGTTCCGGGTTGTTTTCTTCTCGGACTTTTTTTAGAAAAAGCCTCTTGCCGTTGTAGCCGGCTCTTTCTTCAACGAAGAGAAATGTCGCCGAAGGGTTTGACTGAAGATTGTGGTGAGTCAAGCGATCACGCATAATGAAGGCCATCGTCCCCTCCTCAAGAAAATGCGGACGCGAATAAATAGCTGCATCGACTTTCCCGTTGCTGTCAGCCGTGGCTAATACACCTAATCCTTTTGTGCTTTCGAAGTATTCCTGTAACTTTTTCATGTTGTCCCTCATGGCGTAGATTTATACATCCATCTCTGGAAGAAGAGTCGCCATCACTAGGCAGGCGATATGTGTGCATCTCGCAGATCAGCATACATTTCACTTCCCCCCATCAATGTATCCCCTGGTTTCTAGCTAAAAAAAAAGTATCTTGTTTTGAGTTGACGGGTTATTTTCTGGGAAATGGAATGATGGTAGGTCATTTAAATTGCAATGGAATAAATATATCTTGTTTTGTTAAAATTGCTCATCATTATCTGATGAATGGATATTTCCCATCTTTTGTGACAGGCTCATTTCCGCCAAGGTTTTTTTTTACATGTGATCCTCGCTAATCCCTGCCTGCAGCGCCACATGTTCACGCGATTGGCTTTGCAAGTGGATTAAATGGGTTGCACGTGTAGGTCAATTGTATAGATGAAGAAAACAAAGGGCAATCATATGGAAACAAAACGCATAAAACTCTATAGCCTTTCAACTTGCACATACTGTCAAGCGATTAAGAAAATGCTCACGGATCTCAAAGTGGTCCATGAATTCGTTGATGCCGACCTGCTCGAAGATCAGGAGCGAGAAGCCCTGCTTGATGAATTGCGCCCGCTCAACCCCAGCTGCTCCTTTCCCACCATTACTATCGACAGGCAAACCATTGTCGGATTCAAGATACAGGAGATCAAGGAGGTTATCGGTATTTGTACCGAGGTTGATGAGCTCCACGATCTGCTCAAAAAAATCCAGGAACCCAAAGGGTATTTTTTTAACAATGATCGGGAACGTACTTTTGATCTTCTTCGGGGCCTGCTGACCAATAAGAACCGTTACGGCTATATGGCCTGTCCTTGCCGGCTGGCCTCAGGTCGACGCGATGCAGATCAGGACATCATCTGTCCTTGCATCTACAGGACTGCGGACGTCGAAAAATTCGGGGCCTGCTATTGCCAGCTTTATGTCTCTCGGGAATGGAACGAAGGGAAAGTGGCTCATGTTCCAGTGCCTGAACGCAGACCAGCGAAGAAGTCTGAATAGCGTATGTGTCGTAGCGGTTGAGTTCCGTATTTGCTTCCAATTACAGAACGGCAGTTTGGCGGATCAGAAACCAAGCGTACTGGAACCCATTTTCTCTATTTCCGAAATTGTTTTGAGTAGGTGTTGACAGTGCTTGAAGGGTGTGGTTACTTTTAAACCTAGTGTTAACCTCGGTTCAACTAAAAATTGACTAATGGAGGTTTTTATGCAAGGCGATCTGATTGCAGAAGAATTCAAGAAAATGGTTTGGGTTCGCGACAAGGATGGTAAGCAGTATGCATGCTACATTAGTGATCTTAAGAACATCAAAAAGCCTGAGGAATTAACTGACGAAGAAAAGGAAAAATGTATGGACTTGAGCTTGGTCTTAGGTGACAGTTGGTAGTCCTTATCACAAAAATAACTCACAATGGCCGCCTGTTCCCAAGAGCAGGCGGCCATTTTTTTTATTATCTAATGGCACTAGTCGAATCGGCTATAGCAATATCGGCTCACATTGTAGGTGTACAAAGAGGTCGGGAAAATGGAAAAACTGAAAATAGGGGTGAGCGCCTGCCTGCTTGGGCAGAATGTGCGCTACAATGGCGGTCATCAGCTGAATCACTTTATTCGTGATGTCCTTGGCCAATATATGGAATTCGTGCCGGTTTGCCCTGAGGTGGAATGCGGCATGCCTATTCCTCGCGAGACCCTGCGTTTGGTAGTCAGCGAAGATGCTCCTCGGCTGGTGACCAGCCGCAGCGGTGTTGATCATACCGAGCAGATGCAATCCTGGGCAGAAGAAAAGGTCAAACAACTGGAACAAGAGGAACTGTGCGGATTCATATTCAAAAAGGACTCACCGAGCAGCGGCCTCTACCGGGTCAAGGTCTATTCAGAGCAGGGCATGCCCCGCAATATTGGAACCGGCATGTTCGCCCGGGTTTTCACCCAACACTTTCCGCTCCTACCGGTGGAGGAGGATGGCCGACTCAACGACGGCAGGTTGCGGGAAAATTTCATTGAAAGCGTCTTTGTCTTCAAGCATTACCGTGACCTGATGAAGGCGTCTTTCAGCAGGGGAGCCTTGGTGGATTTCCATACCCGGCACAAACTGCTCCTTCTTGCCCACAGCCAGGAGCACTTTCGACGAATGGGACGGTTTATTGCCAATATCCCTGAACCCCTGGACGAAGCCTACCGCCAATATGGTGTGCTCCTTGCCGAAACCATGCGAGTGCGAACCAATGCAAAGAAGCATTGTAACGTCCTTTTGCATATCCTGGGCTATTTCAAGAATGAATTGTCATCTGACGAAAAGCAAGAGGTGCTAGAGATGATCGAGGCCTATCGTCTCGGGAATGTGCCACTTATCGTTCCAATAACCCTACTCAACCATTATGTCCGCAAATCCGATCAACCCTACCTGCGCGATCAGTATTATCTCCATCCTCACCCGCTCGACCTGCGACTGCGCAGCTATTGCTGAAGAATAACGCAGCCTTTGACCTGAATCCGTGAAAACCCATCAATATAATAACCCTTGATTTTTCAGTTAAGCTAATGAGATTTCTATAAAAATATCGAAATATCCACCTGTTCCTAAAACTCGCTCTGCAGGTGAAAAGATGAAGCGATTGATCCTCGAACAGTGCAGCGAAGAATTCTACACCAGTTATTCCGGGCTGGCTCTGGCCGGTGCCTGTATCAACCCGTACAGCGACCTTGGCCGGCATGTCGGTAGGGTGGCGAAGGGTACGACCATATTGCCGAGGTCGATATCCTGCGCAGCTATCTCGGCCTGCTCTGCCTAGGCAAAAGCGATTACCAGGCCATTGCCGCCATGCGGGAGGACGACTATTTCAAGCAAGCCCTGGGGATCGGCCGGATGCCCTCGGTCGAGCGGTTGCGGCAGCGACTGGACGAGGCCGGGGCCGACCTTGTCCCGGTCGTCCATCGAAGTTCGCGCACCATGCTCAAGCAGCTCAAGGCGCCAATCACCGGCTACCGGAACGGTCTGGTCCCTCTGGATATGGACGTCTTTCCCCAGGATAACTCCAACACCAAGAAGGAAGGCGTCAGCCGCACCTACAAGAACTACGATGGCTATGCCCCCATCGCCGCCTATCTCGGCAAGGAGGGCTGGTGCCTTGAAGCGGAACTCCGCCCCGGAAGCCAGCATAGTCAGAAGGGGTTTGTCGACTTCCTCACGCGGGCAATTGCCGGCGCCCAGGATCTGAGCAAACAGCCGCTCCTGGTTCGCGCCGACGCCGGCAACGATGCCCTTGAGACCCTGGTTGCCCTAGAAGACCCCGAGAAGACACACTACATCGTCAAATGGAATCCCCGGAAAAACGATGGCATCGCCTGGCGCGACATGGTGTTTGCCGAGGGATCGGTGCAGACGCCCAGACCAGGGAAGCGGGTCGGCGCCATGATCGTCGAGGAGCGCAAAGAGGTCAACGAAACACCCTATACCTTCAAACGCATCGTGCGGGTGACCGAGCGGACCATCGATAAACATGGCCAATTCCTCCTCGCTCCGGAGATTACCCTTGAGGAGTGGTGGACCGACCTGGCGACGGCTGCGGAGGAGGTAATCGAACTCTATCGGCAGCATGCCACCTCGGAGCAGTTCCATAGCGATTCAAGATCGATCTCGATCTCGAAACGGCTGCCGAGCGGCAAGTTTGCCACCAACGCTCTGGTGATGGCTTTGGGGACCTTTGCCTACAACATCCTGCGCTTTATCGGGCAAACGGGCCTGATCGCCCCTTTTGGTCCGGTGCGGCATTCGGCCAATCGCCGCCGGCTGCGAACCGTGATCCAGGAGTTGATGTATCTGGCCGGAGGGCTGATCGCCACCGGCCGGCGATTGAAGCTGCGCTTTGGCCGGCATTGTCCGGCCTTCACCGCATTCAGCGCGGTGTACGCGCGGCTGGCTCCAGTCATCTGATTAAAATGCAACGGCAAATGGACTCGATACAGGATAACTGCGCTGTCGCTTCGCCCCCTTACGAATTTTTCAATGAACAAAACGCCAAAGCAACCGAAGCGTTCGGTTTATAAGCACCAGCATCAGCCCGCAAGGCTGACAATCGCCCACGACAGACCTGAAAGCAGAGGCCTGTCCGAGGGCTTCACGGATTCAGGGTTGAGTTTGTCAAACCATGGCATATAAATGGTCCTGTCTACTTTTTTAGCCAAAAAAATGTTCGTTACCAATATGGAGCAGCATTATTCATTCCCTGCTGCTGATTAAGCGAAACAGTGTTTCTGGTTTCCGTTAACGTTAGTGCCAGGGAAACGGTGATTCGGAGTGCCCTGGCGACAAGGGTAGGGGAGGTGATGTCGAACCGTTCTTTCAGTTCAGTCACCCTGGCGATCCCCCATTGCAGGGTCTCCTCCCTGATCGGCTGAACGGCACTTTCTTCCTTTGCCTGACTCTTGTCGAGAGTTTTTTCCGTCCACCTGTACATGTCCACCTCCTTGGTTTGGGTTCATGGAATAGGTGATTCGGTGTGATGATCCGGTGACAGAAAAATTGAAAAAAGAGGGATGTGAAGGCGGTTTATTGCGTCATTCTTGAAGGGCCAAGATAGAGCTGGCCAACGTCCTCTAGCGTTATTTTCTTGACGGGAAGATTTTCGGACACTCCTCTGGCACCGCCAATGGCCTTTGTGGAAATATATTGCTGTCCCTCGTGTATCTGAATGGTCACGCGTACTTTCGGCTCATCGATCAGACCTTACCGCTGCTGGGCTTTTTTAAATGATTCCCTGCCAGGTCCGTGGGTTGTGGCAGGCATGTGGCGATGGGGTTCAATCCCTTATTTCATTGCCTCTCTCGCCTCCCTAGCCGTGGGGTAATACTTCTGCACTTGTTTGTCCGCATTCAGCGTTCTAACCTGGAATGTTCTGCTTATGGACTCGTATCGCTTTGAAGCGAACAGTAATGATGTATGTCGTTTTCTTTTTCCCTTTTCTTGTGAGGATTCGAGCCATTTTGCCACCCTCGTTTTTGTTCCACTTCTTTCTGCAAAAATAGAGGGTTTCTTGAAAATTAAATGCAGTAGCCAACAACAAATATAAACATCAACTTGCTGATTTTGTGTAAAAATGTTACATTACCCATCGTTTTAAAGGGCGCCCGACAACCTCACCCGATGGAG
>Ga0074195_1003152_pt1 | contig 16244 bp, 13 predicted proteins | sample EPASupsiteHSE623_FD_64525 | JGI IMG/M metagenome (GOLD analysis project Ga0074195, IMG submission 64525) | Bioremediated contaminated groundwater from EPA Superfund site, New Mexico - Sample HSE6-23 | ecosystem: Environmental > Aquatic > Deep subsurface > Groundwater > Contaminated ...
CTTCCGGCAGATCGAAAAATCGGCAACCCATGTAGATTCGGCTGACCTCCTCCGGGGCAAAAACCCAGCGCACCTCCATGGGGATCTCTTCTTCACTGACCGGACCGGTCCGATGGATCAACCGGGACAAAGTGACCCGATCACCGACAGCATATTCGGAATCGCCTCTCATCGCGAGATGGAGCCCCCCCAGGCTCAGATCAAGGACCGATGCCGTCGATACCTCGACCGCCCCGATGCCATTGCTGAATTCACACCCCATTTCATCCATGGGTGCAAAATACACGCGAATATGCCGTCTTCGCTCCATAAAATCCGTATTCACCCCGTCCCCCCTCTTTGCTCATTGTTTGTTCAGGTTGACATACGTCCGTGCGGTTCTTCCCCCAACGACAGTATCGAAAAAAAATCACCTTTTGAACAGCCAAAAATCGGGATGAAGCGGAACCGGCAAGGAAATCAGCTCCAACCGGCCGATCGTTCTGGCGAGAACGTCGATATTCGGGTCAGGCTGAAGAGACGATTGACACCGCCCCAGGATTGAACAGGGACAAGGGCCTCAAAATAATCACACCAGGCCATGCAATTGCGCGCCCGGATGGAGTAAAAATTTTTCTCCACCTGGAAAACACTAAAAAAAGACTTATTTATATATTGTTGTACTTGTTGCCGCATACAAATACTTCTACCCTAGAAGGACATGGGGTGGCTTCTCCGCGACACTTTCGCCTCCTCGGCCCCTGGCATACCGGCCGATTTTTTGTTATAAAGACACGTATGGAATCCTTACGCAACAGTGAAGCGGCGGTGGCCACCATCGTCACCCAGAACCCCACCCCCGAAGTACTGGTGCTCAAACGCAAAGCCAACCCGCAGGACCCCTGGTCAGGCCATTACGCCTTCCCCGGGGGGCGGCGCAACGACAGCGACTCCACCCTGCTGGCGACGTGCATCCGGGAAACCTTCGAAGAGTGCGGCATCCGTCTCTCCCCCGAGCATCTGGTCAAAGAATACCCTGTCCGTCACGCCGGCAACCATCTCAATCAACCGGTTCCGGTCACCACCTATCTTTTCGAACTGCCCCGGCAACCGGCCATCAGACTGCAAACCGCGGAAATCAGTTGTCATGAATGGCTCGATCTCGACTATGTCGGCGATGCGACAAATATTATCAAGCGACCGATGAGCCCGCGTTGCCCGGAGGTCCTGTTCCCCTGTATCCCGGCCACCGAAGGTTTTATCTGGGGGTTCACCTACGAGACCCTGATGCTGGTGATCGCCGACCGTTACCCCCGTTTTTGCTGAAAAATTTCTCGATTGCCGGGCAACGCGCATTCCCGTAAAGAGCGCTTGACTTTTTATCCGTTGATTTGTATCAATAACGGCGGATTTGAAAGGGGATTTGTCTCTTTGGCTGGAGCGTTCAAGAATTCTTCACATTTCTTCCGTCTCCCGGAAACGTGTCCCACCCCGACCCGTTTCCCGTCCGGGCCTCCCAGGCCACCTCCAAAACATTCCTGTTCTTCATCTCCATTGCCAGACCATGCTTCACAAAGGTACACACTTCTTGCTCGACATTCCTTTGACAAGGAAACGCATGACAACGTTACGGTAGGTTACCAAATTTTTTGGTCTACTAATTGTTCGGTTCAACCACAAGGAGAAAACAAATGAAAGCACCCGTACGTGTAGCAGTAACCGGAGCTGCCGGCCAGATCAGCTATTCCCTCATTTTCCGCATCGCCAGCGGCAGCATGCTCGGACCCGATCAGCCCGTCATCCTGCAGCTTCTGGAGATCCCCCCGGCAATGGGCGCCCTGCAGGGCGTACTGATGGAACTCAACGACTGCGCCTTCCCGTTGGTTGCCGGCGTTATCGCCACCGACGATCCCAACGTCGCCTTCAAGGACATCGAGTTTGCTCTGCTGGTCGGTTCCCGTCCGCGTGGTCCGGGCATGGAGCGCTCCGACCTCCTGAATGCCAACGGCGCCATCTTCACCGTTCAAGGCAAGGCGCTGAGCGACAATGCCAAGCCCAATTGCCGCGTTTTGGTCGTCGGCAACCCGGCCAACACCAATGCACTCATCTGCATGAAGAACGCACCGAAACTCAACCCGCGCAACATCACCGCCATGATGCGTCTGGATCACAACCGCGCCATGTCGCAGATCGCTGAGAAGACCGGCACCCATTCCACCAAGGTCGAGAAAGTCGTTGTCTGGGGTAACCATTCCTCCACCCAGTATCCGGATATCAGCTACGCCACCGCCGACGGCAAGGCCGTAAAAGGTCTGGTAGACGACGAGTGGAACAAGACCTATTTCATCCCCACCGTCCAGCAGCGCGGCGCCGCCATCATCAAGGCCCGTGGCGCTTCCTCCGCTGCCTCCGCTGCCTCCGCCGCCGTTGACCATATGCGTTCCTGGGCACTGGGCTCTGGTGGCCAGTGGGTCAGCATGGGTATCTACAGTAAGGGCAACCCCTACGGCGTGGACGAGGATCTGATGTTTGCCTTCCCGATCGTGTGCGAAGGCGGCGACTACAAGATCGTCGAAGGTCTGGAGATCAGCGACTTCAGTCGCGAGATGATCAAAAAGACCGAGGCCGAACTCCAGGGTGAGCGCGCCGCGGTTGCCGATCACATCAAGTAATCGTTTTCAAGATTTTTGATGGTGTTGCAAGGGGTGCTCATTGAGCACCCCTTTTTTTGTTGCACCAGGGTCACTGCCTTGACAAAGGGAACGCTTGCCCGTTACGTTCATCCATACTTTTTTCCAAGGGGGCTTTCAGTTGGACACCATCACCGCAGCAACCATCGAGGAGACGATCAAGGCCGGCCGGATTATCGAAGCCAAGACCTTGATCACCATGCGCGAATCTGCTCTCGACGCCGAAGAACGGCGCAGATTCACCATTGAGATCGAAGAACGCCAGGCCAAGGCCGAGGCTGCGATCACCCAGGCAGAGGCACTGGAGATCTCCGGAAAAACCGAGGAGGCCAAGGCGCTGTATGCCACCGTGCTCGACTTTGCCGCCGATTATCCGGGCATCGAGGAGCATATCAAACGCACGAACGAGGCCGTACTGCTCGCCAAGGCCGTGCAACGCCGAAACCGACGGCTCCGGGAAACGGCTCCGAAACCGACCCCGCAAACGGCGAAAAAACCCCTGTTCCCCGTTATCGGCGCAGGATTGGCGGTAGGATTGGTCATCGCCGTTCTTGCCCTGGTTTTAACGAAACCGCAGCCCGCTGCGCCGCCGGAAAAAGTGGCAGTGCCGGCGCCTACCGTCACCCCGCCGCCCGCAGCAGCTCCATCGTCACCACCACAGGCGCAAGCAGTAACGGGACCATCGCGAGAAAAGCCCCCGGCAGCGCCTTCAGCCACGGAGAGAGCGACACAATCCGCTCAAGCACCGGACGCAACGCACAATCAGGACTCCGCTCCGACGACAGCAATGGTGGTCTCGTCACAACCCGCACTCCCTGAAGAAACAAAACCTACTCAGGCTGCCCCCAATCATGTCGCGGCCGTCGAACCGACAACGCCCCAACCGGCCGATGAACCACACAAACCAAGCGATATGTATACGGTACAACCCGGCGATTCCCTCAGCCTAATCGCAACCCGCAAATTCTGCTATGAAGACTATTGGAAGAAAATTTATCAGCTGAACCGGGACCAGATCACCGACCCGAGCAAATTGCAGATCGGCATGGTTCTACGGCTGAACGGCATCGAGACTCGCTGCCCGTCCCCACACAACTGATCGCCGCAAACGAACAAGGGGGCATCAAAAGGAAGGCGCAGAGGCGAAGGCCATCCGCTGACCGGTTGCCGGATGCTCGAATTGCAGCCAGGTGGCATGGAGCATGAGCCGATCGCCAGGCTGGCCCGATCCGTAAAGCCGGTCGCCGACAATGGGGCAGCCCAAACCCAACGGATGGCTCGCATGCAGACGGAGCTGGTGGGTCCTGCCAGTCTCCGGCGTGAAGGCGACCAGGGTGCGGCCGCCTCGGACTTCGACCCTGCGCCATCCGCTGACGCCCATTTTTCCCTGGATCGGGTCGTAAACCTGATAGGGACGATTTGTTGGATCGAGCCGGAACGGCAACCGCACCTCGCCAGTCTCCCCGGCCACCATCCCCTCAAGCAGCGCCAGATATCCTTTCTCCACCCGCCGTTCGGCAAACTGCTGCGACAGATGGCGATGGACCTCGGCCGTCAAAGCCAGAACCATCAGTCCGGAGGTATCCATGTCGAGGCGATGGACCGCGGGCTGCTCTATGCACCAGGGCACCAGATGCCGCACTCTGGCGGCCACCGAATCCTGCTTGCCCGGCCCCCGTCCCGGAACCGCCAGCAAACCTCCGGGTTTCTCCACCACCACGATCCATCGATCCTGGTAAAGGATATGCAGCGCTTGCTCCCCGTTCATTGCAGCCCACACAGTTGAAAACCCATGATCGTCCGGCACCTTGCCGCGCAGGCCGGATACAGCCGGCCGTGGATTTTGGTCGCCGAGGCGTTGCCGCGACCCCAGTAGAATTCGGCCAAAGCCTCCGGTCGCAAACCATGGCGAGCGGCATGGTGGAGCAACTTTGGTCCGCAGCAATCGCCCGTGCCCGACGGCGGCGCCCCCTCCCCAAAGAAAGCCGCGGTGAGCAGGGCGGTCTCGCCCCGAAAATTCGCCAGGCGGTATAACTCGTGCACCTCCCGCATCAACTGTCGCGAACGCTCTCTCCGCTCGATGCGCAGTTGCCGCCTGCGGGCCGAGTGTTGGGGCAGCAGATTCATCTCCCGGCCGATCCGCTTGATCTCCCGCTCGGGAGCCCAAACGAGCCGCTCGAACGCGGCGACATCGAAAATGGGGTCCACCCATCCCGGCACCTGCCACAGACCGTTGAACTGCCCGGAAAAAGCACGGAGCACCACCGGTGCTCCCTCTGCATTCCGACAGCAGAGAACACCGAACATCTTGCCGCCCGCCTCCCCGAACAAGGGCGCTGTCGTGCAGCGGGAATCGGCCGAACTCTCGGGAATCGACCAATCTATTCGCCCATGCTCCTGCAAGAGCGCCATCAATTCTCGGCACGCCTCGTAAGCCGGTGCCGAGGGCAGGCTATGAACCGTTGCGCACCGGCTGCACCAACCCCCGTTCCCCGACTGAAGCGGGGCATCGGAACCGGGGGCGAGCGAAGAGACCTCGGGAAGCGTGGCGAGAGACGGCGGCACGACTATTTCCGGAACAGCCAAAAAAGGATCGTCAGCAGGAGGCTGATCACCACGCAGGTGGTGAGCGGGAAAGAGAAGCGGAAATTCTCACGAACCACGACAATGTCGCCGGGCAATCTTCCCAGTGGGAAATGGCGGAGCCAGGGCCATAGCAGCCCGACAATGAGGCAGCACAGACCGACGAGGATCAGGGTTCTGTTCATGGCACGGCACTCCGACGTAATCCGGCGGCCCTGTACTGGCTCAGCAAGACGCCGCCGAACACCAAGCCACAGGCCAGCCACTGCCAGACGGTCAACCGTTCGCCCAGGAGCAGGAATCCGAGGAGGATGGCAAAGACCGGTATCAGGTTGACAAAGGCGGAGGCCTGGCTTGCCGGTATCCGGCTGATGCCGTAATTATACAACCCGTAGGCACCGACACTGACCACGGTGCCCAAGTAGAGTACCGCCAGCCAGCCATTGACTGACAGCGAGGTGGCCCGCACCGATGGCAGCAGCAGGACCGGGGCGAAAAACAGCGCGCCAGCAAAGGCTTGCAGTCCGGTGAGAAAAAAGGGATGGAGTTCTTTACTTAACCGTTTCATTAGAATAGTATAGCCTGTCGCACAAACCATGGCCATGAATTCGAGGAAATTCCCCAAGGCCGGATGCGGGGCCGCCTCGGTGCCCGTGCCGCCCATGCTGAGCCAAATCGCACCGGCGGCTGCGACGACGAAACCACCGAGGGTCCGGCTAGAAATCCGTTCTCCGAGGAAAAAGCCGGCACTCAAGGCGACCATGAGCGGCAGCATCGAGGTGATCATGGATGCCTGCGAAGCGCTGGTGCAGGTCAACGCAGCGGATTCAAACAGAAAGTAAAGACAAGGCTCGCAGAGGCACATCGCCAGGACCGGCGGTAGGTGACGGCGTCGAAATCCCATTCTTGCCACGGAACGAAAAAAAGGCAGGAAGCAGCATGCCGCGATCACCATCCGCCCTAGAATAACCATCAGGGGATGCATCTCCTGGAAACTGTACTTCAACGCCACAAAAGAACTGCCCCAGAGCACCATGGCCAACAGCAAGGCCAGAAAGGGTCCGATCTTTTGCAACTCTCCAGATTCCATCAACCCACTTTTCACGCTATGCCACATCACACTCCCTGCCGCCGGCTGCCCCGGCTCTGTTCCCGCACCCTGCTCATTCTGGCTGCCTTGACCGTCCCCCTGATCGGCCCCATGCCCCCGGTTTACGGCGCAGGGACCCCAGCGGCGAGCCAGGCAAGCGCCCAGTTGAACCAAGCCAGCACCCAGCAAACCCTGGGCCTATACCAGAATATTCCCGGTTTGACCAGCCAGCAGATCGAGTACGGCAGGGCGGCGATCCCCAGGCTCCACTATAACGCGCAACGGATCCTCCGCAAGATATGCTCACTGCCCGGCGTCAACTTCGAGTACGCTAAACAGACGATCGACCTCCTCGGCCGCGAGCGTTTCACCTTCGAGCAGGTCCTTACCTTCGAGGCCTTGGCCGGAATCGGCACAGCCGACATCAAACTCGGCATGGCCAGCCTGAACACCGTCAAAACCTTGAGTTTCGAAGCGGGCCGCTCCTTCCGCAGTTTTCTCGGCATCCCAGAGGTGACCGCCAATCAGGCCATGAGCATGATCTCGCTGCTCAACAACATGGACGACTACAACAACCGGGCAGCCCAGGCCTTTTTCGCCGTCAAGGGCATGCGGCTCGACATCGTCCATAAAGGCATGCCCCTCTTGATGCGCTTGAGGAACAATCAGGCCAAGGCTGCGGAGACCTACGCCAAAATCGCCGGCATGGACTCCGAGACCCTGCTCGATGGTCTTGGCCTGATCCAGAAGCTGTACCAGGACGATGCCTGGAACGCCCGCTGCCTCTTTCTCGATAAAACCCTGGCCCCGCGCGATGCCTGGAACTGGTTGGTCAGCTACTTTGCGCTTCCCAGCAACGTCCAGGAGGCGCAGTACGATAAACTCGGCAGCCAGCAGAAAGCCGTCCTGCTCAAGGCCCTGCAGGAAGGTGCAACGGAAATCGTATGGAAAATAAACAATTTCCATGCCGTTACCGACGCCAACGGCTACGAGATATCCGAGGCGACGCTCAATAGTTATTCCACGGCGCAACTGGCACGTAAATTCGAGGAGCTGCCCGCCTCGGTCCAGGCGCGGTTCAGTGGCCAGCTTTCCGTCGCCGCACTCAAGCAGGCCACCGCCGCCGCCCGGGTGCAAACCGCCCGCGACCTGACCGCGGCCAACGCCTATGCCGTCATGACGCAGGGCGGCGAGTTGTACGACTCCTCCTTCCGCGAGATACTCGTGCCGGTGCTGCAAGCAAGAATCGCCGAGAGAAATCAGGGTGACCTGCTCAACTTCCTCAGATCGATCGATCCGGAGAGCCGTCTGGTTTCCGATTTCATCTCCAGTTGCGCCCAGAAAGGCAAACTGACCGTTTTCTTCCCGACCGACAGCGGCAGGCAAAAAGAGATCCTGAGCCTCGTGGCGGCCTCGGCCTTCCAAAACGAGGAATCGATCCTGCTCTTTTCCGCCACCCTCAGCCATCTGCTCAAGGTGTTGACCCCCGAAGCCCGCACCTTTCTGATCACCACCATGGCGCAGAACAGCGAGACGGAAAACTCGGCGTTCGCCAAATTGATCAATGTCATTCTCCAATACTATCTGCAAACCTATCCGGAGCTGCTCGGCCCGGCGGACCGCACCCTCATCAGCCGGCTGATCGTCCACCACGGGGCCGTCAACCTTGAGCGCTATCAGGTCACACCGTTTCAGGAATGGAAGCAGGACGGCCGCCTCGGCTCGGTTTCCATGTTTCATCCCGACGACGACGGCCGGCAATCCTTTGTCTCCAATGCCAACCTGCTGCTCAAAAGTGGCTACCAGCTGGTGCCTTCGCAACAATATTCCGTGGGCGGGGCCCCCTCCAGTGTGCAGGGCATGGCGCTGGCCTCGCTGTTCAAGTCCATGCAGGATCGCCATTTTGCGGTGGCCTTCGTGAAAAAGGTCGGCGATGTCACCATCGTCCACACCCAATTCGTCTACACCGACAAGGAAAACCAGATGGAGATGCTCGAACGCTTCATCCATTCCCGGGACGAAATGCTGGCGCAACGCGGTCATAGTTACTGGCGCTCGGAGCAGATCATCGAGCCGCTGACCAAACTCATCGAGGAAGGCCGGGTGACCGAGTCCGAACTCCGCGACAAGCAACGCTTTCTCAGTCTGGGCTCCTGCGGCGGGGTCAAGGTGTACACCAACCTGACCCGGCTGTTTGCCAGTTCGGTGGATATCCTCGCCACCATCGGAACCGGCCTGGCCTTGATCAATGATCCGTACAACAAGATGTTTTTTGAAATCATCGCCAGCAACCCGCCCACCATTTCCTGGAAAAACGTGGCGCAGCAATCGTCATCCATCTTTCAGGGAGAAAGGGGGCAGGATTACCTGTTGCCCGGCTCGCTCACCGCTATCCTACACAAGATTCTCGACGAGGAGCAGGGTTCGGGCACGGTCACCAAGAATCGGTTCGAACGGCCCCGGGGCTGAAACTGCCTATGCCGCTTTACACCCGCGACACCTTGCCCGAACTGCTGGCGCAGGCGGCGGCAGGTCCCTCGCGGGTATTCTTGCTGTTTGGCGAGCGCTATCTCGCCAGGAACGCGGCCGGACAACTGGAACAGGCGCTCCTCGAAGGTTCAGGGGGCGCCGTTCATCCCATCGACGGCGACCAGGAAAACATCGTCGCCACCCTCGCCAAATTCCGCAGCTTCAGCCTGCTGCCGGGTCGTCAGATCTACCGGGTCACCGACACCCGGCTCTTTCTCTCCAAACAGGTCGCGAAAACCGTCTGGGAGAGGGCGTACAAGGCGCACGCCGAGGGCAAAGCGGATCAGGCCGGGCGCGCCCTTCGTGCCCTGCTGGAAAGCGGCGGCCTCTCACCCCAGACGTCGGTAAACGATCTTGAATCCATGGCCGCGGCCGAATGGCAGCACTGGTTCGGCTTTGCGCGCCCCGATGGCGATCTGAGCTGGACCCGGCAGTACCTGGCCGACGAACGGCCGGCATCGCAGGAAACGGCATCCTCACCCCAGTCATCCGACCCGGGAGAGATGCTGGCGGCCGCCCTGGCCGGCGGCGTCCCGCCCAACAACTATCTCATTCTGCTGGCCGCGGAGATCGACAAACGAAAAAAGCTATTCAAAATCCTCAAGGACACCCAGATCGTGGTCGACCTGAGTGTTGAAGAGGGCTCGGGCGCAAAGGCGCAAAAGGAACAGCGGGGCGTGTTGCAGGAGCTGGTTAGGCAAACCCTTGCCGAACAGGATAAAAGCATGCCCCCTCCCCTGATCGACCTCCTCTTCGAACGGGTCGGTTTCCACCCCGTGGCTGTGGTCATGGAGTTGCGCAAGGTGATGGCCTATATCGGCGATCGCCGGCAGATCACCCGTGACGATCTCGACCTGCTTGTCGGCCGTACCCGCCAAGAGGCCCTGTTCGAGCTGACGACGGCCCTCGCGCGAAGAGACCTTGAACAGGCGCTCGTTATCGCCGACCGATTCCAGGAGAACGGCATCCACCCCCTGGCCGTGGTTGCCACCCTGCGAAATTTTATCCGAGGGTTGCTGCTGTGTCGCGCCCTGTTGGAACAATCCGAAATCCGCTTCGATCCCGCCATGAATCCCGCCGCTTTTCAACAGACCTGCCTGCCTCGCCTCAAGGAGCGCGAGCAGTGGAAAAAGGAGCTGGGCGGACATCCCTATGCCCTGTTCATGCAATTCAAATCCGCAGCCCTCTTCCCGCTGCCGGTGCTCGTGGCATGGCTGCACCTGCTGCTCCATGCCGAATTGCGGCTCAAGGGTTCGCCGATTGCTGCGTCCACCGTCCTGCAGCAGCTTATTCTGGCCATGCTTTTGCGATAGCCGCAAAAGAACGGATCGCCCGCCGAACCGGCCTTGCAAAAACAAAAGCGGGCATTAAAATAAGGACATGGATTCGTCGCAAGACGATCCGCGGCGAGACCACCTCCCCCCTGTATCTCGTCGCCCATCAAGGGGCGAGAGCGGCGAGGGAATGACGGCGAGTCGAGACGTCGGCATCCGCCAGCGTTGGAAAGAGGCATGGCAAAACACGATTCGTTCATCCAAGAAAAAATTGAAACCACCGACCGCGAGTCCCTGCAGGAGCCACCCCTTTACAGGGTATTGTTGCACAACGACGACTATACAACCATGGATTTCGTCGTCTTGGTCTTGCAAACGGTTTTCCACAAGGATACGGACGAAGCCACCCGTATCATGTTGAATGTGCATCACCAGGGAGTGGGGATAGCGGGCATTTATACTCGCGAAATCGGTGAGACGAAAGTGACCATCGTACATAGGATGGCGCGGCGAAACCAGTTTCCGCTGCGATGCTCACTGGAAAAAGACAGTTGACTGGGCACGACGTTTGAGACAGTGCGCCTCCGGGAAAAGGGACGCGACGTCTTCTTAGAAGGAATGAGATTATGCTGAGCAAAGAGTTGGAACTCGCCCTCATCAAGGCGATCAAGGAAGCAAAGAACCATCGGCACGAGTATGTCACCGTCGAGCACATGCTTTACGGTTTGTTACACGACGACCTTGCCCGTCATATCATCGACAAGTGTGGTGGCAACAACGCCAACCTCAAGGAGCGGCTCGAACGTTTCTTCGAGACCGGCATGCCGGTCATGAAAGCGAACGATGGCGAACCGGCGCAGACGGTCGCCTTCAATCGGGTCCTGCAACGGGCGGTCAGCCATGTGCAGAGTTGCGGTAAAAAACAGGTCGACACCGGCGACGTCCTTGTTTCCATTTTCACCGAGCCCGACTCGCATGCCGTCTACTTTCTCGGCAGCGAGGGCGTCGGCCGCCTGGAAGTTGTGGAGTACATCTCCCATAGCCTCCCGGAATACCTGCAAAGCGAGCCGCTCAGGCAACCGCCTCCCGGACAGCAGCAATCGAAGAAGAAAGCCGATAAATCGACCGATGCCCTCGACGAATTTACGGTCAACTTTGCCAAACGGGCGGCAGAGGGTACGATCGATCCGCTGATCGGCCGCGACCGCGAGTTATACCGGATGATGCAGGTGCTCTGCCGGCGGAAGAAGAATAACCCGCTTCTGGTGGGAGAACCGGGGGTCGGCAAGACAGCCATGGCCGAGGGGCTGGCCCTCAGGATCCATGAGGACAGTGTCGCCCGGCAGGAACTCTATCCGGACCCGAAGAAACTGGTTCCCGATCTCTTACAGGATGCCGAGATCTATATGCTTGACCTCGGCACACTGGTGGCCGGCACCAAGTATCGGGGCGATTTCGAGAAACGCCTGAAGGAAGTCGTGGCCGCCATCGAGAAAAAAGACAAAGCCATCCTGTTCATCGACGAGATGCACACCATCATCGGCGCCGGCGCCACCAGCGGCGGTTCCATGGATGCCTCCAACCTGCTCAAACCGGCCCTTCAGGCGGGAACGATCCGTTGTATCGGCTCGACCACCTACGAGGAGTACAAAAATCATATCGAAAAAGACCGGGCGCTGTCCCGTCGCTTCCAGAAGATCGATATCGACGAACCCTCGGTGGAAGATACCTGCAAGATCCTTCGCGGTCTGCAACCTCGGTACGAGGAGCACCACCAGATCCGCTATGCGAAAAACGCGATCGACGCCACGGCGGAACTGGCGCATCGTTACATCAACGACCGGTTCCTGCCGGATAAGGCCATCGACGTGTTGGACGAGGTGGGCGCGCATTTCCGCTTGAGCGGCAAGACCGGACGCACGGTCGGGGTGCGCGATGTCGAGCAGATCGTTTCGAAAATCGCCCGGGTGCCGGTCAACAGCAAGGCTGCGGGCAACGACACCAACGAACTGCTCCACCTGGAAGACAAGTTGAAGGCCGTCATTTTCGGCCAGGACGAGGCCATAGGCGCCTTGGTCAAAGCGGTTAAGCGCTCCCGCGCCGGACTGGGCAATCCGCAAGCGCCGACCGGCTCCTTCCTCTTTGCCGGGCCCACCGGTGTCGGCAAAACGGAAGTCGCCCGGCAATTGGCGGCTTCGCTCGCCGTGCATTTCGAACGTTTCGACATGAGCGAGTACATGGAGAAGCATGCGGTCGCCCGGTTGATCGGCGCTCCTCCCGGCTATATCGGCTTTGACCAGGGCGGACTCCTGACCGACGCGATCCGCAAGCATCCCTATACCGTCCTGCTCCTGGACGAGATAGAAAAAGCGCATCCGGATGTTTTTTCCATTCTTCTTCAGGTGATGGATCACTCCACCCTCACCGACAATGCTGGGCGCCGGGCCGATTTCCGCAACGTCATTCTCATCATGACCACCAATGCCGGAGCGCGGGAAATGACCGACCGGACCATTGGCTTCCTCGGCGATTCCAAAGGCAAGGAGCAAAAAGCGATCAAGAATCTCTTCTCCCCAGAATTCCGCAATCGGCTGGATGCGACCATCACCTTTTCGGCGCTGGAACTCGAAACCGTGGAAAAAGTGGTCGACAAAATGGTGCTGGAACTGCAACAACAGTTGGCCGCCAAGAAAGTCACGATCAGCCTGAGTCCAGCGGCCCGTTCCTGGTTGGCCAAGGAAGGCTACGAACCAGCGTTTGGCGCGCGACCGCTGCGGCGGCTGATCATGAAAGAAATCGGCGACGTGCTCACCGAGGAAATCCTGTTTGGCCATCTCGCCAAAGGCGGGCATGTGGAGATCGACCGGAAGAAGGACACCACCACCTTTTCGTACCGCTAAACCCTCCGCACCCCACAGTCGGACGCTACCATCCGGCCCGACTGTGGGGCTTTTCCCTCCCTGTCCCCTCCAGGGGCAGACAATCTTTTCACTCCCCCTTGTGTGCAATTGACATTAGAGAAGAGTCAAGATACTGTTCTGGCTATTCGAGAATCTTACCTATTGTCGCGAACCGACGCGTTGTGCGCCGGATACCTTCCAGCGCCATCACTGCGGTGATGACGATGGGAAATCAAGAGAGAGGGGAGGGAGAAGAATGGTAAAAAGACTTTCCATACTGGCCGTTGCCGGACTCTTAGCTCTGCCGCCGCTGGCGATTGCCGGCGGAGGAAAAAGCCAAGCCGATTTAGAGCGCAAGATCGACGAGCTGTCACGTCAACTCGATGAACTGAAGGCCCAGATGGCGAGACAGAACGAGACGGTAACGGAGTACAGCAGCAAAGTCGACGACATGGACACCATGCTCGAAGAGAAATCGGAAAAATGGGACCTCGCCTCCCGGTTCCATTTCGATGGCGATTTCCGGGCCCGTGGCGATTATTATCAGGCGAGCAATGTTTTTGCATCGGGCACTCCATTACGAATGATGGGAATGGATGGCAGCGGTAATCCAATATGGGGTGCACAAGCTAGCGGCGATGAAGGCAACGATACCATCATGACCAACCGCCTCCGCCTGAACATGCGGGTCAAGGCAACCGAGGATCTGGAGTTCAAGGGACGCCTGGCCATGTACAAGGCGTGGGGCATGCAGTCAACTCCCGACGGTCTGGGCAACGACTTTCCCATATTCGATGGCAACACCACCCGCACCCCCGACGACAGCGCCCTGTATGTCGATCGCGCCTTTGTCAACTGGAACAATATCGGCGGAGCGCCAGTCTGGTTCTCCATCGGCCGCCGGCCCACCACCGACGGGCCGCCTGCGGATCTCCGCATGGGCACCGACAACCGGATGGGAACACCCGTGGCCTATATGGATTATCCCTTTGACGGCCTTTCCCTCGGCTATGCCTATAACTGGGGCAACGATGCCCTGGGAGACGGTCGCATCCGCTTCTGCTATGGTCGCGGCTTCGAAAATGGGCTGGAAAACGATTTGGGTCCAACACTCGACGATACCGATTTTGCCGGAATCGATTGGGATGTCCTGAAGCGGGGTTCGCGCTTTCTTAATATTCAAAGTTTTGGCGCCTTCAATCTCTTTAACTATCCAGCGTTCAGCAGTGATTTTGTTCGCTACGGCGCTGGCCTCCCGCAGAGTTCAGGGGGATACGGCGACCAAATCAATCTGGGCAACGTCTACCACACCAGCGGTGTCTACATGGACAAAATCAGCAACCTCAACTACTTCATCGCAGGTGGCTGGAGCCGCACGGATCCCAACGTGAACGGCATGTTCAATGACTATACGAGTCCCACACCAAACAATACTGATTCCGAAAACGGCTATTCGGTCTATGCCGGCGTACGGTATGATATCGACAACCTTGGCCTGAAACTCGGCGCCGAGTACAATTACGGCTCGCAATACTGGATCTCCTTTTCGCCCGGTCACGACGACCTGTACATGTCGAAACTGGCCACCCGGGGCAACGCCTATGAATTGTACCTGATTTACGACCTGCCCACCGGCGAAGCGATCTCGAAATACGCCAAAACCTTCGTAAGGCTCGGTTGGCAGTATTACGACTACAACTATTCCGGCGGATTCGATTGGAACATGAAGCCCTACGACCTAGATGACGAGAAAGATAAACTACAGATGCTCGGCCAGAATCCGGTGGAAAGCGCCAATCAGGTCTACCTGACCTTCGAAGCCTATTTCTGAGCCGTCCGTTTCCAGACTCCACTGCAACAAAAGGGAAAGCCAAGGGCTTTCCCTTTTTTCATTCGGCACCCCATGCAACTCCACAACACATGCCCTCCGCATTACACCAGTCACCTCTTGCCTGTCCCGCACGGGATGTTCTTCAACGCCGGCGGCGTGAGCGACGAGCTGTTTTCCTCCCTGAACCTCAGCTTCCATGTGGGTGACCTGGCCGAGCGGGTCAAAGCGAACAGGCAGCGCGTCCTCGCCGCCCTCGGGCTGCGCCACTTGGTTGCCGTCAACCAGGTACATGGCGATGGAATTCTGTCGGTTGAAGCATCCCATCGGCAGATTGAGCTGAAAGGCTATGACGCGCTGATTGCCACCCTGCCGGGTACCGGCCTGCTGATTCAACAAGCCGACTGCCAGGCCGTTCTGCTGTTTGCCCCGCAATCGGGTGTCGTTGCGGCTATTCATTGCGGATGGCGGGGCAGTGTGCTCGGCATCATCGGCAAGACAATCGGATGCCTGCGCGAACGTTATGGCGTGGCCCCGGAGGGCCTGCTGGCGGTGGTGAGCCCCTCACTCGGCCCTTGCTGCGCCGAATTCATCCATTACCACAAGGAACTCCCGACCTGGATGCATGCCTATCGGGTTCGGCCAAATCACTTCGATTTTTGGGAAATCAGCCGCAAGCAGTTGCTCGATGCCGGGGTGTTGCCGGCCCATATCGATGTGGCCGGCATCTGTACCTGCTGTTCCCCGCAGTTTTTTTCCTACCGTCGAGCAACCAAGACAACAGGGGGGATAACGGGGAGAAACGGCTCGATCATCGCCCTGCCGGCCTGAAACGGCATGGGAGAGTACGCCCGGGCTTGCCGCCGCCTGCGGTCGACCGACCGGGGAACAGCATGTGAACGTGTTGCACGTCCCGAGGGGTCTTCCGGCTTACCTGGACAGCTCCGGCAAAGCGGCGCGTAGATCTTGGCAAATTTCCCCCACGGTCTCATAAAACACCTCGGAGCCCACGGAGAAATGCAGGAGGATATTGTTCAACTTCTCGGGAATATACGGGAAAATCTTGCGCAGGTTGACAACCTTGTTCTGCGACAACAGTGCGAAATCCGCAGGGGTAATCGTGCGGAGAACCGCCTCCCCCATATGGGGATCGGCGAGAATCTCCCGGGGGTTATAGTCGCCCTTACCGACAAGATAGAGCAGAATGTTGCCGAGTTCGAGTAGATCGAGGGCAAAGGGTTTTTCGGGCAGATAGAAATCATAATCGAAATCAATCCAATAAAACAGACCGGAGTTCCGATCGACAAAGATGTGATCGCGCCGGATATCGCCATGCCTGAACCCCTTCTCGTGAAGGAAGGCGATTGCCTC
>Ga0074195_1003153_pt1 | contig 16240 bp, 21 predicted proteins | sample EPASupsiteHSE623_FD_64525 | JGI IMG/M metagenome (GOLD analysis project Ga0074195, IMG submission 64525) | Bioremediated contaminated groundwater from EPA Superfund site, New Mexico - Sample HSE6-23 | ecosystem: Environmental > Aquatic > Deep subsurface > Groundwater > Contaminated ...
TGCCACTCTCCGTTCGCTGATAAAATCCACTCAATTACTGTATTATACCAACGATTAATATTTCTCTTAATGTCGGTATCTCCATAAGCCGTAGAGTTAGCGTTGTTTCTCAAGGCTAAATAGCGGGCGTCTGCCATTATAATTGTTAAATTCATTGACATAAATTTTACTTTTTAGCTTCAATTAATTCTTCTTTCCCGTTAATCTTATCAACACGGTTCCATTGTTCCAAGGTTAGGGGCTGGGGAATTTGATATTTTTTAGCCCTGGATGTTGAATTTATTAGAGTGTCAATTTTCTGGTCGTAAATCATCAGTTTTCCGTCAATTCCCATGGCTAAAATCTGTTCCTTTCCTTGAACTAATAAGTATAAATAATTATCTTGGGGCATGAACATAATATTTTGTTTGTGGATTAAGGTGGGCTTTAAAATAGCTCCAAACTCATAATCCCAATGATATTTTTTAATTGTTTGCGTGTAATGGTCAAAAATCTCCCAATACTTACCATGTTCTGCGTTAAGTAGCATTACGGCGTGATTATACGGGCTTGTAGGCTTTAAATAGTGCGTTCCTTTGTCATAAGCGACTACAACCTGTAAAGGAGTGTCTTTTAAGGCTTCGCAAATTAAATCTTTATTTAAAGTTCCTACCCACTCACGATATGGCGTCCAATGTTCAAGAAATTCTTTCCCTTCGTTGATTATTTCTTGCGGGATATCTTTGTAATACTCTTTGAAAAACTCATCTTGATTGTTAAACTTTTGAAAAACATCAGGCCATAAACTCTCATCCACTAATCCGTATTCTCTGACGGCATTAAAAACATTCTCTAAAGTATTTCCGTTTATTGTCGTGCCGGATAGTTTGGCTGTAAATCTGTCGCTGAAATTCGGTCTGGTTTGTGTTTGAAAATAATATAAAGTTTCAAGGCAGTTTAACAGGGAATAGGAGACACACGCCATTCTATCGTATCCGGCATTATTCTGATATTCTACTTCCGGTAAAAAGTCTGTCCAGTTTCCGCTTTCATTAAAAACTTTTTTGTCAAGCGGAGTGTAGCCTCCGAAAATCCAGTCTGAATATTTAGGCTTATTAAATATTAATCCAGAATTGAAAGGCTTTGTGTTCATAATTATTTATTTGATTTTAACGCTTCTTTAATCCAGACTAAGCTTTCTTGGATTTGCGCCAACTGGGCTTTTATCTCGCTTGACCTTAATTCGTATTCTGATAATTTAGTGTTAATTGAAGCCTGGGCGAGTAATACCCAGCCAAAAACCATTAATATAACAGCCATTGCCCACGTAAAAACTATCCAACTAACAAACTTCGGAAATTTTCCCTCGGTTTCAATCTCTTGTCTCTCGCTGTATTTCTCAATGTTTTGTTCTGTCATACTTTTATTTATCAATTATAAAATCAATTATTAAGCCTACAAAAAGCCCGGCTGAAGCTAAAACCACAAAATAGAATATTGCTTTTAAGACTTTTACCATAAGCTGTCGATTATAAAATCTACATTCTGGGTTAAAGTATCCCCGCCGATAATCCCTATCAGAGCTTTGAATATGGCGGTGAAAAGCTGAAACATCATAATAAAAGCGTCTTTCATGTAGGATGTAATTCCGAGCTTCCAGAGAAATACCAAGACTAAAGGCAAGACAAACAACACAACCAATAGTTCTCCAAAACAGCTTTTCATAATTACTTCTTAATCACATACTTAGCTTTAATGCGTCCGTAAATCGTAAGAATAACACCAATTAAACCGAAAACTCCCAAAACAAGATTTGTTAGGGTGGCATTGTCAATATCCAGTTGCAGATAAGCAACCAATAAAGCTAAGAAACTAATTATAGAGCCTTGAATTGTCGTGGATAAATACCACTTTTTTTCTCCTTCCATAAATTTATTTTTTTAGATTTAATAATTTTATAAGTTTTTTATCCGGCCACAACTTGTCTAATAATGCTAAGTTTTCTTTGTTCTTAATAAACCGGTCGGCAGATTGGCTGTGAAAATGGGTCATTGGTTTGTAAACATAATCAATTTTATAACCTTTTTCAATGGCCCTAAATCCGAAATCTTGGTCTTCACCGCCGTTTATAAAACCCTCATCCAGTCCTTTCATCTCAAGCCACATCTTTTTCTTGACCTTGAAACAATAACCGCTGGGGATACTTATGTCAGAGATTTTACCGGCTAATCCCGCCTGCACTAATCCATTTTCTCTTAACCAATAACCAATGCCGTAATAAGTCATTTTGTCGTCGGGTATGTATTCGGCAACTCCCACAAAGTCGGCTTCATTTTCAACCATTTCTTTTAAAATCTCATTATCCGGCAAAGTATCGTCGTTCAAGAAAATCAAGTTATCAGTCTCGGCAATTCTCGCTCCTTTGTTGCAATTCTCTGAGAAAGAACCACCCGAAACTACTATGATGTTAAATCTCCTGTAATCAAGTTTTTCAAGACAATCTTTTAAAAGGTCGTGTCTGTTTTGGTGAGGGATTATGATGTCGGCTATTTTAAGCTTAGGGTCAATGCCGTGTTTCTTAAAAATAATGTCCATTTTTTCCTTAATATCTTTGGGATCTCTGTTCGTTATTCCGTTCGGTCGGCAAATAGTCTTTAATAGTAATTTGTCGCAGAAAATACCTTTATGTCCGGCTTTATCAAGTGTAATCCACAAGTCCCAATCATCGTATCTTTTAATGTCCTCATCCCAAAAAAACTTTACCGAAGCGTCAATCAAACTCATCGTAGAGATGCAGTGAAACCACATCGCATACTCAACAGATTTTTTGTTTTTCGGGATTTTTAGATTTTTATTCTCGTTAAGAATTTGTCCGTCAATTTCCAATTTTCCAAAAGCCCACTTATAGCCTTTGTTATTTTTCAAACATTTATAAAGATTTTCAATACAATCCGGTAAAAGCTCCAAATCATTATCGCAATGGAAGATGTATTTTCCTTTAGCCTGCTTCAATCCTTGGTTTCTTGCCCAAGACGCTCCTTTCAAATCTTTGTCAATAATATTTATGATTTCTAATTTCTGATAAGTTTGCTTTTTAATATATTTTAAAGAGATGTTCTCTTCATTGGGCCTATTGGTGATTATGACTGAGATGAGAGGGCTTTTTTTTTACAGGCTTCCGTATGTTTGTTAAACCCTAATTTGTTCCCGCAGACTTTACCGCAATATGGGCACTCCAAGGGATTTTTTACGTCCTCATCTTTTTTTTCGGTGTTTTCTTTAATTTCTGCGGGAGCTTCATATAAAGTAGCCTCTCCGCCTTTAATCATTGATAGTCCCAATTCATCAGCGACTGAGACAATTCTTCCAAAACGATTTTGAATAATCATACTTTTTAAAATTAATTATAGTTGCCAATTACTGCTCTCAAAAAGAGAGCAGAATATCGGGAACTAAACAATCTTGATTTGGATGTCCACAAGTTTTTTGGCGTTCCAATAGAATGTCTTTTTACCAAACAAGTTGGATAAGACATACTCGTGGCCAAGTTTGTGGGTGCCGTCGGTGTTCATCGGGTTAGGAATATCATCAACGGAAGCCTCTGATTGAACAGCTAAGGTGATTGCACCTTTCTTTCCGGCAATCCAGTGGCGAGTGGACATGCCACTCACGGTGCTGGTTTGCAGGTTGTTGGAAATATACAGGTTGATACCTGAAACTTTACCAACATAACCATTAACCAAAGCTTCGTCTTGAACCTTGAAACCGGCAGACAGCAAATATCTTTCAAGGATTTTGTAATAATTAGCGGCGTCAACGACCATGAACCAATCGCCGTCAACTGCAACATTATTACCCGCTAATTTTGCTTTCGCGGCTTCGAACACATCAAGGATGTGTCCGTTGGTGCCTGATAAGGCAAGGGTAATCGGCTGACCGTCAGTACCGCCGACATCACCGCCGTCAACACTTAAACCGGCGTTAGCGTATTCGCTTAAAATGGCAGTGTCAATGTCATTTGCTAAGCGAATAGCCGCTTCTTTCAACAAATCGCCTTTCAAGCTCTTGTAGAACATCTGAATGTCATCCAGTTTATCAATGTAAAAGGCGGTGTATTTGGAAGTGCCGATAGTTAAATATTCGTCGGTGGTGGTAATATCCGTGGGAGCGACGCCTCCAGAACTTGGATTGCGAGTGTAAGTTCCGGTGCTTAAATCGCTGTGATAAGGTTTGTGACTTATCCATCCCTAACTTATAGGGATTTCTTCCCCTATTTTCATAGAGGTTTGGACTTTATCTTCACCTGACAAAATTTTTTCAATGTTTGTCAGGGCATTACGTAAAGTCTCTGAGGATTCAAATTTTTTCTTTTTGCCTTGTTGGTTTGTTTCTTTTACTTTTTCGTAGAGTTTCCATTCTTCATCAGAATAGTAGGGCTTTCTTTTGGTCAAATCACCAAAATCGCGGCTTGTAATAAATCTCATTGTCATTTCCGCAACTGCCCTTTTATTTCCTCGTATATAAGGCAATAAGGTTTCGAGCATTTTATAGACGCCTTTCATGTTTTTGCAACAAATTTGATAATTTAAATTAGCATTGGGTGTGCTTCCTTCTCTTTGATAAATACACATACCTACATTTAATTTTGCTGCAATTTCCCAGGCTTCATTAATAATAATCGGGTCATTGTTGCAAATTAGAAAATATGTAGATATTCTCCATTTATCATTGTTTTTTCTTCTTGTCTTGAATAAACCTGTTGTTCCTTCGCCTTCAAATATTGCTGCAAGCCATAAAACGTCTTTAATTATTAGAGAACTCATAAATTTTTGACCTGCTGATTGTCCAATCTTCACTTGTGTCGCCTAGTAGCCAGTGAAGCTCTAAGGAGTTTCCAGCATTTTGTAATGTTTATACACGCCTCACAACTTTCACAGTTTAAACGTGTCACCGTCGGGGACGGTTACGAACTCACATATGTCCTTACCAACTAACGAAGCGAACATCTTTTCTTGGACTTTCGGAGCCCAAATCTCACGGATGTAGTTTGTCAAGCTATTAGACATAGAGTTATGGCAGTTTTAAGCTATCAGATTATGGTTAACCCATAACTCAAAATTAATTTAAAACTGCTTATTTTAATATTTTATCTGCTCCACCCTTTTCCATCCATAATTCAAATCCTTTTACTCTTTCAGGGTCTGATTTAAGCCACTTCACGTGTTCAGGGTTGCCTAAATCAACTTCCTCAAACTTCAATGAAGTGGACGGGTTGGTTCGGTTGGAAGGTGCGCCAGTAGCTCCGGCAATTCGCTGTTCAATTTTATTTGTTTCCAAATAATTTTTGGCTAAAGGATTGTTAGACATAGTGTCCTCAAAACTTTTACCCTCAGCTTTTGCCAGGCTATTGATAGCGTTGTACTCCTCATCGGTTAAATGAGAAAATTTTTGTCTTTGGTTGCTTTCCTTTAACTCTGCAACCTGCTTTTCTAAAGAAGACAATTTCTCATTTTCCACCGGATTAGCCGGTTCGGATTTCGGAGCGGGTTCCCCTTTGGGATTATCAAGCTCGCCATTGTTATTAGATTTATCAGCTAATAATTCATCCAATTTCTTTTTCAATTCTTCTTTCTCTGTTCTGTTTTTAGCTTTTTGTTCAATGGCCTTACTTAATACTTCTTTGGCTTCAAGTTCTTTTTTTGAGAATTCCAGCTTTTCAGCCTGCCAGTCAAGTTCTTTTTTGACTGCTTTCTCAATAAAAGGTTTGTTAGCCTCGTCATCGGGGTCTAAGTCATAGTCCTTGATGACTTGCTCACGGATTTCTTCTTCGCCTTTTGGCACAAACTCTTTGTCATTTGACATAAATTTTTTGTTCTAATCAGCCTTTGCCTTTTAGAACTTAATTAATTCTACTATCTAAAAATGATAATATTTTCTCTAACTTTTCCCTTGCTGTTTTGATTGCTAAAAACTCTTGTCCGATTTCATTAAAAGTCTTGGTTGCGTCAATGTCCTTGTAGTCAAATTCTGACAATTTAAACCTGATATAATCAACAATCACCTTCCCGTCATTGGAAGCGACAGCCTTTTTAAGTTTCTGTAAATATACTCTGTCGTTGTAAATATCTTTTTGTGTTAAATCAATCATATATTTATTATAGCATATTGACGGTTTCGTCCTGGGCGGTCTTAGCTTCCGATTGTTCTTTCATCGGTAAATTGCCCGTATTTATTGATGTCGGTTGCTGTTGCGGGATTTGCGGTTGAGCATTCTTTTTATACCTGCTAACTTTAAGTCCTAACATTTGCTTAATCCATTTAATAGTATCCATAGCTTCGGGGTTCTGTTGCAAGGCAGGATTAAGTTCAAGGTTAAGAAGTTGAATTGCGTTAGAAACTTTAGCCTGCTTATTGAAGGCTTCGCCGGTAATATTAATTCCGACAAACATTTCAACATCCTTAAAAAAGTCCCTGGTTATTTCCCCGTATAGCTTAGGTTGTTTCAAAATTTCCTGTTTTTTAAGTTCTTTTAATTGTTCAAACTCTTCTCGGGTCGGTGGTAGCATGTCCGGATTTTTCGCCATAGCAAGAGCCGTTGTCTTGATACAATTTTCTAACATCCAGCCATTAACATAAGCCTCCACGATTTCTTCAAAGAAACTCGGGTCGCCCGTAATCTCAACGGCTTCGTTTTCGTCTATGTTCTTTAGAAGTTCTGAGACCACCCAGCGTTTGAAAATACGAGAATAGAATAAACCAAATCGCTCTCTCTTAAAGTTAAAATACTTTCCTACTGCTTGATTTTGCACCGCAATCGCTGTGGCGCTCGTAGATGAGGGCAAACTTTCTCCCGTGGCGATTTCAAAAGCTTTTAGGGCTTTCTGACATTCGTTAATATTTCTATTCCATTCATCCGCAAAAAAGGATAGGTTGGGAAAAACATTATTTAGTAAAGCCAAGTCTTTGGCTTTCAAAATCTGCCCGTTTCTGATTGAGGATAAAACATTTCTACCGGCAATCTGTTCGTCTGTACTCCAGAATACCATTTTGCTTGCTATCTCTGAAAGTTCACCAAGTTGATTAACCAAAACATTCGCTTTGTTCTGATAGGGCCTGCCGATTTCTCTATAACCCTGTCTCCAAAACCTGCCGGTGTATTTTCCGTATCCAACCGACTCAAAAGGTTTGTAGCGGGTAATTTTAAGCTTCTTGGTAATCTGATAAGTCTTAGGCTTTAATTCTTCAATAAAGGTGATAAAACCTTGTGTTTCTTGCCCGCTTAAATCTTTGGCTCCCTGCTTAGCTTTAACCATAACAGACATAGTCTGCACATAATCATTTTCGTCTCCTTCCTGGGGTTCGTAAGGTATCCCGTGGACTTCCTGTTTAATCATCCCCAACTTGAATTTACTTAACTCGCCATAGCGATAATACGCTTCGTAATAAGGGATGTCTTCATTATTACCCGTATTGCACAATTCAAAAATTTCTTTTTTATTTGCCCACTCTTTCATTCCCCGGACTTCGGTTTGGCTCATTGTGTCTTTTTCAATAACTGTGGTATCCTCTGGGGTTTCTGCCGTCGGGTCAACAATGATGATATTCTGGGGTAAAACCCTGCGATAAATATCTCCCTTGTTCTTTCGGTTGGGTTCGTCTATAAATCTGACGATTAAGTTTCCGTCGTCAACAAAAAAGTATTCGTTCTCATTGATTACTTCGCCGTGATTAGTCTGTCTCAGATACTGTCTCAATAAGCAAGTCCCGAAATATTCATGAGCCAGATAATCCGGGTTATCGGTGAAAAGCTCAATATCGTTGGCGTCCAAATCAATATTAGAAACTGTGGTTTCAACCATAGGGGAGATGATGTCAAAAAACTCTCTTTCAACTCCTTCGTTTATTTCTTCTTGTGATTGAGCAAATAGAAACTCTTTGTTCTGATGAGTGATATTATCCTGAATATTCTGATACATGTTAAAAGAAGCCCTGTCTGATAGTCTGATAGTGCAGTTCTTATAGTGGCTCTCTTCATTTAAAATCCGATTAACAAGCTCGGTTGAATATTGTTTTTGGTCGGCATCGGATTTCTCGGGAGTATTTGTTTTATTCATATAGTTTTACCTAAACCTGTTAGAGTTGTAGGTTGCTTCGTTTTTATTCATAATATGTTCAAACTCGCCTTTTTCATTAGACATTAACTTTTCAATAACAGCCGAATATCTAAGCATATCAGCGGAGTGAGACGTCCAGTCGTGAACCGGACTATCTTTAAATTTTAAATTTTTATCATCCCACTCTTTACGATATTGTCTTATGGCTTCAATAAAATTCTCGCATTTCTTTTCATCTATAAATAATCTTGGAAACATCAGGCGCGCGGCGTTAATTCCGTCTTCAATATCTAATTTCGGCACGACTTCAAAATTAATTCCCAAATTCTTAGCGGTTTCCCTTCTTGTTACTCCGGTCGTTAATTCTCTATGCTCGATGTCATGAGGGGCAAAATGTTTCCCATAGATATAAGGTTTTTCTTTTAAAAATTTAATATAATGGTCAAGCCCTAAATTATTATTCTCGTAATAATCAATTAATCTGGTCTCGGTGCTAATTCTCTGCCAAAATCCAATAACCATACTGTCATCAAGTCCCAAATCCCAAACTGTATGAACTAATAAGGCGGGGTCATAAGGCACAGTCTTAATTCTGTTTTCTTCCCTTGCTTGTCTCAACATTGCCCCATAATAAGCTCCTTTGATTTCCATTTCGTCCCAGCTTCCTAACCGCCAGGCTTCCCGTAAGCCGTCCGGCAATCCGTCAAGAAAATTAACATAGGTAGGGTCTTTTTCCATAATGTGCGGGTTATCATCTACTCTGGCCGGTATAAATATTCTTGCCCTGCCGGTAATACTATCTACTGTTCTAATCGGCTTAATTGGAGTGCCGACTAAATTAAAACGCTTTTTAATCCACCTTTGCCCCCTTCCGCCCGGATTAGCTGTAGAGAATACTTGAGGCTTTAATTCCGGTATCGTAGAACGGCAAGAAGAAATAAGTTTCAAATACAATTCCTCGCTGGGTATTTGCTCAAGTTCCTCCAGTAAAATCTTGTGGTATTCGTGGCCTTGATATTTTTCATAAGCGTTTTCATCTTTTAAATGTCCCAAAACAATTGTGGCTCCGCTGGGAAATCTAATCTCTTTCATCACAAAGTCAGCCTTGGTCGGCAAATACATTATTTTAGCTCTTGCCAGCCAGTCTTTTAAATCATCAGCATTTTTACGGATGACTAAAGCTCTGTATCTCAGATTATCTTTGTCATATAACAGCCAGGCCATACCGGCATCAGTCTTTCCACCACCTCGAGCGCCGCCAAAAAGTATCTCAAACTCATCCCTAATTAATGCTTCACTCTGTTTATTGGTTGGTTGCCAATGTATCTTCATTTTTTTGAGGTAAAATTAAAACTCCTAATTTTTCACCACCCGAAGTGATGTCAGTTTCAACCTTATCTCTCATATCGGTTACATTCTTAGCCGTAAATATAGCAAACGGAGCATTAGCGGCACCGGATAGACCAATACTAATAATAAACTCCTTTTGCATTTCTTTAGCTTCATTATAGGCATTACGAAATTCTTTTAAATCCTTGTCAAGTTCTGCCTCTTCTTTTTCAAAAGCCCAAGACCAAACTGTTTTGTAAGACACTCCTATTTTTCTTGCAAAACTAAATAATGTAGGCAATTTGTTAGGAATTAAACGATATTCCTCACTTTCCTTTTTAAGAGTTCCCGTTGCGTAATATTCTTTTGATGTTTTCATTATTTCTTTTTCGTATGGCTCAACACTAAAGAAGTCAATTATATCTTTGATGTATTTCTTTTTAAATTTTGATGGTCTGCCAACTTTATTTGCCATAAAATATAGATAATTGTATTTCGTTTAGTAATTTTTAGTATTTTTTAAAATTAAGGTATTAAACATGAACCAAGATTTGTTTAACCATTTATCCCAACAATACGGGTCTTTTAAGACTGATTATGCTAAGTATGCTTTCTTAGGGGGAGTTCATAATTTTGCAACAGAATTAAGCATCGCCGGGAATAATGATATAGCTATTTGGGTCAGGAAAGAAATGCAAATATTAACTGATGCAAGTAAACCTGACATAACAACTAGATAAAATTTTTTTATACTATCATAGTTGCGCGGGTGAGATTCGAACTCACGACCTTTGCCTTATGAGGGCAACGAGCTGCCAGACTGCTCTACCGTGCTATGTTTTTTAATCTTTTTTTTCTTGCCGCCAAAAATTCTATCCCAGGCTTCCCCATACTTTCTACTTTCTTCGGGACTGCACAATGAATTTCTATAGGCATTTAAACCGCCGGTGAACATACTATTTCCTAAAAGCGGCGAAAGATTTTATGTCGCTGTTTATTTTTACATCGCCGAATTTATATTTTTTCTGATTTAATAAAATGTTCGTTATTACTTCTGCCATTCCTTTATACTTCGGAATATCAGTATAGCCAGCCGTCCAGTCTTCTATGATATACCAACCACCAGACTTCAAATATTTCCAAAAAACATCAAAAGTTTGTTCTGTTAATTCTTTAATATGGCTGGCGTCATCAATGATTATATCAAAGAAACCACAATCTCTGCCTATTTCGTCCATTCCCTGGATATTATCCTGACTGCATTCAATCATCCTAACGCCGGTAAAATCAATCTCAGGGATTAAGATGTCAATCCCAATTATGGTTCCTTTTTTGAAAAAGTCCTTTGCCCAACGCAAAGACTCGCCTTTTAAAATTCCAATTTCCAAGTATTCAATTTCAGTATCTCGGAGATGACCGAACATCTGCTCATAATGTCCCAATAATCCTCCGGCTTGTTTATCTGTTTGATATTCCATATTATTTCTTTTTTTTAGCAGGAAATAAGTTCCCATTAATAAATTCATATCCCAGCCTCTTTAAAAGTTGCTTGATAACCTTAATTGAAAGCTGAGCGGATGCCAAAGCATTCTCGGCTGTCTTTTTGGTTATTTCATGTTCAGATTTGAGTTTATTAAAATCAGACTGTAAATGCCAGTAAAGTTCGAAAAGCTTTCCGTCGTTATTTTCTTCCGGCAATAAATGTTTTTTAAAAATATTTAACCCCATATTAATTATAGCACATTAGCGGTTTTCAGAGAGGAACGATTGGTAAAGCTCTTCTGTTAGTTCAACAAAGACCTTTTGTTGCTCTAAAGTTTCGCAGGCTTTTTTGACTGTTTTCACGGGAATTTTAAGGTGTGAGGGAATTTCCTTGTAGGGAATTTTAAGCACGCAATAGTATAGAAATACCGAGCGTTCAAGGTCTGTTAATTCATCAAGTATTGAAAGGTAATGCTCAATTCGCATATCCTCCTTAATTAATTATTAAATCTCACTTATATTATAGCACATCTGAATTTTTTAATCAACAAAAAAAGCTGTCCAAATTACTTGAACAGCCCCGATTGAAAAGTTAGGCTGGTTTAAAACCATGCCATCACTTCACTATCGCCACTATTTTTTATAGCTTTATTCAGTATTGGAGCTTTTACAAAAGCAAACTTAGAAAGCCTGAGAAGAATGTTATCCGGTTCTGGATGTAAAAGCACTATGTTCTTAAACTGCTTTAAGTATTCTTCCTGCCCGTCGGTCATTCCTTTCCCGCATAGAGCGAGAGTGGTTTGAATACCTAAACCGATTAGGTAAAGACAATCAAAAGGATTGATTACGACTAAGACGGAATTACTGATTACGTTGTGAGAGTTATAAAGGTCGTTCCTTTTGAAGTTCTGCGGGAAAAACCATTTTTGTTCTTTCGGATTATAACCGACGTATCCGATATGCTCGCCGGTGTGGTCGTGCATCTTAAAAGCAATTTTACCGGACATGATAGACTTCTGTTTAACTAAACCGACTTCATAGTCTTTGGCTGTTTGTTCGGGAATTCCATAATCTTTTAGGAATGGGTGATAGTGTAAAGTTAGGTTTGGAATTTCCCTTTTCGGTTCTTTGGGCTGTTTTAGAAAATTATCCCTTAGTTCCAAGGCGGCTTCTCTTAATCCTATCCCTTTAAAGTTAGACAGGAAGTTAATCGGCGAGCCTTTGCTTTTCTCATTGTGATAATCCACGTAAAGGTTCTTCGTGGTATTCACAACAAAGTTCTCGGCTTTTAATTCGTTCTTAACTTCTTTGTAGGGGATGTTAAGAAAGTTAAGCAAATCTCTAAACTTGACTTGCTGGCTAATAGCGGAGAAATCTAAAAATGCTTCTGACATGATAAGCTCCTTTTTAAATGTGCGAAAATTATTTAAATAAATTATTGTCTTTAATAGCTTGAAATAAATCAGACACAATTTTGCAATACTGAGTATGATTGAACATAAAGCGGAATTCTTGATTTCCCTCATTGCCGTAATATCTAACAAGGTTATTCAATAAAATAGTTTCCAATATCTCATGCAAAAGAATAACTTCAAATTCTCCGTACTTGTCATTTATCTTGATTTCTTTTTTACCCCAATCAAAACTGCCTCCAGCATCTTTGTCTTTGTCTTTGTCTAAAATCAATTTCCAATTATAACCGAATAATTTTAATGTTTTTTTCATAAAAATTTAATTATTTAAAATCTTATAAGTGGGGACAAAGAGTTTATTATTTCACTAATTAAGATTGAGCACTACCTGTAAAAGATTTCAAATAATCATCATATTCCCTTGGTGTCATTTTGTTTAGCCAATTAATTTTTTCTCTATGATAATTATCATCTAAAAGAAAATCATTAATCGCTAATTCAAGGTTGCTTTTAGCTTTTACTATCTTTTCTCTAAATGCGGTGTCGCCCAAATAATCAAATCTAATATTTTCTAAAATTTGATAAGCTTCTGTTATTTGTTTCTTTAATACGAATGAACGCATAAGTGCAATTCTTTGTTCTTGTTGTTTTTGCTTATATTGACGTTCTAACTGTTCTTCTAACGATATTTTACTATTAATAGGAATTTTTGATATATTTTCCATATATTCTAATATTAACTTAATTTTTCCAATTAAGCTTGACCCCACTTATAAATTTTCAAAAGACTTTAATTAAATTAATTATATCACAAAATCAAAAGGCTTGCAAGAATACAAGCCTTTTGCGTACAATTTAGAGGAGAAAACAACACTTGATTAAAAGTTGTCGGTCACGCCTTGAAAACTAAGTGCCGCCCGACCGCTGACCGTTCGCCGTTGGCTGACTGCCTACTTTTTAGATAGGTTTGCCAAAAGCATTATCGCCTGAATAGGAAGTCGGGTGAAAAGCTCGACTAATGCCGAAAAGTCGCTTTTGTTAATCCCCTATTAAGTATAGCACTTTTAAGAAACTGTTATCCAGCCGTCTTTAAGAAAGTTATATTGAGATTTTAAAATATTGGAATGGGGCGGGGGAATATTGATACTTTCAACTTCAAGGGGCGGGAAAGTTTTAATCGGAGTATTTTTATTTCCCATTCTAACCCAGGCATAATATTTATCTAAATTTAAAAAATCATCAGGTTTCAAAGAAAATGTATCAGAAAACTTTTTTGCCTCGGTGTATCCGCAATTAAAAATCACGTAATTTCTGACGGTATCAACAATAGTATCGTATAGAGTTTTAGGAATACCATACAAATTTTGATGAGATAAAGTAAAACCTACCTGAAAACTCCTACAAAATAAAAGCATATCAATAAATAACTCGCTAGCGCACAACTGAAACTCGTCTATATAAATTAGTAGAGGTTTTCTATTAAATGATTTAAAAATATAAGAATAGACCGCATAGACAATGAGATTGACTAAAAATAAAACGTTATCACGACTGGAGGAATAACAATTAACGAATAAACTCTTGTTTGAATTAACAAGTTCGTCAATAGAGAGTTCGTTATCACTAACAATAAATTGTTTCATTTCGTCATTTTCAAGAAAAAGCGATATCCTGCTTTCAATACTGCTCATTGTTCTGACAAAATCTGATGCCTTATGATAACCGGACGAAGTTGATTTTTCAAGGTCAAGCCACCAGGTTGTATATTCAGGATTTGAAAATTTATAATCATCACGAATTTTCTTGCTGTTAAGAAATTTAGCCAAAAAATTAAAGTTCCTGTCTTTTTCGTCAAAACCTTTTAAAGTTTTATATAAGACTTCTTTCATTCTAACTGTGCTTTCAGGGTTGGGGCTTGTTGAAGTGATAAGAATATCTAAAATCTGCACAAACTCCGTGATAATTGTATCTATACTATAATCCTTTCTAGAAAACGGACTTAACCCGATAGGGTGTTTAAAAGAAACGTAAATAATTTTTTCTTTGTTTTCGCAAAGAGAGTAAAGCCTATCAACTGTTTCACCTTTCGGGTCTATAAAAATTACAGAGTAGCCCTCTGAAAAATCATAATAAGCCATGCGCTCAAGAAGTGTTGATTTTCCCCCGCCTGGTTTTCCTAAAATATAAGTATGGTGAAATCTTTCTTCAAGATATTTAAAAATAGCAGGGTCTGAATTAAAATCCTGCCTTCTACCTAACTGGAGCCAATAATCATCTACCATTTCGTCTATCTCTGTCTCTAAATTCGTCATCTTGTCTTAACTTCTTTTCTCTGGTTTCTAGCTTTTCTCTTTCAACCGATTGATACAATTTATCTCTTTCAAGTCTATATGTCTCAACCGCGTCATTTATAATAGAATTTTGGTATTGTAATTTCATGGGGTCATCGGTATTAGAAAACAAAAGACCAATAATTATAGAGTTCTTTAAAGGGTCGCTTAAATTATTAAATTCTATGTCTTTAGTAATATTTTTAATCAGACTATTAATCTCAAAGGTTTTTTGTGATTTTGCATTTTTCATATTAGCATCAGCCGTAGAGTCAATAAGGTTTATATCATGTTCGCACCTAACCTTAAAAAATTCAATAGAATTTTGATTTCTTAATAATTCATTCTCAATATATAGCTTTTTATTTTCTTGAAAAAGCCTATCATTTAAAAGCCTTTGATTTTCATTTTGTAAAAGTTGTGCTTCATAAGCAATTTCACTTCTTCTTTTCATGTCAGTTTCAACAGTTGAAATAGTTTGTTTTAAAGTTTCATTTTCAATCAAGGCTCTTAATACGGCATTTTGCTCAAAAAGTTTATAGGCTTTAAGTTTCGCCATATCCTCAACACTCATGCTAAGATTTTTAATAATGCCAACAACAGTCTGAACCTTATCAGCTGTTATTTTTAACCTTTCCGATTGCCTTTGCTCTCCCCAAATAGTTAATGGCCTTGGTTGGTTCGCCAGTTCATCTTGTAAAGAATTAACAAGGTCAAGAACTGAGTTATTATGAAACTCAATTTCATTTTTAGACCTGGTAATCTGACCTTGCCCGTATTTAATCATGTCTTTGTTTGAATTGTAATCCATAAAAACCTCCTGAGTATTATTTGATGATGTGTCTAATGAATGATAACCGCCGTCAACGACTTCATATTTATTATCAAAGAAAATATTATTAAACCAAGTTTTAAAATCAGTACCTGTCCGGTCTTTAAACCAGCCATAATAAAAACGAGGAATAAAAAGATATAAGCCAAATTTTTTTCCTTCTTCTTTTTTATTTTTTTTGATAGCTATGTAAAACGATATACTAACCAATAAATAACTTATGACGAGATAATATGAAACAACGACTAAATCAAATATTAAATACAATAAACCTAAAACAAAAAACCACCAAAAACTTAAAGCAAAGCCAGCGCTACCGGAAGTTTCATCGTTATAATTTGAATTAATATAAATATATACAATATTTGAATAAATCAAAAAAATTATAATCCAAGTCCACATAAGACTTCCTATAAAATTTTTAAAAGACTATCCGTGAAAATAAATCCCTCCCCCCAGTCAAGTTTTTTTGAACAGACAAGAATAACTGAAAATTTAAAGTCATCTATTTTAGGGATTGGTAAATTCAAGAGATTTTTGTCGCACATATTAAGCCAGTATTTAAAAACTAAATCATCACCGGATAATCTTAAATAATTCCGGCGTTTATCTTCAAGATTTTGTTCCCAGTCTAATTTTTGAATTTCAAGAAAAAAAAGCCTGTAGCGTTTTTCTTCTTTTAAGACTAAAAGAGCATCGGGCCTAATATAGGGTCCAACTTTTGGAAATTGAGGATAAAGAAGTGCATAATAGTTCGAAAGT
>Ga0074195_1003157_pt1 | contig 16212 bp, 15 predicted proteins | sample EPASupsiteHSE623_FD_64525 | JGI IMG/M metagenome (GOLD analysis project Ga0074195, IMG submission 64525) | Bioremediated contaminated groundwater from EPA Superfund site, New Mexico - Sample HSE6-23 | ecosystem: Environmental > Aquatic > Deep subsurface > Groundwater > Contaminated ...
TCAACTCCAGACCCACGCATGTAGACCAGACTATTTTTTTGTCAGCCATTCCTTTATCTCGGCCATTAATTGATCATTATCAACTGACTTGCCACTCCTCACTTCCTCCCTGCCTTGTTCAATCGAACACTGCTGTTCCGGAGATAATTGGTAAAGAGATTGTTCCGACGCATCAAATATGGTCTGAAGAGCCTTGAGAAAATTCAAGTCATTCGAGTTCCTGATCCTTGAAACCAGACTGTTTTTTATTTGCGTTTTTATATCCATTGTCACAATTTCTTCTCCCTTCAAAATTAGAGAATTCTTGTCAATAACACACCCGAGGTGAGTATATCGGCCAAATGGGTTCTTCGTCAATTTTGGTGGGAGTGTAAGGAAGCAATGAATACGATAGCATCTGCGAAATATCCATTTAGACAGAGTTCAATTTACATTCCCCCTGGTATCAGAAATTCGGCTTTAAGATATACAGTGAGCAGGATCTTAGCTATCGCTTGTATTTTGTAAAACGGGATTTGGAAAGATGACACGGGATGTTTGTCTTCTATCTATTTGTCTTTTCTTTTTAATTGATCTGTCGTTTTCTTTAAATAAGCTTCGCTTCTGGGAACGAGATACTCAAACGAAACGCTGTCACTTTCTATCCGAATGATAAAAAAGGCGCGAAGGTCTCCGATCCTGAGCCGGTAAACATGATGAAATCCGACTAACTTTTTGCAATCGGTTAGTTGATTGACATTATCCGCAGCTTTAACCTCAAGAATAGCTTCTTTGACAGAATTCAGTTTCTTCCCTGAAAGTTTACGGACAGCTTTTTCAAATTCCTTGGAGTATTCGATATTCATACTCCAAGCCAATTTTCAAAAGCCTCTTTCTCTTTGTCGGTCAAAATTTTCTTTCCTTCCGGGCGGGTTTTAACCAAATGAGCATACACGTCCGCATCCTCAAGGTTATCAGCCATTCCTTTTAATGAATTCTCAATTAAAGCTTTCAGATTAGTCCCTTTGGCTGCAGCCATTATTGAAAGGACACGGAATGTATTTTCATCGATGTCAATTACTTTGCGCTTTTTGTTTTTTGTTTCTGTTGTATTCATATTAACCATTTTACGATTTCAAATATATAAAGTATACTTAAGATATACAATATATATGCCGGGAGTACGATAACACCCGATTATTCAAAACTGTATTATGGGGTTAGTCTATACATACCACAGTGACAAGCGATTTTTCGACGTTGGTCACTTCAAAGTTTGAGCGAAAGTTAAGTAATCGAATGTCTTGTTTTTCCGACTGATTCTCTATAATGAAATTATGCCAATAAAAAACTCACTCAATTTATTTATTTTGAGTGAGTTAAGTACCCGGGGCGGGAATCGAACCCGCACAATATTGCTATTACTGGATTTTGAGTCCAGCGCGTCTACCAATTCCGCCACCCGGGCCTGAATCAGCGATGCAAAAATAATGGAAAAATCTTCTGCACAAAGAAAAAAGGGAGGAAAAAGTTCCTTTCCTCCCTTTTATAGCGCTTCGGCTTTATAATCAAAAGACATACCTGATAGACAGTGCTACACCGTCGGCCCAGAATTCATCGTCATCGCCGGTGACATTGAAGGTCGGCATCCAGTCGAGGCTCAGGTTGATCGGTGCCTGGGCGAAATTAAACTCAAGCCCGAGAATGCCATTGATACCAAATACGGTGTGATCGTCGTCATCATAATCGAAGTGTTTGTGATCGCCATCCCAAAATCCGACATGAGCTCCTACTCCATAATACCAGTTCAATCCGGGAGCATTAAATGCAGGATTATGGAATTCATACAGCCCGGCAATGTCAATACCTTCCCAGCGACTGGATAAAATGCCTTCAATGGCATGGCTGCTGTTCAAAAAATGTTTGACCGTAAGCCCGCTGAATGATCCGGCTCGTAAACCAATTCCGGTATTATAGTCCTGGGCATTTCCCTTAACCAAAGCCGCGATTACAAATAATGATAACAGAATAATTCTCTTCATCTTGTTGTTTTTTAGTTTGTTTTATGAACTTTTACATGCTTAAGAGTTTGTCTTGCAGACAACTCACACCATCGTGGTTTTTTTTCTTTTTTAATAATACCCATATAAACGATTGGTCAATAAACATTGTTGCCTTTGTTCTTATTTTTTTTCTCAAAGGCATATCTGACGTTAAATTGCGCATAAAGACTATGTTGCAGAATAGTTCCTTATTCTGACTGATCCTGTATGATTCAAAGAACTTTTTAATACCTTTAGCCTGATGGCAGATTTGCATGATATATTTTATGGAAACCCACTCAGACAATGATCTATTTCTGGAGCTAAAAAAAGACAATGAGATTGCCTTTGAGCAGCTTTTTAACAAATACTATGCCTCGCTTTGCCTTTTTACTTTTCAATTTTTACATGACCGGGAAATGGCTGAAGAAATAGTTCAGGAAGTTTTCGTAAAGATCTGGGCAAAAAGAAAGACCCTGCAAATTAAAACTTCCATTAAGCACTACCTGCTGTCGTCGGTGCGGAATCAATCGCTGAACCGGATCCAGCACGAAAAAGTGGAAAAACATTATGCCCGGCAGGTTCAGCTTGGAACACCGGATGAACAGGATCTGGATCTTTGCTTTCAGGAAGTTGGGTTGAGGCAGAAGATTGAAAAAAGCATCGGACTTTTACCTGAAAAAAGGCGTGAGGTTTTCAGACTAAGTCGTGAAGAGGGTTTGAAATACAATGAAATAGCCGACCGGCTTCATTTATCCGTAAAAACGGTTGAGGCGCAGATGGGGTTGGCTTTGAAGCAGCTAAGGGAATCCCTCAAAGATTACGAGGAATATTTATGAAACGAGCCATGATTGCGCCGCAGTTTACGCCCAAGGTGGTGTTTATTGGCGAGTTCCATACCGTTGGTGTTCGTTAGAAAAGTGATGCAGCTTAGTACGAAAGTTATGCACAGTCAAATTGGAAAAATAGACGTATATGAAACTACTTTTCTCAATTTGATCCGATAATTTTCTTTAAATGGTGGTATAGAACTCCATGCTGCTGAGAATTATTATAATACCCTCGAGGGTTGTGAAGCAAGATGTTCGGTTCATAAAAAATTTCCAAAAATGATTAGGGGTGCTTCCCCTGGTAAACTGTCTTAACTTCAAATGGAGAAGAATAAACATATTACTGACGAAGAATGGGGTGCCATCGCAAAGGATCTATACCTCGAAGGGGATGGCACAGAGTGGCCTGCTGACTGGAAGCAGACACAGGAGGGGGCTGAAATCAAAGAAACAGCCAGGAGAATTGATCTGTACTTCCGCCTGAAGAAGTTTGATACGGAAAGCGCTTTTCAAAATGTAAAACATCAAACTCACCGCCGGCATAATAAATCGTTCATCCTTTGGAAAAGTCACCCGTTTCTTAAAATTGCGGCTGTGGTAACATTTGTTTTGATTGTGGCTTCTGCAGGATTTTTCGCAGGCACCAGGCAGAGGGTAACTAATCAGCAGGCGGGTGTAGTAGTGGATCGGTATGGGAATTCCCGTATACAATTATCGGATGGTTCTGTTGTTACGCTGAACCACGATACGAAAGTCGATTATCCTGACAAGTTTGACGGCGATATACGTGAAGTCCGGATTGAAGGTGAGGCGTTTTTTGAAGTCCGACCCGACCCGGCCCGGCCATTTGTTATCCATGCGGGGAAAGCAACGATAAAAGTGCTCGGAACAAGTTTCAATGTGAATGCTTATCCTGAAAATGAAGATGTTGAGATAGTTGTCGAAACCGGAAAGGTGCGGGTTATAAAAGTGGCGGGCACCACCTCCGTTGCAGATGAATTGATACTTGACCCGGGCGACCGGGGAGTCCTGACGGGAACCAGCGGAGAATTGAAAAAAAGCAGGAATGAAAACCCGAATTTTCTGTCATGGAAAACACGCGATTTTGTTTTTAATAAAACATCCTTAAAAGAAGTCATTCAACAATTAAACAAAGTATATCAGGTCAGAGTCAAAGCAGAGGACCCGCGGATTGAAAGGTTACGGCTTACTGCGAAATTTGAGGGGCGGTCGCTCGATTTTATTCTGAAAGTCATCTCGATGACCCATGACCTGAAGGTCGTGCAAACAGAGGGAAACTACATTTTGCAAAAAAGTTCTTAAAGAAAACAATAAAACTAAATTCAGGCTGATTTGTCCGAGGAAGACTGTGTCAGCAGGAAACAGACCGGGAAAATCGCTGAAACGAACCTAAATTGGAAAACTATGAAAACAAAAGCATTAAAAAACCAGATCGTGTCCTTCATCGCAGTATGCTGCGTTGGGCTTGGTTCAATGAATGCTGTCGCACAGGACACCAAACAGCAAAAGACGATATTGGATCAAAACATCAGCATTTATGCCGAAAATGAGTCGCTGGCAAACGTGATCGAGCGCATTTGCTCTTATTTTAATCTGGATTATTCGTATAATTCAAAATTGGTAGAGGGTAAACAGATCAGCCTTAATATTTCGAACAAGCCGATCCGCTATGTGCTCGACAAGCTGATGAAGGACTATTACCTGATTTTTGATATTGAAGATAATATCCTGGTGTTGAGAGATTATGTTCCTTTAAGTGAGTCAAAGGATTATGAAGCTAAAGTGAAGCTGGTTCCAGGCAAAAACCGGTTTGAGTTTGAGAATCCCCGTAATAAAATTATTACCATCGATTTTAAGACGGCCAGTAATTTGATCATCATCCCGGTGATTATCAATGATTCAGATACATTGAACTTTATTCTTGACACCGGAGTCCGGTTTCCGATCATCACCGAACTGCCTTTTGTGAACAGGCTTAACCTGAATTATATGCAGCCTGTGCCCATCAATGGTTTGGGTGAAGGAGAGTCCCTCACTGCCTACCGGTCGGGCAACAATACCATGAAAATTGAGGGATTGGTGTCCTATAATCAGGAGATCCATATGGTGATCGACGAGAATTTCCAGATCTCGCAGATCCTGGGGTTGCCGGTTCACGGTCTGATCGGTTTCGACCTTTTTAAGGATTTTATTGTCGAGATCGACTACAGCGCCAATAAACTTACGCTGGTCAGGCCGAAATATTATAAAGAGCGTATCAATAATAAAGATATCGTGATGCCTCTGCATTTTGAACATAATAAACCTTATGTGCGGACCACGATCATGACTGATAAAAATGAATCGGTACCTGTTAAACTGCTTGTGGATACCGGTGCCAGTGATGCCATCTGGTTGTCGACCACCTCGGATGAGCGTCTTTCAATTCCTGAAAATAATATTGAATCTTTCCTGGGCAGGGGACTGAATGGTGATCTGTATGGCAAAAAAGGCCGTATCGGCGGGATCTGGGTAGGACCACTGGTGCTTTATGAACCCATTGTGGCTTTTCCGGAAGCATCGCTGGTTGACCGGATCATTTCGGATGACCGCAACGGCACCCTGGGGGCTGAAATCCTCCGGCGGTTTTATGTGACCATTGATTATCCGAACAGCCAGATCAAGTTGAGACCAACTAATAAAGTGAAGGATGAATTCAATTATAACATGAGTGGTTTGGATATTTCCAATCCTTTTCCTGGCATGCCTGTATTTACCATAGACAAGGTACGCAAGGATTCTCCCGCTTTTAATGCCGGACTGATGGAACATGATCAGATTATTTCGGTGAATAAGACCAGCCACCGGATGCTGTCTTTGAACGATATCAATTTGCTTTTGCAGAGCAAGGAGGACCGGAAAATATCAATGACCGTTTTAAGGGAAGGCAAAGAGATTTCAGCTAATTTTAGCTTACAGAAAATCTTTTAATGAAGCCCTTCCTGATAAAAATACTATCCCTTTTCATGCTGTGGAGCTTTAGTTTTCCTCTGGCCGCACAGTATGAAAAGGATTTTAATCTGAAAAAGAAGATCAGTCTTCACATGAAAGACCAATCACGGGGAAATGTTCTGGATGAAATTTCCGGACAAGCTGGTATAAGTTTTTCGTATGATCCTTCCATCCTGAACACCGACCAATTGATCTCCGCAGAATACGACAGTATTGCAACCGGACAATTACTTGAAGTTATTCTTGGAGAGGAATTCCAGATCAGGATGTTGGTCGATCAGTGCATCATTACTTTAAAGAGAGCCAGGGATCAGCAACTGGCTAATTTGCCGGTCTCTGTTTCCTCTGATGTTTTAAGGATCTCAGGGATCATTACGAATGCTGAATCAGGAGATGTCATTCCCTACGCCAGCGTTTCGGTAATGAATGAGCCTTTAGGTACAATTAGCAATAAGGACGGGGTGTATGAACTAAAAATCCCGGAGAATTATCGTAAAAGTACGATTGTTTTTTCCTGCATGGGGTTTATTCAGATGTCGCTTGATCCGGATACGATAAAAGGAGAAACAGCCGATATCCAAATGCAACCCTTCAATGTCCGTATTGGTGAGGTTATTGTGAGTGCTGTAAATCCCATCACCGTTCTGGATAATTTTGAAGATCACATTTCTGAAAATTATCCGGACGAGATCCGGCTGATGACCTCCTTTTACCGGGAAGTGCTGTTGCAGGATAAAACCTACGTCAACGTTTCGGAAGCGGTAATCCAGATCCTGAAATCGGCCTATGACCAAACTTCCAGGGAAGACCGGATCCGGTTTTTAAAGGGAAGGAAAAGCCCAGATGTTCAGCCTTTTAAGTGGGTTGATTTCAAAATGCAGGGCGGGCCTTTTTATATGACTAAGCTGGACGTAGTCAGAACGATGGATACCTTCCTGGATAAGGAATACCGAAGATTCTACAAATATGAGCTGGATTACCTGATCGATTATTTTGAGCGGCCAACCTATGTCATCCTGTTTGAGCCGAACGGGAAGATTGATTTTCCGTGTTATGAAGGAAGATTATTCATAGACAGGGAAACCTATGCGCTGGTCCATGCCGAGTTCAGTCTAAGTAAAGACGGGATGAAGTATGCCAGGAAATCGCTCATCCGCAAAAAACCGAAGGGATTTAATGTAAGGCCGCTTGATCTTGATTACCGGGTCACTTACCGGAGTAATGCCGGCCGGTGGTCATTGAGCACCGCACAAACATCTGTCCGTTTCAGGGTACGCAGCCGTAATGATAAGATCAATTCAGTGTTTCACAGCGTGTCAGACTTACTCGTGACCAATCATGAGCGGACAGCATTAAAGCGTTTCGACAAAGATGAAACATTTCTGCCCACCGACATTTTTACGGAAATGATCATCGATTACGATAAAGAATTCTGGGGTGATTTTAATATTATTCAGCCCGATGATGATTTACGCAAAGCGCTGAAAGACATCAATACAAAGGGCGGGGTGATTAAGAATGACACTTCAAAACCTGATCAAAAACTCCAAACAAAATGATAAAAATAAAGCACATTTCCCTGTTCCTGCACCTATCTGTTTGCCTGTCAGTGGTTCAGGCACAAAATGAGGCTGTGATCAAAAGTATCCATGATCGTCTGATCAGCTACTTCGGGCATCATGCAATGGAGCGAACCTGTCTTATCACGGACAGGGAAGTTTATAAACCTGGTGAAACCATCCTCTTCAATGCCCTGACAGGAAGCATGACTGTACAGGGACTGTATCCTGCCGGCTCAGGCTTTAAGCTCAGCCTGTACAGTGCCGCCGGGAAGGCGGTGGCCGAAGAAAACTTTGACTTTTCGTCGGGCATGGCCTCCGGCAGCCTGATGATCCCGGCTAATCTTGCCGCCGGAAAATATGTGCTCGAAGCTCATACCCCATCCGTGCTTAATGAAGATGAAGCCTATATGAAGCTGATCTTTATTGATCCGATGAATGAAGGAGAAGCGGTCTTTGATCCTCAAAAAGTGCCGGAACTCATCAGGGCAGGTGAAAGTCATTCTGTCGTGTTGGCCTTGCGCGATCTTTTCGGAAAAGCGATGCCGGATCAGAAACTGAATTATGAACTGTTTTCCGGGAAAGATGTATTGGCTTCCGGAAAATTGAAAACAGATGATAAAGGACTCCTGAGCTTTGAACTGGCTCTTCCTGAAGGTGATTATAACAGCCCTGTACTTTTAAAAGTCAGTGATTCAAAAAATATAAATTACGGTCGCTGGTTTCACGTGAATACAGAAAAACTGAAGGTCAGTTTTTACGCCGAGGGTGGGCATTTTGTAGCTGGAGTGCCGGTGAAGGCAGGGTTCCGTGTGACTACAACCGACGATCAGCCTGTGGATATCGCAGCTGAAATAACCGGCGATGAGGATCGGATGGTGTCCCAGACCAAAACCCTGATACCGGGTTACGGGATGTTTCCTCTGATCGTCAAAGCAGGTGAAACCTGCCATTTCAGAATTACCAGTGAACTGGGAAAGGGACAGACATTTGAACTCCCGGCATTTGAGCCGCAGGGGCTCGCCCTTTCAGTTCCCCGCACCGACAGTGAATTTATCCATGTCAATCTGGTTTTTTCGGACCCACAGCCAAGAGAGGTTAATCTTCTGCTTACCCGGGGTGACAAGCTTTTCCAGGCTTCGACAGTGAAGATCAATGGTTCAGGACGCGTGAAAATCCCTAAAGAAGGTATTCCATTGGGGCTTTGCCTGCTTTCGGCCTTCGACGACAATGGGAAACTGCTGGGCGAACGTTTACTGTATGCAGATAAGCCCGAAGAACTGCAACTGACGGTCAGTGCTGAACAGAAACAAGCCGGACAGGATCGGTCGTGGGACCTTTTAATCAAAGCAGTTCCGGCGGTGAAAGCCGATTCTGCGAAAATATCAGTTTCAGTGAGCGCTACAGTTAAAAATTCAGAAGCCAGTGATGATTTCGTGACCTGTTTCTCACTGAATAGCCTTCTCGAAAATAAAATTACCGGAATCTCGGCACTGAAGAAAGATGGAATTTTGAACGAGAACATTATTGACTATCTGTTAATATGTAACCGGTTCAGAAATTATTCATGGCAGTCTGTGCTGGATTTTGAAACTGCCGGGTTAGCCTCTTCATCCTCAAAAAGCTGGCTTTCGGGCAAAGTGCTTGATCGTCGCGGTGAATCGGTTCAGAATGCCAAAGTGAGCCTGGTCAATACCGGAAGTGCACAAATGATGAATGTGACTGCCGATGAGGACGGCCATTTCATCTTCCCGGGCATTAACCCGGCAAAAACAGATGATTATGTGCTGAAAGCGATTGCTCCCGATGGAAACGACAAGCTATTGATTAGCTTTGACAAGGACCTCAATGAGCGCTTGTCGATGCTGGTGCAACGGTTCATTTCGCGCAATGCTTTTTCTGAAGAGCCGGAGGTTACGAAGGAATTTTCCACCGGCAACAAGTTCTTGTATGTAAAAATGAGGAAAAAAGCGGCATCGGCGGAGCATAAAGATGAAACGTATCTGAAATATCTCCGCTCGGGCTCATCTATTACGGATGTCATCAAAATGATCAAACCGTATCAGATTGTCGATGGCGATAAAATCGTCTTCCCGGGCGGAAGTAATTCGTTGATGGCGCAGGATGGAGCATTGATCGTTCTCGACGGACAGAAGATGGGTACAAGCGCTTCGGTGCTCAACACGATTTCACCTTATGACATAGAGTCAATCAATATTTCTACAAGTCCTGTTGAAATTTCACGTTATACGGGGCTCAACTCGGTTGGCCTGATCGAGATCAGGACCCGGAGAGGTGAGTCGCCTGAAAAATTGAAAATCACTCAAAATAAAGGGAGCGGGCAGGAATTCAGGGGAGATAAACAGGAGACAACCTTGTACTGGTCGCCGGCGTTATCTCTCAACAATGAAGGTGAAGTGAGGATACAGGTTCCGGCAACGGAGATCAAAGGTGATTTTCAGGTTGAGGTAAAAGTAATCGATAAAAAAGGAAGGTTAGGTCAGAGTATAACGGTTTTAAAGAGTGAGTAGTGGGTGGGGCTTTGCCCCACCTATATGATTTTCTCCAGCAGTATCCCGGCAGACAGCCCTTCCTGCTCCAGTTGTGGTTCAATAGTCAGGATGACCGGTTTCAGCACCTGATAATCATGATCCTGCGATTCCAGTGCGTTTGTCAGTAACGACGCCAGTTGCCCGGAAATATCACCTGTCCATACTGATTCTTTTATTTTTCCCTTTTCAACGTGAAATACGAATGAGATCTTTTTTTCAGGCATAAGGATCTCGTTCCTGTATTTATACCTGGGTGAATAGCCGTAAATCCAATCCCACTGACTGTATTTCTCATTTTTCAGCGTTTCAATGGCCTTCAAATCTTCTGCCGTCAACTCTGCAACCCGGCAATCCGGATTAGTTTGACTGATCTGATTAAGAATGAATTTGGCAAATTCCTCTATGGTCATTTTCGTTTTCAGGTAGTCTGCAATGTTGGTTACCACGCTCCGGTTCGACTGAATGGCTCTGTCTTCAAATCTCGACAAATCCGCCTGAAGCGCATTCCTTAGCCGGGCGAGATGGCTGTTGAAAAGCAGGGTGCCGTGATGCATGACCCGAAGCTTATATACATGATCGGCACTTCCTGAAATCTTTTTCTGGTCCAGAAATATTGCATTATGCCGGCTTGCGTACACGTTTAATCCCAGTTTTTTCAGAGCATCGACCATTTGTTCGGTAAACTGCTGATAATTGATCTGATCAACTCTTTCTATATTTTTTATGAAAGTGAAATTCAGGTTGCCTTCGTCATGGAACACAGTTCCCCCGCCTGATAGCCGGCGGGCAATACAAATTTTGTTTTCACTGACATAACGGTGATTGATCTCGGCCAGGGCATTCTGGTGCTTCCCTACAATGATGGCGCTTTGACTGCGCCAGACCATAAAAATGTTGCAGGTGTAATGTTTCAGAAGATATTCTTCGGTGGCCAGATTGAAATAAGGATCTGTATCTTTTAACTGAAAACAAAGGGTCATACTTCTTTTAACGGTCTTGTTTCTTGAATTGTTATCTTTGTGTGAGCCGGATCAATTCCGGTTTCGGAGATGAAGATAGAATTTTTAATTTAAAAATCAGGAACAAATGCGGGTTGTTGTTCAGAGGGTTACAAATGCATCAGTTTCGATAGGGGGAAAAATAAAAGACTCTGTTGAGCGTGGACTACTTATTTTACTTGGAGTGGAGGATGCCGATGGCGATGAGGATATTGACTGGCTGGTGCGAAAGATCAGTCAGTTGCGGATCTTTAATGACGATTCAGGGGTGATGAACCGGTCGTTGGAAGAAACCGGAGGCGGGGTACTTGTGGTCAGTCAGTTTACGCTGATGGCTTCCCTGAAGAAAGGCAACCGCCCTTCCTATATCAGGGCATCGGGCCCGGTAAAGGCCATTCCCTTGTACGAGAAGTTTATCCGCGAATTGTCTTCCAGGTTGGGTAAGCCCGTCGGAAGCGGTGAATTTGGTGCAGATATGCAGGTTTCTTTGGTAAACGACGGCCCTGTGACGATTATTATGGACACAAAAAACAAAGACTTTTAGTGTTTGATTAACCTGTGAGGAGCAAATTGCGTATAAAACAGCATCCTGCTTTTCCGGGATTTTAAATATAAAGAGGGCCTTTGAAGGAACGAACAAAATAATCAGAAGATGCAAACAAAAGAGGAAATATCGCTTACACGGGCGCAGCAGATGGTGGATGAATGGATAAGGACGTATGGTGTACGTTATTTCAGTGAGTTAACAAATATGGCTGTTTTGACGGAGGAAGTAGGAGAACTGGCGAGGATCATGGCACGGCGATATGGGGACCAGTCATTTAAGCCGTCAGACGAGGGGCGTAACCTGGGCGACGAGATGGCCGATGTCCTTTGGGTACTGATTTGTATGGCGAACCAGACCGGCGTTGATCTGAATGAAGCCTTTCTGAAAAACATGGAAAAGAAAACTGCACGTGATCAAAACCGGCACCGCGGTAATGAAAAACTAAAATAGAACGTTATGATCATACAGGCTGAGTTGGATGAAATAAAGATCAAAGCCGGGTTAAATCAAAGCCGGGCAATGGAAGAACTGGCATTTTCATGCATCGATCTCACCACGCTGAATGCAACCGATACCAGGAATTATGTACGGATATTTACATCAAGGGTAAATGACTTTGGAAACGATTATCCTTCACTTCCGAATGTGGCCGCAGTGTGTGTTTATCCCAACATGGTTCAGTCGGTGAAGGAAACCCTGAATCAGGATAAGGTCAGGATAGCTGCTGTTGCAGGGGGTTTTCCGGCTTCAATGACCTTTATTGGACTGAAGGTGGAAGAAGCCAGAATGGCCGTTGAGCTTGGAGCTGACGAAGTTGATATTGTTCTGCCGCTTTGGGCTTTTCTGGAAGGCGATTTAATTACCTGCAGGGAAGAAATCGGGACAATTAAAAAAGCGATAGGCGAAGCTCATCTGAAAGTGATCCTTGAAACCGGCATTCTGGGCGAGCCTGAAAAAATTTATAAAGCATCGATGCTGGCGATGGAGTCGGGTGCTGATTTTATCAAGACCTCGACTGGTAAAGTGAGCCCTGCTGCTACTCCCGGAGCTGCTTATGTGATGTGCCAGGCCATCAGGGAATTTCACTCACGTACAGGCCACAGGGTGGGTTTTAAGCCTGCCGGGGGAATAGCAACTACCGGAGATGCTATTTTATATCTCACTATCGTCAGGGAAGTTCTTGGTGAAACATGGATGAACCCAGAGCTTTTCAGAATCGGCGCAAGCCGGTTGGCCAATCATCTGCTGGGAGATATCCTGAATGAAGAAATCAGCTACTTCTGATTATTACCCTTCTAAACCGAATGTTAAGAATTATAATTTTCCGGGCTAATTCGCTTAGGAATAAAAGCTTTTTTTATTAAATTGGGAACAATTTTTTTCTGAAACTAATCGAATTGACATATGAACAACAAGATCAAAGAGCTTACGGAGACTATTTATAACGAAGGTGTGACAAAGGCCAGGGAAGAAGCAGACAAAATTTTGGTTGAGGCTGGGAAAAAAGCGGAGAAGATCGTTGCGGCATCAGAGGAACAAGCCAAAACCATTTTGACGGAAGCCCAGGAGGAGACCGAAAGGATCAACAATTCACTTAGGGCGGAGTTACAGGCCGTATCGGAGCAGGTTGTAGAGATTACGAGACAGGAGCTAAAGAATATGGTTTCGGCAAAGGCTTCAGAAGCGCTTGCCAAACAACTGACCTCAGATCATGATTTTTTAAAGGATCTGATGCTGGAAATTGCCCGGGGATGGCGTGCAAACGGAGGAAACGGCAATCATTTGGAAATGCTCGTTCCTGAAACATCTGCAGCACAGATCGAATCATTGTTAAAAGCCAAGGTTTCTGATGTTCTTGCATCCGGTCTGAAAATTAAACCGGTTTCAGGACTGAAGGATGGTTTCAGTATCGTGGATAAAGAGGACGGTTTTAAAGTATCGTTTACTGATGAAGATTTCCAGACATTTTTCACGGCCCTGATGAAGCCAAAGATCAGGGAGTTCCTTTTTAGTCAGGAAACGGCATGAGCGCCTATTACAGCTTTATTGCCGGGCTGCCTGATCTGGAGTTCAGTACCGAATCCGACATTTCCCTTCCTGTCCTTTATCCCGGAATACTGGAAGAAATGCTTCCTGCAGAGGAATTGGAATGGGTACGCCTGTTGTGGTTAAGGAAATTTCATCTGGAAATTATCGCCTGGTTAAGTGGTGAAGACCAGGGAGAAGGTTTGCCTTCTGAATTGCCTGTCGAGGCCTTCCATTCAGCTAATGATGCTTTTCGGGATCTCCCGGCTTATTTGCAACAACTCGTCTTTTGGAGAGAGAATGACCGCGGCGAACTTCCCCCGACCAAAATTGCTCACCGGCTGCAGCAGCTTTATTTCAGGGAATTATTGACTTCCGGGAACCATTTTATGCAGGGATGGGGAGAATCGGAGATGAACCTGCTCAATTTCATGGCTGCTCACCGGTCTGAACTTCTTGCCTTCGATAAAAAACAACAGTTAATCCCGGGAAATAGCTACTACGAGCTGTTGCAGGAATACGTCACTTCCCAAAAAATCATTCATACGGAATTTTCACCGGCAGCAAAAGTGGAAACATTCTTTGCAAATGCTAATCTTCTTGAACGGGAGTTGGAAATCGATCAATTGCGCTGGAATGCAATCGACGAGATTAACCGGTTTGAATATTTCACCATAGATGTTGTTCTCGGATATTTCCAGAAATTGATGCTGCTGGAGCGGTGGAAGAAGATCTTTCATTCAAAAGCGGCGGTTGATCCAAAGGAAATGGCGAAAAAACTAATTCATTTGTAATTGATCATACAGAATCAAGAACCAGGATAAAAAACAGGGATCCGGAATTCGTAATCATGAACTAAACATGGAAAATATAAAAATAATCAGCAAAGGAAAGGTAACAGCCATTGTGGGTAACCTGGTTGAGGTTATTGTCGATGGTCCACTCATTCAGAATGGCATTTGCTTTTTTCAGTATCACGACAAGGAAATCATGGGTGAGGTGATTAAAACAGAAGGGAACAAGGCGTTTGCCCAGGTTTTTGAGTCCACCCGGGGCTTTTATACCGGAATGGATGTCGTCTTTTCGGAGGTGATGCTCGAGGTGCAGCTTGGACCCGGACTTCTGACCCGTAATTTGGATGGTCTTCAAAACGATCTGGACAAAATGGAAGGGGTATTCCTCGAATCCGGTGCTCGTACCTATCCGTTGGACAAGGCTTCACGCTGGCAGTTTACACCCCTGGCCAAACCTGGAGACTGGGTTTATGCAGGCGATTGGCTTGGGGAAGTCCCGGAATACCACATTCAGCACAAGATCATGGTTCCCTTTAAATTAGAAGGTGCGTGGGAAGTAGAATGGGTAGCTCCGAAAGGTGAATATGGTTTAATGGATACAGTCGCCCGTCTAACAGATCATTCGGGGCAACAGAAGGAGGTGACCATGGTACAAAGCTGGCCGGTGAAGCTTCCCATTACCTGTTATCGCGAAAAGATTCGCCCGGGGACACTGTTTGAAACAGGAGTCCGGGTAATTGATACGATGAACCCCATATTGGAAGGAGGGACCGGTTTTGTTCCCGGACCGTTTGGCAGTGGCAAGACCGTGCTTCAGCATGCGTTGGCCAAACAGGCTGCAGCCGATGTGGTGATCATCGCCGCCTGTGGCGAACGTGCCAACGAAGTGGTGGAGATCTTTACCGAGTTCCCGCATTTGGATGACCCGCGAACAGGGAGGAAACTCGTGGAACGGACCATTATTGTGGCCAATACCTCCAATATGCCTGTTGCTGCCCGTGAAGCTTCGGTTTATACAGCAATGACCATGGCCGAATATTTCCGGTCGATGGGACTGAGTGTTTTACTGCTTGCCGACTCTACTTCCCGCTGGGCCCAGGCCTTACGTGAAATGTCGAACCGGATGGAAGAACTTCCGGGGCCTGACGCATTTCCCATGGACTTGTCGGCAATCATCGCCAGTTATTATTCACGAGCCGGTTATACCATCCTGAATAATGGGGTAAAGGGCTCAATTACCTTCATCGGTACCGTGTCTCCTGCCGGAGGAAACTTGCTGGAGCCCGTTACCGAAGCCACCAAAAAGGTTGCCCGTTGCTTTTTTGCGCTGTCGCAAAACCGCGCCGACAGTAAAAGATATCCGGCGATCGACCCCATCGACAGTTATTCAAAATATATTGAATATGACGAATATATTGATTTCGCCTACAAACATATCGGTCCCAACTGGATCGAAAAAATCGATTTTGTGAAGAACTTTCTGATCCGTGGGCAGGAAGTCCGTGAACAGATCAATATCTTAGGTGACGATGGTGTTCCTGTTGAGTATCATGAAATTTTCTGGAAGGCCGAACTGATCGATTTTGCCATCCTTCAGCAGGATGCTTTCGATGCGATCGACAGCAACACACCGCTGAAGCGCCAGAAATACATGCTTGAGAAAGTCATTAAAGTCATTGAAACCGACTTTGGGTTTAACGATTTTAATATCGTCCGCGATTATTTCAAGAAAATCATCAACCTGTTCAAGCAGATGAATTACAGTGCATTCAATTCAGATCAGTTCCATCGTTACGAACAGGAATTAAAAGATCTTGTTAACACTAAAATAACAGCAGCATGAGGGCAAGGGCATTTCAAAAAATATACTGCCG
>Ga0074195_1003159_pt1 | contig 16201 bp, 23 predicted proteins | sample EPASupsiteHSE623_FD_64525 | JGI IMG/M metagenome (GOLD analysis project Ga0074195, IMG submission 64525) | Bioremediated contaminated groundwater from EPA Superfund site, New Mexico - Sample HSE6-23 | ecosystem: Environmental > Aquatic > Deep subsurface > Groundwater > Contaminated ...
ACTAAGAAAAGATACAAAACTTGTGGCACTTTTAAGAAAAGCAGCAGAACAAACTTCAGATGATAGTGGTTGGTCAAATATCGCAGCTGTTGGTTTGTATATCAATCAAAATTCATCTTTTTCACCAATCAATTATGGATATAAAAAACTTGGTGAATTAATAAAAGCCACTGAATTATTTGATGTAAAAATTTTAGGTGAAAATAAAACAGTAATGTTAATAAGAGATAATAGGAATTAAAATGGAAAATCAAAATATTAAAAAAGCATATTTCGCAGCGGGTTGTTTTTGGGGAGAGCTCTTCTAAAATCCATAAAAAGCCTGAATTATAGGGAATTTAACAAAAAAGTTGACAACCTTACGCAAATTGTGCTACTAAAATGTGCTACCAATTGTGCTACTGAACAAAGATTTTATCCTTTGAATTTAATATTCAAAGGTCAAAAATGAAAATGAATTCTTATTGTTATGAAAGAAATGGAATGTGGTATTTTAGAAAAAAAATACCATTTCAACTTAACAAAAAAGCACCAATATTTAGAATATCTCTTAAAAAGTTATTAGGTAAAAAAAGCTACTATACATCATTATTAAATGCTTCATTATTTACAATAACAAATTATATAAATAATCAAGTTGAATTATTATTTTTAGAAGTAGGGAGCTTGTCATTGGAAGAATTAAATGATTATGTAATAGAGCTATTACAAAAATATGAACAAAAAGCAATTATTAGAGATAATAATTATGTTGGTGATATTGGAAAAGAAATTAAAGAAATTGAAAAATTAAGATTTAATGCTCTAAGTTATTTTGATGATAGTGGCACTCAATTTGGTGGTCATACAAAAATAGCACTCCAAAAAGAATTAGATGAGCTAAGATTAGCATATGATACTGATAATGTAGGTTTATATAGAAAAAAAGCAAGAGATATTTTAAATAGACAAAATATTATAACCCAAGAAGAAATTTCAAAAATTCCTGAAAATATGATACTTACATTTGAAGAAAATCTTGTAAAAAAAGAAATGGAAGTTATTCTTCAAGATATTAATAATTATGATAATTTATTAAATAAGAAAGGTGTAGTTAATGCCTCTAATGATTTACTTACTTTTTTAGAAAACAATCCTGAAATAAACAAAGTTTTGGGAAATATGAAACAAAACTTATCAAATCAAGACCATTGGGATTTACTTATAGATAAATTTTTAAATGGACAGAGTAGAGCAAACAGAGATATCAGAACGGCTGAGATAGCATTACGTCAATTTTCACAAATAATGTTAGGTGATGAACAATTAGGTATTCCTAAAAGAAATTTAGTAGATATAAATTTAGATGATATTAATCAAATAAAAGAAGTTTATAAAAACTTTCCAAAACTGGAAAAAAAAGAATTAAAAGATATGTGGAGAAAAAAAGGAATTTTATATACAATTGCTTTTACAACATCAGAAAAAAATAAGGGAATATATAAAAAAAGTTTATTAGGTGGAATAACAGTAAAAATAAAAATTGTTATTCAATTTTTAAAGGATATAAAACTATATGAACCTGAAAAATATGGTAATTTAAATATGGATTTATGGAATAGATTACACATAACATTAGATGAACTAAGTGAAGAAGATAAAGCTTATAATAAAGCAAATAAAAAACAATTTTTTGACTCTAAATATATAGATAGTTTTTTACTTAACAGATATTCAGAAAAGTATGAAGAAATTTCAGGTCAAGCAAAAAGAAATTTTACAAGACATACAACGGGAAGTCCTCATGTATTTTGGTCATTAGCATTAGGCTTGTTTACAGGAGCAAGAGCAGAGGAATTAGCACAGCTAAGATTAAGAGATTTTGAAAAAGTTAATATTGATAATGAAACAATATATTATATAAATCTTCAAATAACAGACCCTAATAAACAATCATTAAAAAATTTGGCAAGTGAAAGATTTATTCCTATTTCAAAATATTTAATAGATTGGGGCTTTTTGAATTATGTTCAAGAAAGAATAAATGAAAAAGCAGATTATCTTTTTGATTTAACTATAAATAATGATGGAAAAAGAAATGGTTTCCAAAAAAACTTTAATCAAGATATAAAAAGTCATATAAAACAATTTCATCCTGAACATAAAGGAAAATTGCCATCTTTTCACGATTTAAGAAGTCATTTTGTATCAAAATTTTTAAATGGGAAAAATGATGATGTAAATAAGCTAATAGAATTAAAAAAACTAATAGGGCATACAAATAAAGATTTACATAAAGATATAACAATAGAAGTCTATTATAGAGAACCAATGGAAATTAAATATTCAAAATATTTAATGGATAATATAGATTTAAAAATTGATAAAGGATATAAACATATAAAAGAAATGATAAATGAAAAATACAATAATATCATTTTGAAAGATTTGAATTTTTAAATAAAAATTTCTGATAGATTTATTGTAGAGATAGAATATATATATAAAATAGTTTTAATATTATTAAGTTATTAAATGCTAGTATTGAAAAAAAAGGAGTTATAAAATGATTAAAAAGATTTTAACAATAGGATTGTTATCTTCTTTCCTATTTGGTGAAAATATATCTTTAACTGGGGAAACGCTTAGCCAATTAGGAAATCCATATAAAATTATATTTGGAGAAAAAAATAAAATAATAAAAGTTTATTCTGATAAAAAAGAAATTAAATTAAAAGTTAATTCAAATTTTAATGGTCAAAAAGAAGAATTTGTTTTAGAAAATGAAAGCGTTATTTCTGTTATGAAACAATTTTATGGAGAAGAATATAAAGTTATTGTTGATAATAAATCAGATATATCTTTAAATATTTTATCAGGTGAAGTTAGTCTTGATTATACAGATTTAGATAATAATATTCAAACATTAAGAGAAATAGTTGTTTCATTAAATATAGAAATGAATATTAATGGAAATAAAATAAATAAAAAAATTACATTAGATAATACATTAGGTGATAAAAACAATTCTGATTATCAAGGATTTATTACAAATGAAGACATTATGAATTTAAAAATTATGAGTGTAAAAGAAAATGTAATAAGAATTATTGAAAGAGAACTATTTAATATAATGAAGGAAACAAGATGAATTTATTTAGAAATTATGTTTTAATTTTAATAACATTTTTTATTTTTTCTGGCTGTTATGATATAACACCAGAAATTAAAGAACAATATATAGAAGGGAATGTAAAAAAAGATTTAAGAAAAGTAAGTGAAGAAGTAGTTTATTTTCAAAAAAATGATATTAAAATTTTAGCAAAACACCCTGATGGTATAAAAGCAAAACCTTATACTCTTAATTCAGATATTGGTACTTTAAATAATTTTGTAGGTACTTCTTATTTTAAACAATATTTTAATAATGTTTCTTATACTGATGATAAAAAAGATAAAGGTATATATATAAAATCTTATATAAAAGATTATAATTTTGTATATTTATTAGGATATGCAATTGAATTAAAAACACAAGTTCATATAGAAGCTTATTATGATGGTCAGCAAGTCATAAATAAAGATTATGTTTCTGAAAGAAATATATATGCTATGATGTCTACAGGAGTTTTTGGAGATGCTAATTTATTTACATTATTTTCAGAAGCATTTCATGAAGCTGTGTTAAATGTGTATAAAAATGAATTCCAAAAAGATATGTTGACTGCGTTAAAAACTAAAATACCTGTTAAATAAAGATTAATAAATAAAAGAAGTTTATTTTGTAATAAATTAAACTTCTTTAAAAAATTCATATAAATCAGTTTTACTTTTGTCTATATCAGGAAAAATACTTTTCATTAAAACTCCAAAAAAATTATATATAGTATTCATCTGTATATGTTATTATTTATAACAAGATATTTAATTTTTTTGTCATTTTTTGTTCAAAATAGAAATGAGTAAAAATTGAGTTATTTTGAAGATAAAATAATAAAAATAAATAGTAATGTATTTATTATAAAAGAAAAAAAATTAAGATAGTTTAACTAATTTATATATTTTAAATAATTATTTAATGCTATAAGAATAAAATATAAAGCAACTAAAAGAGCAATTATTTTTCCTACATTAAAAATTGTGTTCATTATTTTGTCAAAAAAATCCATATCTATCCTTTTACTTTTTTAGAGTAGTGATTTTATCATATATACACTAAAAGTATAAGAGCTTATTTGTAGACAAAATACACGGAGGTTTTTATTAAAGTAGCAAAAGAAAATATAAGCTTTATTTTAAACCAATATAAAAGAAAATCAATAGTTTTTATAAAAATTAGAAACTTAAAAATATAATTATTAGTTTTCTGAAATTCTACTACTATCTTTAAGGAAAAAAAATATTGGAACATTTAAAGATTTTGAAATCTTATATAAATGTTCTAAATTAAAATGTTTATCATATTTGTTAGTTTCACAATTTGAATAAAAAGCAATAGATTTTATACCAATATCAAGGGCTAATTTTTCTTGTGAAAAACCTTTTTCTAATCTATATTTTTTAACATTATTTGAGATTATTTTATAAAAATAATCTATCTCTTCTTTTGAACTATTACTAAAATCTATTTCCATTATATATTTATCCTATAGGGTTAAAATAAATATAAACTTTATTAAGATAGAATCCATAAGTCTTTATTCTATAGGATAAATTAAGATTGTGATTTAGGGAAATTAACAAGAGGTAAAAAATGAATGACTTTTTAAATTCATATAGTAGGTTATATGTTTACACATTAGTAATTATAGGTATTATCTATTTATGTATTAAATAATTTAAAAAAAAGGGAACAAATGAAAAAATTGGTAGTAGGAGCATTAACAGTTTCAACATTATTGTTAAATAATGTGTCTGCGACAGAAACTTTAAAAGATATTCATTTAACTGGTATTAGTTCAACAGCAGCAAATATTGATGCTAGTGAAATAGGAATTGGTTATGGAGTATCAGTATATTTAGATAATAGTATTTTTTGGGGAGTATCTTTTGATTTTTCAGGTGGAACATTAGATAAAAATCAAGTGAAAATAGAAAATAAAACTTCAACAAAAAATGACGATAGCCTCTATAACGCGGGTGGAGATTTTAAATTAGGTTATGCCTTGTTTAATAATAAATTAGCTGTATATGGTATAGGTTCTGCTCTTTATCAAGGTATTGGAGGAATGGATGGTGCTGGTCTTGGGTATGGAGCAGGTGCTGATTATAGAATAACAGATAATATAGCTTTAAATGTAGAATATAAAACTTATTCAATGACTTCAAATTTTGGTGATTATGATTATGACAGAATTTCTACTGCCATAAAATATACTTTTAAATAATAGAAAAAAGGCAAAATATTATGACTTTTACAAATTTAGAACAAGAACTATTTTCATATTCAATACCTATGATAATTATTTTTTATATTATTTTAAAAAAATTAACAGATTCAAACTTAATATCTTTTATATCAGGTTTTTCTATATCTTATTTAATAATATTTTTTGGTACTGATTTACATGAAGCATTTGCTAAAGAAACTTCAATGGTTTGGGGAGCTTATTCTGGATTAACATATATATTTATTTTTTGGTTAATTTTTAGAAAATCAAAAACAGTAATAACAATTTAATTATAAATAGTCCGATTTCTTTAACTTTTTCTTATATAGTAATAAGTATAGGAAAGAAAAAGAATGAAAAGACAAACTACAAAATAATTCAACTTTATATAAAAGACTTCATTTTAGTTATGATTGTAGAATAATAGTGTAAATTTTTTATAAAGTTGTATATATAAAAACTTACATAATTTCTTTTCTATTTAAAAAGTTATTTTATAAACTTCAAAAAATAATAAGTATTTATTTCTTATACTCATTTAAAGTTAATTTTTTATTCATATATGATATATTAAAAAACACAATAAAAACTATTCTTGGAATATATCATATGAATAATAAAGATAATAAAAATAATTCAAAAATTAGTAAAAAATCTGTTGTTTTAACCCCTGATTTTGTAGCAAAAAATATTTATGATAATGTTAAAAGGTTTCCATTTAAAAAAATTCTTGATGTTGGTTGCTTTAATGGAAATTTATCTAAATTTTTTGGAAGAAAAAAGAATGTTGAACTCATTGGTTTAGATATAGATGATGAATATAAAGATAATTTTGATAAATTTTTACATTTAGATTTTATAAACTGTAAAAAAGAAGATTTTGACTTCAAACCTGATTTAATTTTAACTAATCCACCATTTGGAAGAAATCAAGAATTTAATGCTTTATATCCTGATTTATTTTTAAAAAAGATTTTTGAATTATGGGGTAAAAATATACCAGTTATAATGATAGCTGGGCATTGGTTTTTATCTAATAGTTCAAGTAGAATTGAATTTCTTAACAGTTGTAATATAACTAAAACAACTACTTTACACAAAAGAACTTTTGAAAACTGTGATGTTAGTGTTGAAGCAAGTATTTTATATTTTAATATCAAACAAAAAATAAAATATGATATATTAGATGTTCAAAAAGTAGAAAAAAAGCAACAATTCAAAACAGTTGCTTTTAGTCATAAACAAATAGATTATATAAGCAATAATATTGAAAACTTCTCAGGAGAAGTAAAAATTTTATTAAAAGAGAAATATAAAGATTTCCCTATTTAATTTATGCTTAATATGATTATAAAAATAATGAAATATTTTTATAATCATATTAAATCTAATCTAATAATATTTTTTTATAAAATAATTTAGTTTTCAACTTAATTTTTTTTAATTAGCATCCTATAACATATCATAGCCCATTAAGGGCATTATATTTTATTTAGGGGCTAATTATGAATAAGACTATAATAATGACAATTCTTGTCATATTAGACGCCTTAACAACAATAATCACTAATACAAAAACTTTTATAGAAATGTTTAGCTGACATTTCAAAATAAAAAATATGGGTGGCACCATATTCATTTGTATTAGTGATTTTCACACTGAGGGAGCTTCCTTATCTCTGTTCAATTTTTTGGACAGAGATAGGAAGCGGTATAAAATCGCGGTTAAATTCAAGAAATAGCCTAAATATGGCACTTAAAAGGTGTCTATTTTTGCTATTTTTTGTATAAAAATATGCTAATTTTTGTTTAATCTGCTTTTTTAAAATCTGACAAATATCTAATTAAAAACACTCTTGCCAAATACTGCCCGTGTTGTATTAGATAATCTTTTATTTCTACTTTTACTCTGCTTTTTGACGCTCGTCAATGCTAATTTTGACATTTTGCTGATATTGTCGTTAAACAAATCACAGTTCTAAACCTCTGTTAAGAAATAAAATCAATAAATTAAATTGTTTTTCAAACCCTTTTAGGCGTTCATAATAAAATTTGAACATAGGAGATAAAAATGTTTACACAAAAGAAAAAAGAATATTATTCAAAAATACTGGGTTTTAAAAGTATAGAAGATTTTGAAGAGTTTGCTAAAAGATATTTAAAATATCTTGAAAATCAAACCTTAACAAAAAATAGAATTATGACGGGTTTTTTCATTTTAATAGAAATTCAAAAAGAAGCTTTCAAAAATAAAAATCTAATCAATTTTGAAAATATTAAAAATAAATATTTAAAAAAATATGCTGATGAAATATTAAATTTAAGAAAAAAGGGAAATGGAAGTTTGTCTATTGCTAATTATTTATGGGAGGCACATCGTGTAAAAGTTTCGAGAGGTAGTATAGAAAAACTATATAAAAAAAATAATTTATAGAGGTTTAAAAAAATGGCTAATTTAAAGGGAGGAACATTTGAAAAACAAATTAAGGATGGGTTCCATCGGTTGGAAGCGTTTGGCGTTGGCAGATTTGAAAAAAATGATAATCTCACTCATAGTTATAAATTAGGACAAAAACGGCTAATGTTTCTAAAAGATGTCGCTACTTATTTTAATTCTCAAAATTTAGAGGGGAAATTAAATACTCTATTCACAAAAGATAACCTTGATAAATTTTTTAATCAAAGATTAGAAGCATTAGCCCCAATCACCAAAATTAATTATTTAAGAAGTTTCTCCTCAATGCTCAACGGGATGGAACAGCAAAACATTTATATTCCACTTCATTATGAAGATAAAGATTTTTTTAATGATAGAGTGAAAACAATAAAAGACCAAGCGGAAATTATTATAGAAAATCGCTATATTGATAATGTTGAAAATATAATTTCTAATTTATATGAAGATAGAGCCATTACTGGCTTAATAGCTCAATGCCAATATGAACTATCAATAAGACAAGCAGAAGCGTTTGAGCTTGTTTCTAACCCTTTAAAATATCTTGAAAATGGAAATGTTGAAAATCTTGTTGGAAAAGGAAATCACATTTATGAGCCAAAAGAAATTTCTTTTAAACTTGAACAAAAGCTATTAAACAATCAAGAAGAACTAATTTCAAAAAGCACCTATTATTATGATTTACAAAAATATGATATTAGTTCCCATGACTTCCGTTTCACTTCGGCAAGAGATAAATTTGAAGAAAAAATGAATAGTGGAATTTCTGAAAAAGAAGCTAAATTACAAATTAGTGAAATCCTCAACCATAAACGTAGTGAAATAACTGATTATTATCTTAAAAGATGCCAAAATTAGGGCTTCTTTAATAAGCTTCTTTTCTGTGCTTGATATTTGATACAATAATTTTATCTTCTTCAATATCAAATAAAACTCTATAATCTCCAATTCTTAATCTAAATGTTGGATAGTGATTTGTTAATTTTTTTACATTTGTAATATGTGGGTAATCTTCAAGTTTTTTTATAGTTTGTAATATTTTTATAGCTTCTGATTTATCAAGTTTTTTTAAATCTTTATAGGCACTATCTTGAATATTAATTAGCATTAAATTCTTTCATTACATCATCAAGTGAATGGATTTTTTCTCCATTTGCTCTGTTTTTTCTTGCTTCTTCAACTAATTTATAATCAGGCTCATTAGGGTTTATTTGTTCAATGTTTAAATCTAATATTGGACTTTTTTTCTCTGTTGCTTGTTTTAATAAAAAATTTATTCCATCGCTTAAACTTAATCCATAATTTTTAAACATTTCTCTTGCTGACTCTTTTAATTCTGTATCTAAATAAACATTACTTCTAATTTTTTGTGTCATGATTTCTCCTTTTGAGAATAAAAACACAATAGTTGTGTTTTTTTAAATTATATCATTTTTATTGTTTTATTACAAAAAATATCTTTATAAATAGCAAGTTTTTAACTTGCTATTTTCTTTTTATCATTAGTTTTTAAAGTTTCACTCCCATATTTTGATTTTATTTCTTCCATGCTTTTTTCTTGTGGATTTCTTCCTTTCATTTCTCCATAAAACCACATTTTCTTTTTAGAAGCCCATTTAAAACCAAGCTCTTTTAATTTGTCTTTTATCTCTTTTGTATCTCCACTAACCCAAACCCAAGAGCCAACTAATTCTATTGTTATATTTTCAAAATGTAATATTAAACTAATTACTTTTTCAAGTTCAACATCAATTTTAAAATCATTTGAAAAATAAATTTTATGTTCAATTAAATCTGTATAGATTGCGTTTAATAATTTAAAACTCTCTTCATCTCCGCCATCCATATCAGGGTGTAATTTTTTAGCTAATGTTTTATAAATCTTTTTAGCTTCATTTATTCCCTCTACATTTTGGAACTCTTTTAAAATCTCTTCTCTTGTCATCTTGTATCCTTTTTTTAAATGTTTTCATTTTTGAAGATTTTGAGGCTTTGTTTTTTCTCTTCTTTTTTTAATTTAAAGAAGTTAAAAAACTTATCTCTTTTTCTTTCAAAAATTTTTCACTTTCGTTAGTTCATCGGCTTTTTATGGATTGTAATGATTGGATTTTTGCTTGGAATAAAATTCAAATTGGAACTTGTGAGAATTTAATTTTAGTATCAGTAAATAATCTAATAGAGTGAAATGAGAGAAAAAGCTGAACTAATGAAAGTGGTTTTTGAATTTGAAAAAGGTTAGATAAGTTTTTCTTCTGTTATGTAATATAAATTAAAAAAGTAAAGAAGAGTTATTAAATATGAAATTCAAGACTTTATATTTATATTAGTAATAATAGATTAATAATCTATCTTATTTTATATATTAAATCTCACTCCTTTTAAAAATATAAGTAATACATATGAAGACCGTCTAAATTCCCCATTTAAAAATTTCAACTTTTATGTAAATTTTCAATTCTTTTGTTCATTTTTGAATGGTTAATAAAACTCATGCTTATAACTTCAATATACAAAACATAAATTAAAAAATATTCCCAATTCTTCAAGGATTGCCCTTAATCAAAAAAGGAGCAATCAATGACAACAGTAAAAGACCACAATTTTAATGATACAAATGAATTTATAGAAGTTTTAATTAAAAATTTTCCAGCAAAAATAAAAGCTGGAAATGAAAAAGATACAGCTAATATAAATGAAATACATACAATAGAAGCATTAAAGAATTATAAATTTATGAATTTCAATAGTAAAGAAAGAATAAGCTTCATGGTGTTTGATATTGATACAATGGAAAATATAACAGCAAAAGAGTATTTTAAAGATATTAAAGGCTTATATGTTTATATTATGGAAAAAATAGGATTAGCTCCAACTTATATTTTAGAAACTACAAAAGGGTTTCATTTTGCTTATCATTTAAAAAATCATATATTTACCCATCAACAAAAAGCTTTAAATTATTTAATCTTAATAAAAAGAGGAATAACACAAATTCTTAATTGTGATGAAAGAGCTTCACATAGATTATATGGGGTTTGGAGAAATCCTTTATTACATCCTTATTTTTATTCAACTTGTATAAATTATGAATTATCTGATTTTAAAAAGTTTATTGCTCCAAAAATTGTTAAAGTTAAAAAAACATATACCAATTTTAAATTTAATATCAAAGATAAAGATTTACAAAAAGGAAGTAGGAATACAACACTTTTTAATACAGCTTTAAAATTTGCTTTTAGTCAAGAAAATTCTTCTATTGAAGATATTTATACTTTTATCAATAATATAAATATTTCAAGAAATGTGGGTTTATGTGATAAAGAAATAAGCACTATTTGTTGGTCTGCTTATAATTATAAAGAAAGAGAAGATTATAAAGATAATTCAAGTTATGAAGATAGAAATATAAATACTGGAATTATGGAATTTGAAAAAATGAAAAGATTATCTTATGATGAATATGTTGCTGAAACAAAATCAAGACAAAAACTTTCAGCATTAAGAACTGCATCTATTAGAGATAAAGAAAAAAACAAAAACCAACTTTTAGAAGCTAAACAAAATTATATTACAGAACTTCAAAATAAAAAAAGTAGAGAAGTCCAAAATGCTATTCTAACACTTCAAAATAGAAATGAAAAAGTGTCTGTTTCTGCTATTAGTAGATTGACTGGAATTGATAGAAAAACGGTTAAAAAATATATAAACCATATTTCTTAATTTAATTTTTTCAAAAATCTCCTAGATTCTTCCTGAAAATTTAATTGGAAAATAGCTTTAAATATAGTTATGAATAAATCATTATATTTTATTTACATCAACTTCTAATATTGAATTTAAAAGCTGAATGTTAATCTTTTAAAAATTTATGCAGTAATATTCCCACAACAGAATTAACAGACTTGATAAAGTAAATACCAGATAAAATAAATAAAATAGAAAAAATAGTTAAATATATATTATAAATAAAAATATCTCCATATGGTTGATCTAATCTAACAAATAAAGAAACAAAAAAACCTAATCCAAATATACAAAAAAGAACACCACTTATAATTAAAGAATATCTTTTCATTTTACACCTTTTTACACCTTCATAAACAAAGAACAATTATTATATTTCATTTATTGTATAATAATATTATTTAATTAAACAATAAAAAGGAATATAATAATGAAATTAATACTTATAATTTGTTTTACAACATTATCTATTTTGTTTTCTGGATGTGAAGAATATGAAAGACACAAACAAATAGAATTAGAAAAAAAAACAGTAGAAAAAACATTTAAAACAATGAATGGAAATAAAGAAGTTATAATTTCTACAAAAAAAATAATTAATTTAGAATCAGAAAAAAAAGGATTTTATGGTATTTATGAAGATAAATATATAAAATCTGTATCTTTTGAAAAAATAAAAACTTTTTATAATGAAAAAGATAAAAAAGAAGAATATTTTTTTATTGTAAAAATAGTAATTGATAAAAATCAATTTAATATTTCTGATAAAAAAATTGAAGATGAAGAAATTAAAATAAATGTAAGTGAAGAAGATAAAGATTTTATAATGAATATTTTTAATGGAAAATAAAATAAAAATTATTGGATTTATTTTATTCATTAGTGTTATTTTGGTTGAAAAGTAAAAACAATAAATTTTTTTTCCAATATTAAATGTTTTGTAAATGAGCTATTAAAAAGGGACTGTTAGAAATTCCGTGTCAATCTGATAAAATAATATCAAGGATTGAATATGGAAGAACAATTTGAATTTGATTTTAATGAAATATTAAATCAATTTAGAAATGGAAAAAAACTAACAGGTAAAGATGGACTTTTAGCTCCACTTATTAAACAACTAACAGAAGCTACTTTAGAAGCAGAGGTTGAATCTCATATTGCTAATGATGTTCTTGGTGGTAAATCAAATAGAAGAAATGGTTTTAATAGTAAAACTATAAAAGGAACTTCAGATGGAAGTTTTTTACTTGAAACACCAAGAGATAGAAATGGAACATTTGAACCTCAAATAGTAAAAAAACATCAAACAACAATTTCAAATGAAATAGAAGAAAAAATTCTTTCAATGTATGGTTTAGGAATGAGTTATACAGATATTTCAGCTCACATAGAAGATATTTATCAAATATCTATTTCAACTGCAACAATAAGTGCTATTACAGATAAAATTATAGATAGAGTAAAAGCTTGGCAAAGTAGACCCTTAGAAACAATATATCCATTTGTTTGGTTAGATGCAATTCACTATAAGATTAAAGATGGTGGTAAATATATTAATAAAGCAGTTTATACCATTTTAGGTGTAGGAATGGATGGAAGAAAAGAGATATTAGGTTTGTATCTTTCTGAAAGTGAAGGAGCAAATTTTTGGCTTACAGTTCTTACAGATTTAAATAATAGGGGTTTAAAAGATATTTTAATAGCTTCAGTTGATGGATTAAAAGGCTTTCCCGAAGCTATAAAAACAATATTTCCAAATACTGAAGTACAATTGTATTATTCATCAGATTAGAAATTCTCTAAGATATGTAGCAAGTAAAGACCAAAAAGAGTTTATGAAAGATTTAAGACCAGTTTATGAAGCAACAATAAAAGAATTAGCAGAAGATGAATTGCTAAAACTTGATGAAAAATGGGGTAAGAAATATCCAATAGTTTTACAATCTTGGAATAATAAATGGGAGAATCTATCTGTTTATTTTAAATATCCTCCAGAGATTAGGAAAGTAATATATACAACAAATATAATTGAATCAGTTCATAGACAATTTAGGAAACTTACCAAAACCAAAGGTGCCTTTCCAAATGATAATTCTTTATTAAAATTGCTGTTTATGGGGATAAAAAATGCTGAAAAGAAATGGACAATGCCAGTGTGGAATTGGAGCTTAACTCTTTCACAACTGGCAATATTTTTCGAGGGTAGATTGGATAATGAACTTAAAATTTAAGTTTTGGTGTGATAGGATTTCTCCTATCAGAATTACTTTGACACGGAATATTTAACGGTCTCATTAAAAACAATATTAAAATGTTGATATAAAAAAGAGAGCCATTAGCTCCCTTTTTTGAAGATTTAATCTTGAACAATTCTATATTTAATGTTTGTTCCTGCAAAAGTTTTTTCTGTATATTCAAACCATTTTTCATATCTTCCATACATTCCATTTTTATCTTCTGGATTTCTTAAAACTATTTCTTCATCAATCACTTTATCTATAACAAAATAAAAACCATTATTAGTTCTTTCATTAGTATATGTTGCTTCAAATCTTCCTAAACTTACAAATTCTCTATAGTCATTATTTGGACTTTTTTCTACAAGTCCACTCCAACCTTTATAAACTAAATATTCATTTATTGTTGTAATAGGGATAAGATTATCAAGTGATGAAGGGCTTCTTCTCTCTTTACTATCTTTTTTATTAATAGAGAAATATTTGAACCCTTTTTTCTTACCAAAATATGCAGCTTCTTTTAAATTTAAAACATCATATAAATTGTTAGTTTGAGCATAAGCACTGATAAGATATGTATTCTCTTTATCTTTAACTTTTTCTACTGATACTTTTTTACCTTTTATTGTTTGGTCTACATCTTCTTTTGCTGCACAACCAGAAAAATTTAAAGCTAAAATACTTAATAATAAAGTAGTTGATATTTTTAATAAAACCTTTTTCATTTGATAAATACTCCTCTAGTTAATGAATAAACTTCTTTTAGCACTTCTTCAGAAGGCTCTTGATATTTTTTTAATTTTGTCATGAACATTGCTACACCTCTTGTTTCTACTCCATTTTTATCTTTTATATCAACTGCATAAATATAAAAGATAGGTTCTGATACAGTAGTGTTGTTTCCTAGTTTCATTAATGAAGATGGATTAATAACTGCTAAAACACTTGTTGAAACAATAGTAGAAGCAACCATATAAGGTGCACCAATTACTGATAATACATTTTTTGTATTTTTAGAAAATTCTTCATTGAAATAACCATCACTTAATCCAAAATAAATTTCTCTAAATTCAGCACCTTCAAGAACAACTTCTTTAGAAGTGTTAAAAAAAATGTTATATTCTTTAGTGCTAACATAATCAGCAAATAGAAAACCCTTCAATAACACAACTACTGTTATTGCTTTAATAAATAATTTCATTCATCCCCCATGTTTTTGTAATTTAAAAGATTATATCAAAATAATTTTCATAAGAAAAATATTGTTTTACTAATTTTTTTTAAGTGGTATTTTAATTTTTCTATTATTTCTTAATTTAAAAACAATTAAAATTTAATTTATCATTAATAATTTAGTCATATAGAAAAAAAACTGTTAAAAAATACTATTGATATTTTAAATAAATATGTAAGTATTATTAAACTAAAATACAACAACAAAGGATAAAATTTTGTGATACTTTTTGTGATACTGGATTAAGAAAGTCCCCCTTTTTTGGGATATATTTTTTAAATTAGTAAGCATCCATCCACGATAGAAAGGTTGATTTTATGGGTATTAGAAAAGCATATTTCGCAGCGGGTTGTTTTTGGGGAGTAGAGTATCATTTTGAGAAATTAAAAGGTGTAATCTCTGCAATTTCTGGTTATATGGGTGGACATATAGAAAACCCAAATTATCAAATGGTTTGTACAGGATTTTCTGGACATTTAGAAGTTGTGGAAGTGACTTTTGATGAAACTATTGTTTCATTTGAAGAGTTGACAAAATTATTTTTTGAAATTCACAATTTTACTCAAGAAAATGGACAAGGTCCAGATATTGGAAGCCAATATTTATCTGCAATTTTTTATGTCGATGTTGAACAAAAAGAAATAAGTGAGAAATGGATTCAGGAGTTAGAAAATAAAGGTTTCAAAGTAGCTACTTCTTTATATGAATTAGTGCCATTTTATGAAGCGGAAGAGTATCATCAAGATTACTATGAAAGACACCAAAAGGTGCCTTATTGTCATAGCTAGAAAAAGATATTTTAAATAGTTCCTAATATATAGTAAAGATGTTTATTATCAGATTTTTCAAGTTTTACATTGTATTTATCAGCCCAATGTGAAACTTCTTCATGAAATTCTTGTAAAATTTCTTCAGAGTCATTTTCATCACATTTGATTTTTAAATGATTTGATTTGTTAGATAGACCTACATAAGCATTCATTTTTTTTAGGTGATCATTTAGTGTAAAAATATGTTTTGCAAATTTATCAAAATTTGTTGTTTCTTCCATCATTTTTTCAGCTTGTTTTAGTGAAGCTTCACTTTTTGAATATCCTAATTGCGACAATATTACTTCAGCAGATACTTCTAGTTGCATTTTAATCCTTCTTATTTTTTTAAT
>Ga0074195_1003160_pt1 | contig 16200 bp, 11 predicted proteins | sample EPASupsiteHSE623_FD_64525 | JGI IMG/M metagenome (GOLD analysis project Ga0074195, IMG submission 64525) | Bioremediated contaminated groundwater from EPA Superfund site, New Mexico - Sample HSE6-23 | ecosystem: Environmental > Aquatic > Deep subsurface > Groundwater > Contaminated ...
GCAAAATCATTCGGGTCATGTGCAGGAGTAACTTTCACAAATCCGGTTCCGAATTCCTTGTCAACAAACTCATCTGCGATTATTACTATCTCCCTGTTCATCAAGGGGAGAATAACCTTTTTTCCGATAAGGTGTTTTTTCCCTTCATCTTCCGGATTTACAGCTATGCCCGTATCTCCGAGCATTGTCTCCGGACGGGTTGTTGCAACAGTTATAAATCCGCTTTTATCTGAAAGGGGATATCTTATGAAATACAGTTTTCCGTTTTTTTCTTTGTAATCCACCTCTTCGTCAGAAAGCGCCGTATGGCATCTTGGACACCAGTTGACAATGTAATTGCCTTTGTAAATGTATTTTTTATCATAAAGTTTTTTGAAAACAAATGCCACTGTCTTTGACATGTCTTCATCGAGAGTGAACTTTGTTCTGTCCCAATCGCAGGATGCGCCGATGCCTTTAAGCTGATTTAAAATCGTAAAACGCCTGTCCTTAGCCCATTTCCACACTTCCTGCTCAAAGCCTTCTCTGCCGAAATCTTCTTTTTTCTTTCCTTCTTTTTTCAGAAGTTTTTCCACCACCACCTGCGTCGCTATGCCGGCATGGTCAGTCCCGGGAAGCCACTCCGAATTGTATCCGCGGTTTCTGTGATATCTGATGAGTATGTCCTGAATCGTATTATTGAAAGCATGTCCGAGATGGAGTATGTCAGTAACATTCGGAGGAGGAATTACTATTGAGTAGCACTCTCTGTTGTCCGGCTCTGAATGAAAAGTGTTTTCATCAGCCCACTTTTTATTCCATTTTTCCTCTGTCTTCTTAAAATCGTAAATCTTTTCCATCTGGTCTCCTTATAATTAAAAAATAATTATAACAAAAAACCGATATAAGTAAAGTAATAAACAACTGCAAATTCAGATTTCATTGTAAACAGCTGTTTTGCCCCCCCCTCTTGACGAAAACACAGGCGGTGGTATAATTATAAAAAAAGGAGGATGATGAAAACTTTCAAATGCACAGTTTGCGGGTACATCCACAAAGGAGATACTCCTCCTGATTTTTGCCCTAATTGCAAATCACCAAAAGAAAAATTTTTAGAAGTGCTCGATATACCGGTAAAGAAGCAGATGTTTTTCGGAGAGAAAGTATCGTATTCCGACAAGGTGGAGATAAATCCGTTTTTTGAAGATTATGAATCTCTTGCACCATTCATTTACAATCTTCCTGTCGGAAAGAGAGCTCCCCTGCACAAACATCCGAAGAGCGATGAGCTTTTCTTTATAATCAGGGGAAAGGTAAAATTCCGAATAGAAAATGATTATTTCGTTTTGAAAGAGGGAGACACAATACAGGCGAAGATGAATACACCTCATAATTTCGAAAACATTTCAGACGAGCCTGTGGTCTTTCTTTCAGTAAAAGGCCCAAAACCTGTAACAACCGAAATACTTGAATAGGAGTAAAAATGACTTTAAAGCTTGAGATCTACAAATGCAATATATGCGGAAACACAATAGAAGTGGTGAGAAGCGGAAACGGCGAACTTGTGTGCTGCGGACAGAAGATGGATAAAATGGATCCGAAGAGCGAAGATTCCGGGCGGGAAAAACATCTTCCTTTCATAAAAGAGTGCGATGACGGCATAAGGATACAAGTGGGTGAAATTGAACACCCGATGACTCCCGAACACTACATTGAATGGATAGAAGTAATAACTGACGATTCAATAATCAGAAAATATTTCAAGCCTGAGCAAACACCCGCATTCTCAATAGACAAAAAGCACAAGATTAAAGTCGCAAGAGCATATTGCAATATTCATGGGCTCTGGAGAAAATCAAACATTGACGAATTTAACAGAGAGGATTTAATTCTTTTTGCAATAAAGAGCGAAAGGACAGCGAGAATTGTTTACAGCGATCTGGCGAACAGAGTAAAGAATGCGTTTTTAAGGGAGCGCCTGATGTTTCTTGCAGGAGAGGAGGACAAACATGAAGCGTACTTTGAAGAACTGTATAAAAAAACCTATCTGAATAAAAATATTGTCATTCCGCCTGATGATATAATGCCGATTCCTAAAATCGACGTAAAAGACGAAAACAAAAACATAAGCGAAATATTGTCATCAGCAATGGAGGCAGAGCTTGCGGCGAATGAATTTTATATGGATGCTTCAAAAAGATTCGCAGACATGCCGAAGGCGGCGAAGATGCTGAAATTTTTTGCCTCAATGGAGATGATACATTATTCAATTCTTTCTGTGGAAAGAAGGAACGCCGAAATATTTGAATCCTATGAAAATGAAGTTCCAATGATTCACGTCGGGCCTTGATTTTGACTTTCAGGGATTTTTGACATGAAATTAAAAAAGGGAGTGTCAAAAAATCTCGCGGGAGAGAGCAGGTTCTTCGGATACCTGCTCTTTCTCGATATAAGCGGCTTCACTGCTCTCACTGAAAAACACATGAGCGGAGAATACAGCGGAGCAGAAAAAGTGTCAGAGATCCTCAATTCGATTTTCAAACCCATAATAAAAATAATTTATTCGCACGGCGGAATAGTGGGCGTTTTCGCAGGCGATGCAATGTCGGCAGTATTCAGGACAAACAAACCGGAAAACGCTATAGAATGCGCGAAAGAGATAATAAGAAAGGCGGATAAAAGCATATTTGCAGATATAAGAATAAAAATCGCCATTTTAGAAGGAGAGATGAATGTGCGGAGGTTTGGCGATAAGATGAATTCATTTTATTTCTTTGACGGAAAGCCTTTCAGGGAATTGAGTTTGGTGACTGATTTTATGACTCCCGGGGAAATCCTTATATCGAAAAGAATAATGACCTCTTTAGGAGGAAAAGAATGCCGCGACATTAAGAAAGCAGGGAAATATATTATTCTTTCAGATTTGACAGCAGGAAAAAACAAAAAATCAGTGTCTGTCAAAAAACCGTTTATTGAATTTCCTTCGCAGGCAAAACATAAAGCGGAGTTCAGAACCGTAACATCAGTCTTCATAGATTTTTCAGATGCGGGCAGGCTGTCAGGTAAATTTATTGAAAAAACGATAGAACTGTGTGGAAAATACAAAGCAAATTTCAATATGGTTGATTCTGGGGATAAAGGGCGAATAATCTACGTGCTCTTAGGAGCGCCGAAATCCAATGAGGATGACATAAAGCGGAGCATTGATCTTCTGATTGAGCTGAGAAAGACGTGTACAGCTAAATTCAAGGCAGGCGTCACGCACGGGATGGCATTTACAGGCGCCATAGGAAGCAAAGTCCGTTCAACATACACTGCAATAGGAGACAATGTAAATTCTGCCGCAAGGATAATGTCAAAGGCGGCAGACAGAGAGGTGATGGTCACGGAGGATGTTTTCAGGAATTTGACAGAAACGTATTCTTTTGATTATGCCGGAACAATGGAACTGAAAGGAAAACTAAATAAAATACATACATATTCCCTTATCGGAGCAATACGAAGGAAAGAAAAAACGTATGAAACGAAATTCGTCGGAAGAGAAAAATATCTGAAACTTGGAGAGGATCTGAGAGAAATTTTGTCAATCGGAGGCAATGGAGGAATTCTCTATGTGACAGGAGAGGCAGGCATTGGCAAATCACGTCTTATTAATGAAATATGCAGGAAATTTTCTGATTTTGCAACAATCTATCAGCTTTCATCTGACGATATAAATAAAAAATCATTGTTTCCATTTATCAACTTCGTAAAAGAGTTTTTTGAATCGGAAGATTTCATTGACGCGAATGAAAAAATGAAAAATTTTGAATTTAAATTCAAAATTCTCACAGAAAGTATTTCAAGGGATGCAAGTAATGAAACTGCAAAATCACTCAAATCTCTGGATTATGTTCTGAAAGGATTTTCCGGAATTGAAACTTCAGACAGATGGAGAAGCCTTGATGCGAGAGCAAGGTATGATCTTACAGAATCCGCACTGATTGAGTTTTTCAGGGGTCTCTCTTTGAAATCTCCGGCTGTCTTTGTTTTTGAAGATTATCAATACATTGATGCTGAATCCAAAAAGATAATAAGCAGAATCATTCACAATCTTGTGAAAAACAATTGTCTCTTCATGTTTTCACGCCGCCCTTCATCTGATGATCAGCAGCAGATTCAAAAAGAAGAAAATGCAAATTTCAATGAGATTGTTCTGGGGCAGTTTGACAGAGAGGAGATGTCGGAATTTTTAAAAGACAGATTTCTCTATCTCATTGATAAAAAACTTTTTGAATACATAATGGATAAATCATCAGGAAATCCGTTTTATGCCGAACAGATAGCTCTATACCTTCTGGAAAATGATTTTATTACAGAATCCGGCAGAATTACAGTTCTATCAAAAAATGTGAACAATGTGCCATCCACAGTTTATGCATTAGTGATATCAAGGATAGACAAATTGAAAGAATCTCTCAAGGAAACAGTGAAGAGAGCGGCAGTGATAGGCACGGAGTTTGAGGTGAAGATTCTCTCCCAAATGCTTAAAAAAGAAGATTCTTTATCTGAAATAAAAAATGGCGAGGAGAACGGAATATGGTCTCCTCTCGGAGAAATCAAATACATTTTCAAGCATTCTATAATCAGAGATGCGGCTTATGAGATGCAGTTAAAGAAAGAGGTTCAGGAACTTCACCTGCTTGCCGCAAAGGCTATGGAAAAATTTTATATGCAGGACAATTCAAAAAAATACGACATTGCAGTGCATTATGACAGAGGAAAGAATCCGACAAAGGCAAAAACATTTTATTACAGCGGAGCAAGCTTTGCAGTCGAGAATTTTAGGAATTCTGAAGCGATGATGATTTTTGAGAGGCTCGTCGAAATGTCTTCCGTATTCAGTGAGAAATTTAAAAATATCATGAGTCTTGTTAATATTCTTGAACTTACGAGCAATTGGAAAAGAGGAACAGAGATTCTTGCTGATACTTTAGAAAAATACTCTGATAAACTTACTGAATACGAAAGGGGAGTGGCAAAGCTTAAAATGAGCTATCTCAAGCTTAAGATGGGAGACATAGCAAATGTTTTGTCTGATTTTGAAGAGGCGGAGTCTATTTTCAGAAAAATGAATGACCTGCAACAACTAATGACTGTTCATAATTTTCAGGGAGTCGCTTTTACGCGGCTGGGCGAATTCCAGAAAGCACTCGATAAGTTTGACGAACTTCAAACCGAAGGGGCGGATGAAAGCAAAAAAAAGGAGATTAAAATAATAATAAGCGAGTCATTTGTGAACAAAGGATTCGCCTATCAGGAGCTTGAAAAACTTGATGAAGCAATGGTGTGCTTTGCAAAAGCTCTAAATATTGCGGAAGAACTTTCAGACAAGAGATTGACAGCGCAGACTCTTGTAAACATGGGAAATGTGCATTTCTTCAAAAAAGATCTCAAAAAGGCAGAAGAGATATACACACGTCAACTGGAGCTTGACAGAGAGCTCGGAGACAAATACATTGAAAGAGTGATATTGAACAATCTCGGGGCATTGGAATCAATAAGATACAATCTGAAAAAGGCGATAGAATATATGAGCAGGTCTCTTGAACTGTCAAGAACAATAAATGAAAAGAGGGGCGAAAGGATGGCTCTTGGAAATTTAGGGTCATGCCACGCCACATTGGGCAATTATAGAGAGGCGGAAATCTTTATTTTGGAAGGGCTGAAAATAAGCAGGGAGCTTCATGACTCAAAGGGGATTGCAGTGATGCTTGATACTCTTTCAAAAATATACCTCGATATAGAAAAGCATAAAGAGGCAAAGGAATTCTGCGAAGAGGCTATCAGGATAACTGAAGAATCAAAACTTAAGTCTTTGTATTTATCTGTGAGCACTACATTGTCCCAGCTTCTTTTAATTGAAAATGAAATAGAAGAAGCGGAGAAATTAATCGAAGAAGCGTTTAGGAAGACGGTTCCGGATAAAGACATAGACGACCACACAAGACTTTTCATTGTGAAAGAAAGGATTACTGGCATGAAGAATCCTGAAAAAGCAAAGGAGAATCTTGAACTTTACAGCGAACTTACAAATGAAGACGGTCCGAAAGGAATGCTTTTGACTGAGATATATTTTATTTTAAGGGAATTTTCTTTAAAGGAGAAAGCTATGAACCTTCTCAAGAATGCATATGCAAAGACATCGGATATCAGATATAAAAAATATTATGACTGTATTGTCAGTGAAGATAGAAATTTCACTGTTTAAAGCTTCGGAACAATCATCCCGTCTTTAATGTAAATAATCCTGTCAGTCTTCTGCGCAACATCATGCTCATGAGTCACTATAATTATAGTCTTTCCTTCTTTATTGAGGGTTCTCAGCATTTCCATTATTTCATCAGACATTTTGGAATCCAAGTTTCCGGTCGGTTCATCAGCCAAAATAAAATCAGGGTCATTTGCCAGGGAGCGTGCAATGGATACTCTCTGCCTCTCTCCTCCGGACATTTCGGAAGGAATGTGGTGAACTCTGTGAGCGAGCCCCACAAGGTCGAGAAGCTGCATTGCTTTGCCGTGTCTCTCCTTTCTGTTTATTTTTGCGTATATCATAGGCATCTCGACATTCCTTATTGCAGTCGTCTTCGGGAGCAGATTGTAGCTCTGGAACACAAATCCTATCATCTTATTTCGCAGTTCAGCCAATTCGTCATTTGTGTGCGTAGATACATCCTGTCCGTCAAGAACGTATCTGCCTGATGTCGGACGGTCAAGGCACCCGATAATGTGCATAAGAGTGGATTTTCCGCTTCCGGAAGGGCCCATTATTGAAAGGAATTCTCCGCGTTCGATTTCGAATGTGAGTCCCCTGAGCGCTCTTACGACGCCTCCTTTGAACGGGTACTCTTTTACAATATCAGTCATCTGTATTATTTTACTCATATCTTAAACACTCCACAGGATCCAATGAGGCTGCTTTTCTTGCGGGAAGTATTCCGAAGAAGAGTCCCGCGCTGACAGAGAATAAAAATCCGAGAAGAACAGACCACAAAGGGATCGCAAAAGGCAGGTTAGAAAATTTGGAAATAGTGAATGCTATTGTAAATCCGGCCAATATACCTATTATCCCTCCTGTCAGGGATATGGTTATTGACTCAAACAAAAACTGAAGGAGTATTTCTCTGTCTTTGGCTCCGATTGATTTTCTTATTCCAATCTCTCTTGTCCTTTCGGATACAGACACAAGCATTATATTCATTATTCCTATTCCTCCGACAACAAGCGATAGGGATCCTATTGCAATCATTATAAGGAATATCGCGGTAGTCAGTGATTTCCACTGGTTCATTAAAGCGTCTGATGTGTTTATTGAGAAATTGTCCTCCTCATTCGGCTTAAGAGAATGAGACAGGCGCATTATCCATCTCAGCTCTTCTATCGTCTCGTCGGGAGTCGTGCTTCTCACTTCAATAGAGAGTCTTCTTGCCTCTTCACCGTAATATTTGACCATGACAGTATAGGGTATATAAATCACTTCATCCATTGATTGCCCGAAAACCGAGCCCTTCTCTTCCGTTATGCCTTGAACGAGATACTTCTTTCCGTCAAGAGTAATTGTTTTCCCGATTGGATTTTCGCTCTTGAAAATATTCTTCTGAATGTCTTTTCCGATTATGCACACATTTCTCTTGTATTTGATGTCATCCGCTGAAAAAGTAATTCCCATTTCAACTGTTATGTTGTTTATTTTGAAACTGTTCTCCGAGACTCCTTGAGTCTGTATTGCGTCAAGTCTTTCATTTTTGTATTTTACAGGAAACATCCTCGATATGGAGATTCCCACTTCCTCTGCCGATGTCATCATCTCCTTTACTATCTTGTAATCGTCAAAATCAACATAATTTCGCATCATTCTTCTCCAGTCATTTGGACCCATAGACACCCAAGAGTGCCTCTGAACATAAATGACATTTGATCCTATTGATGAGAAGACTTCCTGCACTTTTGCCTGAAGCCCTGCTATTATTGATACGACAATGATGACTGTCATGACGCCGATGATTATTCCGAGAGTCGTCAGAAAGCTCCTGAGCTTATTGTTTCGTATGGATTCGAAACTCACCCTTATGCTTTCAAGGATTAATTCAAACATTTTTTACCTTCCGTCTGGCGGAGGAGTATTTCCCTGTTTGTCAGAGCCGCTCTTTGTTTTGGACTGATCATTCTTTGACTTCTTTTCAGAAACTTTGACTTTCTGCTTGTCCTGCAGAGTCTTTATTGCAGTAAACGGCCCGGTAATTATTTTGTCATTCTCTTTAAGTTCTCCTGATATGATTTCAAGCTTCATGTTTCCTGTTATTCCGGTTTTGACAGGGGTAAATGCGATAGTGTTTTTTTCCTTGAGAGTAAATACTCCCTCTTCACCGTTTCTGCTCACTACTGCCTGAATCGGCACTGTGAGCACATTCTCTTTAACCTGAGTCGTGATGTCCACCTCTCCGGTCATTCCGGACACTAACTCCTCGTGAGCTCCTTCAAGAAGTATTTGCACTTCATATTCAATTCCGGATTCAGAAGCAGAGGACTCCTGAGTGGGCCTGTTTCCCTTCTGATAAACAAATCCGGTATAGGTGGTCTCCGGGAATGCGTCAAAAATGACTGTTGTGGGGTTCTGCTTCATTATTTTTACTATTGAAGTCTCATCCACATTCGCCTTTACGAGGAGCTTGTTATTGTCGGACACAGTCATGAGTACTGTTCCTGCATTGTTCATTGTGCCTGTTATAACGTTTTCTCCCTCCTCGACATAAACAGCTGTGATTATGCCCTCTATCGGAGATGTGATTAGTGTCTTTTCTATGTTGTTTTTTGCAATGTCATAGGACGCCTGCATTGAAGCGAGAGTGTTCTGCGCATTTTTGTATTCAAGCTCTGCGAGAGTGAATTCGGAAAGCGAGGTGAGCTTGTCCTCATAAAGCTTTTTTTGATTTTCAAATTTATACGACACATATTCAAAATTTGATTTAGCCGCATTGAGCGCTGTTTCTGCCTCTGAAAGTCTTGCCTTTTGAGAGACATCGTCTATTTTCAAAAGAAATGCGCCTTTCTTAACCTTATCTCCCTGCTCAACGTAAATCTTCGTGCATTTTCCGGTTATGTCTGAAGAAATTTTTACATCCACAAACGGCTCAAGAGTTCCGTCTATTGAGACGCTCTCATTTATTGATTCAAGCTTTGCTTCCATAACCTCAACCACTGCCATAGGTTTTTTCTTTCCGCATATTACAAGCAGAAGAATAAGTATGACTGCTATTATGGCTATTGTTCTTTTCTTTTTAAGGAACTTCACGATTTCCTCCTTATTAAATAAAGATATCTGTAATAAAGTTTGTAGACTTCCTTTTTTGCCTTTATGAAATTTATAGAACTTTCAAGATAACTTTTCTGAAATGTAATGTAATCGACAGTTGAAATCTCTCCTGATTCATACAATCTCTGGGATTTTGTAAAAATCTTTTCTGATGCGTCATGGCTGTTCTTTGCGCTCTCATAAAGGTCCTTTGTCCAGCTTATTCTTCCTGAAAGATTCTCCAGCTCAAGAGAGAGATTCTGGCTTGTCTTCAAAAAATCAATGTATGATGATTTTCTTGCGTATGATTTGTCAATGACATTGAGAGTGCGGGAAAAACCCGTGAATACGGGAAATGTGACGCTGATTCCTGCTCTGAAAGAGGATTCATTCTGAAATCTTGAAAAGTCAATGTCAAGGACAGAGTCGGAAAGTCCGTAAGAAATGTTCAATGATGCTTTCGGAGCGAATTCCGAGACGGAGGAGATTTCCTGAGCAACTGACGCAGAGTATGTCTTCTCTGCTATTACATATTCCGGTATATTTTTTAGCATTGCATCGGCATCTGATTTAATGTCTTCAAAAATCGGAATGGTGTCGACATCAGAGAGTCTTTCCGGAGAATCGATTCCGGTAAGACTCTTGAAATTGATAAGAGCCGCATCATAACCGTTCTGGTCTGTTTTGTATGAATACATTACATTGTAGTAATTTGATTTTAAGGTCAAATATTCAGTCTCTGATATCAAGCCGGCATTATACTGCGATTCTCCCTTTCTGACATTCTCGCTCTCTCTCTTTATGAGAAGAGTGTCAAGGTCAAGGCGCACCTGATATTCAAGAAGCGAAAAATACTGTTCTATTACATTCTGAGAGAGAGTATAAACGCCCTTCAGATATACGCAGTTTGCAATATCAGTGTATTCCTTGTTTGTGAAAAGCGAGATGAACACGGGCAGGTCAAAGAGCTTCTGAGATATTCCTATGGACTGGCTGTATGACCACTCCGACATGTCAGACGAATCCGCCGATAGAGTGTAATTGACATACGGCAGTATTGAAGGCAGGGTCTGCAGAAGAGCCTTGTTCTGGACATCCCTGTCAAGAACTATCTGCCTGAAGTCGAGAGAACCGATTTTTGATTTTATTAAAGCATCTTCAAGAGTTGTCTCCGCCATAACAGATGATGCAGTTAAAAGAAAGACAAGAAACAATCCGATAAGTTTTTTCATTTGCTCCTCACTTATGAATAGAGAAATAATAACACCAAATTACAAAATGTCAATTATTTAGACGCCGATTATTCTGCTTTCCCTCGCTGTTTGTTTATATGGCTTGAAATCAAATATCCGGAAATAATAATGAGTATTCCTCCTGCGATCAGGAAAACATTGAGCTTTAATCCCAAGAATATTATTTCATTGATTGTTGTGAAGATTATTGTGAGTAAAAAGAGTATTGAAGCTGAATTTACAGGTAAAAAAGACAATGCGTAATTCCAGAATATATATGCAAGCCCTGATTGAAAAATCCCCATTTCTACGAGCCAGAACCATTCCGGGAAGGAATCAGGCATTTTACCTTTTGTAAAAAGAAGAGGCGACATTAATACAGCAGTTATGAGGAATATTTTGAAAAGATAGGATATAATCTTTATCGGATCATTATGAAGAGGCCTCACCAGTTTTGAAGAAAAATAGACATAAAAACCGAAAGTCATTCCAGTGAAAACTCCAAGAATTATTCCGAGGTAAAAATTCTCCTTCAGGTCGAAAAATTTTTCCTTTCCGAGAACAATTATAATTATTCCGATAATTGAGAGTCCGAGTGAGAGAATTTCCATGAATTTCGGCTTCTCTTTATCAAACAAAAGAACAAGCAGAAATACGAAAATCGGAGAAAGGTTCTCCAATATCATTACCAGAGTGCCTGAAAGGTATTTGAGGGTCAGGTGGTAAAGAACTGAGTTGCCCGCAACTCCCACAAGAGATATTACAAGAACGAGAGGAAGCTCTTCCTTTATATTGAATGAAAGGCGCTTTTTGAAGAGAAGGAAAAAAAAGAAGACTGCCGCTCCTATGAAAAATCTCAGAGCCGCGACAAAGTACATGTTGACATTGTTAAGAGCAAGATACCTTCCTGCAGGACCGTGTATTCCCCAGAGGAAGAGCGCTATAAAAGCGAAAATCAAACCTTTTTTTGCATTTGATGCAGTCATCAGTATGAATCCAAAATGTCGAATTTATCTATGGGATTGCCGAGATAAATGCTGTATGTGAAAAATGATTTGTCTATAGTGTCTGTCCTTGATTTAAAGTATCCTCCTCCCATTTCAAACAGTCCGAATATTGTCGTTATTCCGAGGGAGAATCTCGTTCCTGCAATGAATGAAGGGGAAAAATCATTCTTCATCTGGTTCATAAAACCACATGCTTCAGTTTCGTTTCGTATGAAAATATTGTCATTAATGTAAAATTTTTCCGACATTCCCGCAGTTAAAAAGTATCTTCCCGTAAGTTCGCTGTCAAAAAGATACTTAAACTCAAATGTGGGCCTCATCATCGGGTAATCTGCGGATATGCCTGTATTGAATGTCTGATTCTTATAAAGCTGCGTAATCAAGCCGGCGGAGGATGTAAAAGACAGATTTAGTCTTTTGTGCGCGCGCACTGATTTGACTATATTCCCCACTCCCTTGAAGTATGCCTTTTGAAAGCTGGAAGACGAGAAGATTCCTGAATAGGATGAAAAATCATCAAGAACAAAATCATAAGCAGGCACATTAATTCCTGCCATAAAGCTTCTTCTTTCTCCGCTCTTGTTTTCGCTTAGTTCGTTCAGCGTGTTTTCAACAAAGTATAATCCGAATGAAGTTTTAAAGAGAGAATTGTCCACAATTTCCTTGTATCTCGCTCCCCAAAAGAGCGAAAAAACCGATTTTGAACCGAAATTGTTGCCGAAAAGCACTGTAGTGTGATAATTGTAGTGATAATCAAATGTATTTGTCCAGACACCGAAATATTTGAATATGTGGTAATTTGTGTAAATTCCTGCGACAGTGTTTGTGAAGCCGAGAGAGGGAAAAAACAAATTCAGGGAAGCTCCTTTAATGAAATTTCCAGCGAATCCGTAGACATTGAACATTCCTCCGAAATTCAAAATATTGTTCTTCTCATATTTGGCATATATGTTTATGCCTGCCTTAGAATCCGCGAATGCTCCTGCGGAGACCTTGTTATAGCTGACAGCATCTGCCGTTATTACTATATTCAGAGTTTTATCAATTTTGTTGTAAGTGATTTCAGGTTCTATTGAATTGAAGATTCCCATTGAATAGAGTCTGTAGAATCCCGTACGGAGTTTTTTGTATGAAAATATGGAGCCCTCTTTCATCTCTATAGCATTCAGAATAGTATTTCTTGTGAGAGCATTCTGCGTCCGTATGTCTACCTCCCCAATTATTCTTCCGTCAAAAATGATGAAGTTGTCTATCAGGTTTTTTCTGTATGAGGGATAATCCTCTGTGCGTTTGAGTTTTTCAAGAATCTTAGGCGCGCATTCTTTCATTGCCCTGTATCCGATATCAATAAGCTCCCGAGCTTTATTGAATTCATATCCGTTGTAATCTCCCACGTCAGGCCTCACATAGTATCCCATCATTTCAAGAGAATCTTTGCTCATATTCACTGTGAGAAGGTCGACAAGAGTGAATGTTATGTCAAAGAGGTTGAAGTTTTCCCTATTTGATGTTTTTTTGGCGCTCGATACGTCGACTGAAATTATGAAGTCTGCTCCGAGAGAGTCCTTGACAGCTTTGGCTGGAATATTGTCAAACATACCGCCGTCAAAGAAAGACTGCTCATTAATTTTTGCAGGTTTGAAAATCACTGGAAGAGACATTGACGCTCTGATTGAGTTTTCCAATTTTCCGGAAAGCATTATCATCGGATTGTCTCTGTTAATGTCAGTCGTTGTGCATAAAAACGGCTTCCACAGATTTCTAAAGTCTCCCTTAATTGCATTGTCGATTTCCGCAAAAAAAGCATATAACTCAAAATTGATTGTCTTATCGTCTATGGTTCCCTCCGGCAAAATAAATCTGTTGTTCTCCACGTACATGTCAATGAATGTCGGATACGAATTTATGGAATAATAAATCGGAAGTTTTTCTTTTATTGAAGTTTCCGTGAACCAGTCTTTCATTTCGCTCGTTAGGAATATGGATTCTATTTCAGAAGCAGTGTAACCGGCAGACCAAAGGCCGCCAATTATCGCTCCCATGCTTGTTCCTCCGACAACGTCAACAGGTATGTGAAATTCCTCTATTGCTTTTAGAACGCCTATGTGGGCAAGACCCCTCGCCGCGCCGCCTCCGAGGACTAGTCCTATTTTGTTCTGCGCGGAGCAAATGACTGACATGGCAAAAAGCAAAACAAAAATATACTTCTTCATATCATAGTATTATACTCAAAATGGGAAAGAATAAAAGAGGCGGAGCAAAACCTTCTGTTAAAATGATATTTTTAAGAGAATTTCTGAGCATTCCTGTTTATATTAATAAATTGAAAAACTCGAGAAATGTTCAAATGCCATTCAGCTCTTCCATATTGACTTACTTCAAAAATGATGTAAAAATCTGATGTGAAAAGCAGACCATTCTGCAAGAGTATGCTTTCAAAAAGAATGTTTGAAATGAAAGAATGCAAATTCAAAGAAAGGAAGATAATGCAAATGTTTGTTAAAATAAAGGCAGAGAAATACGAAAAACTGAAAAGTTTTTTTAAGGGGCCGGAGTTTATAAGGGCTTCTGCAGTTATATATTCAAACAGGGACGGAGATGTTTTTGTTGATAATGAAGATGAACCGAACATTGCATTTGTCAACACTTCGAATTTTTCTTATTTGTCAGGCGGTTTATCATCTCTGAAAAAATTGGATGACTTCAAAACATTCTTCAATGATTTGTTTGAAAAAGATAAATCAACAAAAAAGCATGTTATAAAGATAGTCACTCCTGACAAAGAATGGATTGCGCCTGTTATGGAAATAATTAAGGAAAAGAAACCGTATATTATGCCTTATCACCAATATCAATGCAGGAAAGTCAAATTGAATTGGAGAGATATGCTTCCAAAAAATTATGAGGTCAGAGAGATTGACAATAAATTTCTTGAAGATGTTCCTTTGGAACTTGCAAAGGATATTGAAGGGCTCATTGAAAAGACTCAATGGAATTCAAAGGATAAGTTCATTGCGCACTATGGCGGTATCTGCTTGTTTGATAAAGATAAACTTGTCAGCCATTCATTCATGTTCTACAATAAAGGGGATGATTCGTACGAACTGTCAATAGCGACAGACAAGGGATACAGATTAAGAGGGTTCGGGTCAATAACAACAGCCGCATGCGCAGAGCTTGCTTTAAAAAAAGCATCTATAGTGCGGTGGACATGCAAAGCGCAGAATGAAGGGTCAGTGAAGACAGCATTGAAAGCAGGTTTTGAGCTTGTTAAAGAGAATGATACAGTATTTGTAAGTTTGAGATAAAAAAAAGGCGGTGAATTCACCGCCTTTTTTTATTAAAAAATGCCATAAATGCCAAGCACCGTCCCCAGTATAAATATCTAAAAAATGACTATTTATTAAGTTTTTTGTCGAGGGCGATGGCGGAGCGGAGGCCGTCTGCGATTGCATTTACAATGTCAGGGCCCTTCACTATGTCTCCTGCCGCGTAAATCTTCTCTGCTCCTGTCTCATTGTTTTTGTCGAGCACAATTTTTCCTCTTTCAAATTTCATCTTTGATTTCACATCATCGCTTATATAGGAATAGTCGGGCGCCTGTCCTATCGCCTCAATTATCATTGTGGCTTCGCATATTGCTTTATCCTCTTCATTATAATGGGGATTGAAATTCATATTCTCATCAAAGACGCTTTCGCATTTCATGTGGTCCAAGCCCTTCACTCTGCCGCTCTCATCAAGAAGAACCTGCTTCGGTCCTCTTCCGCATATCAGCACTACGCCCTCTTCAGCGCTCTCATCAATCTCCTCTTCATCAGCAGGAATAATATCAAGAGTCTCAAGGCATATTTGTGTGACTTTGACTATTCCGTATTTCATCATCTGCAGGCGCGCCGCGCTTCTGGAGCAGTCGAATGCGACATTTCCTCCGCCTATGACGAGTATGTTCTCCGTTATCTCCACATCTTTCTTCTTCTTCGCGGCAAAGTCCCTCGTATCGCTTAAAAAATCAAGTGCCTGCACCACTCCCTTTGACTGGGAGCCGGGGATTCTTGTCGACCTTCCGAGATTGAATCCTGTCGATAAAATCACTGCATCATATTCACTCTTTATTTTATTAAATTCAATCTCCTTTCCCACTCTTGTGTTTGTCTTTATCTCAACTCCCAAGGATTTTATGAAATCAATATCTTTATCGAGTGCAGAGTCGGGAAGTCTGTATGCCGGTATCCCGTACCTCATTATACCTCCGACTTTTTCATCTGCCTCGAATATTGTGATTTTATAACCCATGAGAGATAGGAAGAAAGCGGATGATAAACCCGCAGGTCCGCCTCCGATTACAGCAACTTTTTTATTCGCCGGCTTTATTGCATTATTAAGGAGGACCGATTTGTATTTTTCAAGAGGAAGTGAATCAACCGCATATCTCTTAAGCCACCTTATTGCGAGAGGATCTCCTCTGAGCCCTATTGAGCAAGCAGACTCGCACTTATGCGTGCAGACTCTTCCGCACACTTCGGGAAGGGGATTTGTTTTGTAAATCTGCTTGACAGACTCTTCTATGTCATCCTTCCATATAGCATCAATGTATTCGGGTATATCCATGTGTATCGGGCATGCCTCTTTGCAGAGACCGCATGCAACG
>Ga0074195_1003162_pt1 | contig 16194 bp, 11 predicted proteins | sample EPASupsiteHSE623_FD_64525 | JGI IMG/M metagenome (GOLD analysis project Ga0074195, IMG submission 64525) | Bioremediated contaminated groundwater from EPA Superfund site, New Mexico - Sample HSE6-23 | ecosystem: Environmental > Aquatic > Deep subsurface > Groundwater > Contaminated ...
CAAAATCTCCCAGATTGGGCCCCTCAACATGCGGTCTCCCCAGTCGGAGACGTCCTTATTGGGTGAGCGGACCATCCAGGACTCTCTGACACCCCAGGCGTTGGTCGTACCGGAGGACATGGGGAAGGTCAGCTCATCGTCGCCCTTTAGAGCGCCGAGCCTAATTCTCTCCATGTTGGAGTAGGCGAAGTCCAGGCCGTAAGCGAGCGCGGCTGTTGTCGGGTCCATGACGATGGACTCGCGGGGAACGCCGGCGACCTTCATGAGCTTCCTGTTCAGCTCCTTTTGGGAGTTGATCTCGAGCTGTGTCCAGGCCAGGCACACGTGTCCATTATCCACACAGGCCTTGCCTATCTTCTCCCAATCCATGTTCAGGTTGGCGGAGGCGATGAGAACGCGCTCGCCCTGGGCCACCTCTGCGGCCTTGGAGAGCACTATCGGGTCCTTCTCGGGGTTGCCCGATCCGCCGATACAGATGGGCACATCCACAGCTTGAAGAACCTCTTCCACGGTCTTGACGGCATCTTGTGCGGAGGTGTCCTTCAGGAGCGGATCAGTGCTGATCAGGTGAACGGTTACCAGGTCTGCGCCGAACTTCTTGACTGCCTTCTTGGCCCACTCGCCGGGGCTGTTGATGACATCCTCGTAGTGCATCTTGACTGCCTTTGCCATGCCAATGGGCATGTCGAAGACGTCCATTGTGATCTTAGGTGCGTGGGGCATGCCTGCATCCGGGAAGAACGGCATGGCCTTCTCGCCGCCCAGCTTCATCACTTTACCGCGGCTTCCGCCGTCGGCCTTGGTGGCTCCGATGGTGACCTCCTGGATGGGGGTCTTCCATGTCTTGTCTGTGCCTACAGCGAACTTGGCGCTGGCGAGTGCAGATGCCAACTTGAAGGCTGGCTCAGCAGCGGCTGCGGCAGCGACCATTCCGGCTGGAGCCGGGGCTATTGCCTGTGCTGCGGCCACGGGCTGGAGCAATGTCTCTACTGGATAGCCCACAGCCTTGGCGAACTTGATGAGCTGCATGGCGATCTGAGCAGCCTCCTGGCCGAAGTAATAGGCAAACAGTGGCCCAACGCCGCCTGCTCCTGCGTCTATTTCAATCTCTATATCTCCCTCGATCTTGACACCCTCGAGGGACTGAACATTCATCTCTGATAATGTCTTATTCAGGTCAGATAATGTGATCTTTCCTGCCATTCAAATCACCCTCATAGGCCTAATCCCTGTATGACCCGGTTCATTTCCATTACTGCTGGCGAGTCGTCGGGCAGGCCCATCAATGGATCTCCCACTAAGTCGAACTTGGCTAAACTCTCATCATAGGGGATAGTGCCGATAACCTTCAGGCCTAATCCTTTGGCTGTCTCAAGTACCTTCTCCTTTCTCTCTGGGGTAACCTTGTTCACAATCACATACAGGTCCTTGTACTTGAGCTCAATCTCCCCAGCCAGGTCGCGAATGCGCTCAGCTGTTGTCAGCCCTCGGCGGGACTCGTCTGTGACTACGATTATGCTGTCCAGGTCGGGGATGGTCTTCCTGCTGAAGTGCTCCAGTCCCGCAGGCGTATCTATTATGGTCAGGTCGTAATCGTTCACGGTCTTATCCATGATACCGCGCAGGAGGTTGTTGACAAAACAGTAGCATCCCGAGCCTTCGGGTTTTCCCATAACCAGGAGATCGTACCCCTCCTCCTCGATCATTATCTCAAAGAGCTTGGATTCGAAAAGCACCTGTTTATCCGTATCGGGAGGCGTGGTGTACCGGGACTGCTGCATGAACTCTCGCATGTCCCCGATGGTCTTGCCCACCTTGACGCCCAAGGCATCTGCGAGGTTGGCATCAGGATCTGCATCGATAGCGAGAATCCTGTACTTCTTGCCTGAGGTCTTCACAAGGTATCTGATGAGCATCGCGGTCACGGCAGTCTTTCCCGTGCCGCCCTTACCGGTTACCGCTACTACTTTCCCCAAGGTTTAGCCTTCCTTACTTCTTCTGCGTCTGTGGCTTGATAACCACTTCAGCTATGTGTACGGATGCACCCCTTAGCTCCAAGATAATGCCGCCAGATCCGCCGGAAGCGGGCATGGCGAAGGCCGGGGCCGCTGCTGGCATGGCGCCTGCTGCAGCCGGTGCGGCCGCAGTTGGGGCAGCCTCTTTCTTCTTAAGAGTAAGCTTCATTATATCTCCCTCACTTTATATTAGGATAATCATACTCGTAAAGTTGAGGTCTCATCTCCTCCTTGAAAAAGGGAGAAGAAGGCGACCTCTACTTAGCGAGCGTCACCTTGTCTATGCTTATCTTGGCGTCCTTCAGCACGAGCTTGATGCCGCCTGCTCCGCCTGCGGCCATCATGGGTGCTGCTGCTGGGGCTGCGCCGGCTGCAGGAGCGGCTGCGGGAGCCGCTGTTGCTGCCTTTGGTTTAAGTTTTAGCTGCATGTTTTCAACCCTCCTGAAATTTTGCTCACTCGAGCACTCCATCTTCCTGCAGGGCCTCGATGACCTGCATGAACTGGCCTTCGGTCAGGCCAAGCTCGGCCTTGACGGCATCGACGTTGATGTCTCCACCGGTCTTCTCGATATAGGCAATGACCTTCTCCTTGTGCTCATCGGTGACCTCATCGAGCTTCCAGCCCTCGGTGATCTTGGTGTTGTCAACTTTCCTGGTGACGCCGTTGACGACGGGGTGGTCGACCTTCAGCAGGAAGGCCTTGAGAGCTGCGATGTCCCTGGCATCGTCCTCTGTCGCGATCTTGGGGAGCATATCCTCATCGATGCCTGCCTTTACCCTCTCTTTGAGGTTCTTGGACATCCAGACGATCCTTCTCCAGCCGCCGTCTGCCTGGAGGAACTTGTTGGAGAAGTAGTACAGGATACCCATGCCGAGGAATCCTACGACCTGCTTGCCGCCGCCAGTCTGGCCGGCCATTGTGGAGAAGGGCAGTCCGTTGGGGGTTGCGCCCTTGAAGTCGCGGTCAGCAAGGCCGATTCCGTCAACCTCAGGCATGTAGAAGCCGATAGTCTCGAAGCAGCCGCAGGATGTGTGGGGTGCGTCGAAGAAGGTGTACAGCTTCATGACCGAGTACTCGCCGCCGGACCTCTTGGCAGCCATCTCGTTGATGGTATCGTACTCGCCGGCGATGGCGTCCTTCATTCCCGTCTTTTCTATGGGAAACTGGGGTCCCTCTGGGTCGACCTTTGCTGCAGCGCGGCCGTCGAACCAGGTGATGGCACCGCACAGGGATGGCCTGTCAGGTGTGACCACGCATGCGCTTGTTGGGGCGAATGCCTGACAGAGAGTGCATCCGTAGAAGACATCGACGTCCTCATCGTGCAGTCCCTTGGCACGATCGTCCCTGGCCCTGTAGACCTCCATGGCCTTGGCCAGCTCTTCCTTTACCTTGGCAGGGTCTGTGACGATCGTGATCTCCATCTTCTCGATGAAGGGCATCTCAGCCTTGTACAGATCGATGACGGGCGTGAATATCTCTACCCAGGATGTGACTCCCTTCTTCTTCAGGTTCTTGCCGATCCTCATCCAGATGTCGTACCTCTGGTTGAGGTGCATGAGTCCGCTGATGTAGGAGAGCAGGGCGTGGTTGCGCCTCTCGATGATAGACTCAAGATCCTTCTCGATCTTCTCGCCGCCGACCTTGAAGATCATGCCGAAGGGAACCGTTGAGCCCTCCGCGACATCCTTGAGGTCGGGTCCAACGACTGTGACCTTTCCATCCTGTATCTGGTCCATGGAAGCGGCCAGGGACAGCTCGAATCCGTCCGCCTTGGGGCCTCCAAGCTCTACCCATAGGTCGTCCTTTCTGATGCGCTCCCCTTCATACATGGGGGATATATCCAACTTTACATCTGCCATTAATACACCTCTTCTGATGAGATGAACTTCATTTCTTCATTGCTGCAATTAGCTCGTCTATTGCAGCGTGGTAGTCGTCGGGGTTGAACGCCATGTTCCCAAACGTCATGTTCGCATTGACGTGGTAGTACCTGTCAATGGATATGCGCTTGATGTTCCTGTTGAAGTGCTTGAGCGCCGAGAACATGCCGTTGGCGAACTTGTAGAAGATGCCCATGAATATAACGGCATCGTACTGGCCCTGCCCGTCCAGGCCCTTCCAGTCCTCGAACCTGAGGTAGCTGGTCAGGGGGTGCAGGCCGATCTGATAGACGTTATTCATGTAGCCCCTATCTACGAAGCCCTTAACGCTGTGCGCTGTGGCGGCGATTGGTATTCCCATCTTGCCAATCTCGATCGCCTTGTCGAACATCACTGGGTCGTCGAAGAGCTCTGCTCCTACTACGAGCAGAGGCCTCTTGGACTTCTTGATAATGGCTCCAATTACCTTCGGCAAATAGGTCTTGGCCATCTCCGGCCCAGGGATCTGGGCCATCTCAAAGGGAACTGCGTTCTTGGTGGTGTCAATGCCCTTCTTTACTTCTGCTGCCATCTCTATCTCCTCCTCGTCCTCACTTCTTCGCCCTTATCTTCCTCGGGAGGTTCGTCGGATCGAAGCTCACATCTGCCGGCCGCAGAGGCCCGGAAATGAACTTCTTGGCCTTCCAGTCGACCTTCCAGCCGTGCTTCTCCTCCAACTCCTTCATCATCATATCTTTGTAAGTGATGGGGAGGTCTTTGGCGTCACGGACGTAGATGTGCCAGTCATCCGGGAGCTTGCCGCAGTACTTCATGGAGATATCGCACCAGTGGGTCAGCTTAATCGACCTGCCGATGCTGTTATCCGAAGGCCGCAGGCAGAGCTTGGCCATCTCTACCATGGCCTCTTCCTTGGACTCGGCTATGTACAGCAGGGCCTCAGGTGCGGGCTCGATCTGCTGCATCTTGCCGTCGCGTGCATCGATGACCATCCAGTCCTCTGGCTTGTCCGCCCTTCCGACGAACGAGCGGCGGTACATGACGGAGTGAGGCTGAACTACTACCGGTATTCCCAATCTATTGCAGCCGGTCGCGATGGATGCTGCCTTCTGAGAGTAGGGTCCCCAGGCCACACCACAGGCTCCGACCTTAGAGAGGATGTAGTCTGCGATGTCGTCGAAGTTCGCGCGATGGTTCCTGTGGGCGAAGATGGTGGCCACCTTGATGGCAGCATCGGCGATGTTGGCGTTGGAGACGCACGAGCCGGTGTTGCAGATGTTGCGGCCATCAAAGCCTCCGGGATACTGTTCCCAGATGGTCTTGCCGTCAGCATCCGTGTACAGGGACATGTCCATGGCCATGCATCCCGAGGTGACTACGATGTAGCCCCTATCCACGAACTCCTTGGCCATGTCGTAGCATTCCTTGGTGCCCTTCGGGTAATTGCTGCACCCTACCAGAGCGATGACTCCGGGGATGGTTCCGAGCACAATTGGTGCACCGACTGCCCTGATCTCCGTGTCTCTTGCGGGTCCACGGCCAGCTCTCATCTTGAACTTCTGGTTCTTGACGTACAAGCGGTTGGCGTACTCGTACATATCCATGACGGGAATTCCCTGCGGACAAACCTGCTCGCATCTAGCGCATCCCACACAGGTCTCGTAGAGCGAGGAGAACGGCTCTAAGTTGCCTTTCTTGGCCTCGGCTATGAGGTCGCTTATGGTTGTGTGGGGCGGGCAGACGAAGGCACACTCGTTGCATCCCGTGCACTTATCCAGGTATGCCTTGAACTGCTCCTCGGTGATCAGGCTCTGAGCTTTGGCCTCGGCGCGCTTGGGTTTGACGGCGATGGCTACCTTTATGCCAACTTCGCCGGCCTTCTTGGGATCAAGAACGGCTACTCCCGGCATCTTGAAGTTGACCAGGTCGTCCACGATGGCATCGACTGAATCGTTGGTCCTGTCCGGCAGGCCCATCATGATCTTGTCGGTGGTGGCGATGACGGGGATCTTTCGCTTCTGGGCATCGTCTAAGACATCGCAGAAGACGCACTGCTCGTCAACCATGATGGTATCCATGACTCCAGAGCGGACCATCTTTCTCCACCAGCCCATAGCTCCAGCAACCTTGGCCTTTGTTCCAAGGTTCCTGGCCAGGCTCGGATGTCCAGTGCCCTCTGCAATCCTGGTGAGGTCGTGGGCAGTGCAGCAAACACCACCAATGTCTACCTTGTCCCAGAGGTTGTTGGCCTCGGCGTAGACCATGGCCTCAGCGCCAGCAGCCAGGTTGTGGCCGTAGGCGATCAGAACGCCTTTGTTCTGGTCCATAGTTCCCATGCCGATCTCGATCAATGGAGCATCAGCCGCGCCGCGGGGCATGTCATAGGCCACGATCTGCAGCATATCGCAGATCTCCATGCCCAGCAGGTCCAACATGCCAGCATGCAGAGCCTTGGATTCGAAATCTATGTAAGCGCTCTCCTGGCCGGTGTGCGTTGCCGCCAAAAGCTGTACAACCTGCTCCTCAAGGTAGTATAGTCCTTCATTAAAGTCCTTGAGGGTCCTGGGCTTGCTACCCATAATGGTCTGATATGTGGGGGAGTCTACCAGGATCTCATCGCCCATATCGAACTTCATATCTCCGAACTTGTCAACACACCAGTGGTAGAGATGTCTGCCATGAGCAGCATGAGCGCAGCATCCCATCAGGCAGGCGATGAGGACGATCTTTCCAGAGTAACCTGCCATGTCAATGCCGCAGGCGCCGCGTATGTTGCCGGTCAGGTCGCAGGGTCCGTAGGTACAAAGAGTACAGGTATCATCAGCAGGGGCGTAGAAAATCTTGTATCTATTCGCTATCTTGAAGTCCCAGTCACGGAGCGTTGCCACACCTGGCTTAGGATAAGGCCCCATGGGCTGGTCCCACTCTTCCTCTTCTTTAACGACAGCCCCGATGTTGATCTGGACGTTCTTCATGTCCTCAACAGCAAAGCTGCCCTTGGTTGTTACCATCGGGTTCTTGGCCTCCTCTTACGTTGATATACGCCGCTCCCGTTGGCTGAAAATACATAAAACACTTTCGGATACTGGTTAATATAAAATAGTTCGTATCTTCATACGATTCATAGTAGTATATCTATATATCGCTTTAAAGGCTGCTGTGCGCGGATCTGGTCACGATTGTTAATGCACAACTCCCTGTCGCTAAGTTGAAATGCGAGCATGAGATATGGCCTTTCGTCCCATGATAGACCACATCAAAAGAAGCTTCGCGTCGGCTAGAGTCTGCCCGCACGGCGGCAAGTTCAGAGAGGCAGCATCCATTGGACCGGCTCCTCTGGACTTTTCAGCCAACATAAATCCCCTCGGCTCCCCTCCCCTGGAGGCTGTGGTCTTGAAGGAGCTTGAGCGGATCGGCTACTATCCTGACAACAAGTATGTCGAGTTTCGGCAGGCAGCGGCTCGCTTCGTGGGTGTCGGACCGGAGAACATCGTCCCCGGAAACGGCTCATCTGAGCTGATCAGGCTCTTCGCGGAGATGATCTTAGGGGAGGGTGGACTGGCATTGATCCCCCAGCCCACCTTCGGCGAGTACGAGAACCAGTCCCTTCTGGCCGGTGGCCGAGTGTGCAGGGTCGAGATCGGTCCTGGGGGCATGCCTCGCTTTAGCGACTCAGATCTAAATGATGCAAAGGCAGCCTTCATCTGCAACCCGAATAATCCCACAGGGATTCTCCTGCCTTATGAGGAGATAGCCTCTCTTGCAGAGCGCTGCGAAGATTACGAGACGTTTCTCCTGGTGGACGAAGCCTTCATAGAGCTATCCGATCCTGATCAAAGCATTGCCGAGCTGGCGCCAAAGGCAGAGTATCTCTTCGTTATGAGGTCGCTGACAAAGTCCTTCGGTGTCCCCGGTCTGCGGCTGGGCTTCGGAGTTACAAACCCAGTTGTGGCAGAGATCATGGACAGGGCGAGGATTCCCTGGTCTCTCGGATCAATAGCCGCTGCAGCAGGGTCTTACCTCCTGGGCCAGGAGGACTTCCTGGAGAGGTCAAGGAGAGTAATAAGAGATGAGCTGGAATATCTCACCTCCGCACTGAAAATGCTCGGACTTCGTCCGCTAGAGAGCAGTGTGAACTTCATACTGGTTGACGTTGCCTCCTCAGGGATTGCCTCTGACGATCTATCCGATCGCATGACGGCCGAAGGCGTGCTCATCAGGGACTGCCAGTCTTTTGGCCTTGGAAGGAGTTACATACGGGTGGCCGTGAGGAACAGGAACGAGAACGAACAGCTCATATCCGCCCTGGAGCGCGTCCTTAAATGCAGAGGTTGAACTGCGAGAGGTACCCCTGCCATTTTCCTGAGCAGGATTGCACATTCTGCTTCTGTCCTTTTTATCCCTGCATGGACCTTAGAACCGGAGGCCGAGTTGAGGGCGGCGATTGGTGCTGCGAGGCCTGCACACTGATCCATCACTCCGAAGTATCAGAAACGATCATGGATGCGCTCATGAAAGGCGAAGCTCTAACCGTCGTCTGGAGACGGCTGGAGGGGATGCTGTGATTCCTGAGGCCATGGCGATCTTCCTTCTGGCGGCCTCTATTGACATACTCCTGGGAGAGCCGCCAGCCAGGGTTCACCCGGTTGTCTGGATAGGCAATCTAATATCTTCCTTGCGCACTCGTGCGCTCGCACGAGAGAGACCTACCCGCTTGCAGGGCTTAATCCTGGCGCTGACAGTAATAATAGCTACAACGCTCGCAGGCCACCTGCTCGTCAGGATCGCGGGCCACTTTCCAATCCTAGGCATTCTGGTTGCAGCCTACCTTCTCAAGTCCACCTTTGCAATGAGGTGCTTGCTTCAGGTATCCTTGGATATAGGAAAGACGATCGATCGCGACATCTCAGAGGCAAAGAAGATGCTGCCTGCCCTGGTGGGCCGCGAGACAAAAGATCTGACTCGATCGCAGGCCACCTCAGCTGTCATAGAATCGCTTTCCGAGAACTACGTGGACTCAATACTCTCGCCCATATTCTACTACGTCCTCTTCTCTCCCATAGGCCTCGGCCTGGAGGCGGCGCTTGCGTTCAAGGCCATGAGCACCATGGATTCAATGCTCGGCTACAAGACCAAAGGCCTAAAAGAGCTGGGCTTCGCTGCTGCGAAGCTAGATGACCTGGCCAACTTCATTCCCGCGCGATTGAGCATTTTTTTCATGGCTCTTGGCCGACCTGCAAAGGCCGGCAAATCTCTCCGGGCAGCTATTAACTATCACGGGAGAACGCCCAGCCCCAACTCTGGCTGGCCGATGGCAGCCTGTGCCGGAGCCCTTGGAATCCGGCTGGAGAAGCCCGGCTATTACGTCCTCTTAGACGGGGGGCAGGAGCCCGATACCTCAGACGTTCCGAGAGCCGTCGGGTTAATGGCCGCGACCACAGCATTGACGCTGGCAGCATCTGTCATCGTTCTCCTCCTGACAGCATAATATTTATCCCGATTCAAGTAGAGATTTAGTATAAATGGAAACTATGGGAGATCTTCTGGAGAAGGTCAGGGAGTTTGCATCTCACAGCTTTACAAAGGAAGATGCCAGGATGCTCTTTGGCTGGGAAGTTAAGGACGTAAGCACCAGAGGAGCTGAGGCCGATGAGTCGCATGTGATTGTATCCTTTGATAACGGTATGGTGCTCTATATCAATTACTTCCTCAACCTCGACCCAACTGAGACTGAAGACAATTGCGAGTTCATCCTGGCTCTCAGAACAGACCTGAGGTCGCGCGTGAAGTACAGCGTCCATTACTCCAAGTACATCCACGGCCAGGGGTATCTAAGGCTGAAAATTGCAGAGACAGACAACAGAATGGTCCAGACGATGCTCGAAGAGTACTATATCCCTGCCTTAAAGATGATCTACAAGCCCATCATCAGCCAGTTCCGGGGCTTCTACGACAGGGATTACTTCGGAGTGCAGGCAGATAACAACTTCGGCGAGATATATTACGCTCCAGTGCGGTACAGAAGCGAGTACATAAAGAGCATTATCTGGGATGTCACCGCACGCTTGCAGGCGCTGGATGCCCTTCTCAGGGAGCCTGAGATCAGGCACGCCCTGGCTGAGCTGGACGTACAGATGAGCTTTCTTCCAGGCGTTGTTGGGTCCAGCCTTTAGCTGGTATTCAGTGCTTCAGGCAGGTTCTCCAGCAGGCCCTTGTAGTCTTTTTTCTGCAGCTTTTGCTTGAACGCCTCCAGCCCTAAATCGCCATCTCCTTTGGCTGGAGCCTCCTCCAGGCACTCGATGATTTTGCCTGTTAGAAGGCCAAGCGTCTTGGTGTAGGTGGCACCGTTATGGCCTTTTGCAAGCTTCAATGCTTCCGCGTAGTCCTCTTTTGCCTTCTCCTTTCGGCCGGTATGCATCTCGCAGTCGGCTAATAAGATCAGGGCCCTGATGTTCAGATCGATATAGCCCAGGAGCATTCCCTGGCGCTCCAGAAGGATGGAGATCTCCTCTGCACTGGCATAATCTTCTTTGGCCAGGGCCAGTGAGGCCATATTGTAGTAGATGGACATCACATCGTACATTGCCCCAATCCTGTTGAATATCTCCAGGGCCTGCAAGAGCTTGGCCTCGCACTCCGGATAGTCCTTTTGAAGAAGAGCCAAACTCCCTAGGTTTCTAAGAGCCCTGGCCTCTTCATAGGGATTGCACAGCTTTCGCGAGATGGCCAAAGCAAGCTGGTAATTCCTGGATGCTTCGCTGTATGGCTTCTCCTCCTGATAGAACTCTCCCCAGGCGCTGCATAGCTGTATGCGGATGGGCTCGTAATTTATCCTTTGTATAAGAGTATCTGCCTCTGAGAGGTAGAACCGCGCCTCAACAGGCAAATCTGCCTTGAGCTTGAACCTGGCCATGGCGATATAAGCCTCAGAGAGGTCGGGAACCGCCCCTAGGTTCTCGAAGATGCCTACCGCTTCCGACAGGAGCTCATTCGCATTTTCATCCTGTCCGAGAGCGCTCTTTACAACTCCCTGGTTCAGCTTGACCATTGCGATGCAGGGAATGGCACCTAGCTGCAGGAAGGTCTCCTGGCTTCTCTCAAGCATCTCCCAAGCCCTGTTCCAGTCGCCTTTGTCTTTGTAGATGAGCGCGGTGTTGAACGCGACCTCTGCGGCTCCGTAGATGTCGCCAAGCTGCTCGAATAGATCCATACTGCCAAAGTAGCTGGAGAGAGCTTCGTTCCATTCATAGCGATCAGCATAGGCGCCGCCTATGGCTGCCAGTACCTCGGCACGGCCGCCTAGGTCGCCCTCCTCCATGCAGTCGAGCTGGCGGAGGTAGTCGTCTACGTTTGCCCTGATCTCGCCCTGGCTCGACCTGATCATGTCTATGTTTGACTGCATCTCAGCTGCGCCCTCTGAGTTGCCCATGCGCACGTTCACCTCCAGGCCCCTCTGGAAGTGCTCTAAGGCCAGCGACCACTCACCTCTTCTGTAGTAGAATGTGCCCAGGTTGTTCAGGACTTTAGATATGCCGCTTTGATCCTCCAGGGCCTCGAAGAGATCCAGGCTCTTCTGATAGCACTCCAGTGCCCGCGGCCATTCGCCCCTCTTGTAGCAGATGCTGGCCATGTTGCTGAGGACTGAGGCTGCGCCCCTCTGGTCTCCGGACTGCAAAAAGCTCTCCAGGCCCCTGCTGTAGTGCTCCACTGCCAGGAGCCAGTCGCCCCGGCAGTAGCAGATGTTGCCCAGGTTATTCTGGGTCACAGCTACGCTGTAGGCGTCTCCCAGCCTCTCTAGGATCTCAAGGCTCTCTGTGTAGCTGGCGACTGCCCCGTCCCAGTCTCCCAGATCAGAGTAGATGTTGCCAAGGCTGCAAAGCACGGCAGCAGCACCATGGACGTCTCCCATAGACCTAAGTGCAGCCAGAACATCCCTGTACCTCTCGACAGCATCCTGCCACCTGCCAGTCCTGTGATAAATGCTGGACAGGCTGTTCAGGGCGTTGATAACTCCCCTTGTGTCTCCAAGAGACTTTTGGATCTCAATGCACCTCTCAAAGCAATCCGCAGCCTTCTCCCATTCCCCTGCCAGAGCGCGAATGTTTCCAAGTCCAAAGAAGGAGTTGATAGCGCCATGCTGATCTCTCATCTCCAGGAACGCCTCAAGGCTCTGGCTGTAAAGCTCCTTCGCCTTTTCCATCTGGCCCTGCTTATAGTAGATGCTGGCAAGATTGCCCATAGTAGTAGCTGCGCCGCGTCTGTCCTTCAGGGCCCTCTTGGCATCCAGGCTCATGCTGTAGTACTTCAGGGCCTGCAGGCAATCTCCCCTATCCGCATAAATGTTGCCCAGGTTGTTTAATATGGCAGAGACGCCGTGCGCATCCCCCAGGCTCTCGAACGTCTCCATGGCCCTCTGGAAGTGGGCAACAGCTTCATCCCAGTCGCCCTTGAGCTGGCAGATATTCCCTAGGTTTGCCTGCGTAGTGGCTGCGCCCTGCACATCGCCCAGGGCTTCTTTTGCATCCATGCTCTTTTGGAAGTACTCAGCTGCCAGGTCCCAGTCACCCTTAAGCTGGTAGATCAGGCCCAGGTTGTTCTGTGTCTTGGAGGCTCCCTGCTGGTCTCCCAGCCTCTCCTGGATCTCCAAAGCCTCCCATTGGAAGTCTTTGGCCATATCCAGGTCGCCCTTGAGCTGGTAGATGTTCCCCAGGTTGGAGATGGCCTTGGCCCCTTCAAGAAGATCGTCCACTTCCCTTAAAATGTCTATGGACCTCTGGTAGCACTCCACTGCCTGGTCCCACTCCTCTTTATCGGCATGGATCAGCCCCAGGTTATTTAGGGTGGCAGCCATTCCCCGCAGGTCTCTTGTCTGCTCCTTGGCCTCAAGGCTCTTTTTGTAGCAGTCGATGGCCAAGGTATGCTGGCCCCTTTTGTAGTGGATGGAGCCCAGGTTTGAGAGGACTTGCGCCATGCCGCTTGAGTCTTCCTGGCCTTCCATTACGGCCATGGCCCTGTGGAAGCAGTCGACAGCTCTATCCCACTCTTCCATCTCCATGTAGGAGAGCCCCATGTTGTTCAATGTGGACGCGGCTCCGCTATGATCGCCCATCCATTCCAGGCCGGCCAGGCTCTTCTGGTAGTAATCCAAAGCCATTGACCATTTGCCCTCGCTGAAGTGGGCGTTTCCTAAGCATCCATGAACTCTGGCAACGCCCGTCCGATCTCCGATCTCGTCAAAGTTGTGAAGGGCCATCTCATAGCAGGCGACAGCCTTCCCCCAGGACCCGTTGAGCTGGTGAACTGCTCCTAAGTTCGACAGAGCAATGGCTGCACCCCTTTTGTCGCCAGAGCGCTCTATCTCCGATAGGCTTTTCTGATAGCACTCTTCTGCCAGGCCCAGATCCCCTTTGAGCTGGTAAACTCTTCCAAGGCTGTTCAATACATCAGCAGTGCCAGCTCCCTCTCCAAGGTCCTTCAGCCCGATCAGCGCCTTTTGATAGCATTCAAGCGCCATCTCGTGATCGCCTCGGCGAAGGAAGATGCTGCCAAGGTTACAGAGCACAGATGCAGCGGATGAGATGTCTCCTGCCCTCTCCAGATAGCCCAGGCCCTTCTTGTAGCAGTCTTCTGCCCTGTCCCAGTCCTCAACCTCGGCATAGAGGCTGCCCAGATTGTTCAGGGCCTTAGCAGCCTTCTTCGGATCTCCATCAGCCTTTGTCAGCTCAAGGCTTCGTTCATAGTACTCAGCAGCAGCCTGGCTGAAGAAGAAGCGTTGTGCCAGGACTCCCAGATCAAACCAGGCCTGGAAGCTGTTCTCTCGCGCTGCGTGCTCTGCTATCTCTCTTAGCTTGAGGTGCATGAGGTCCCCGTTTGATGAGAGGGCTGCCTCAATGAAGGAGGATAATGGATCGGGAGCTTTGTAAGAGAGGGCTTTCAGCTTATCCGGCTCATAACCCCCGGGGTCTGCCAGGACTTCGGCGAAGTCCCCAAGGCTTGAAAGAATAGAATCTTTAGACATCGTCCCCCATTCCCTTTTCTGCAACCAGTTTAATTAAGATTAATTGTGAAAAGGATATAAATGCTTCAACTTTTCTACGGAGAGACAAGAACCCTAATAAAAATTTGCTTGATTCCAGGAATTCCCCTTCTCGTTTCCCCAAGATTCCCCCTCCGTTTGTGCGCATTTCTCCAATCCCTCGTCTTGGCTAGAATATATATCGATTATATGTCGATTACTTATTTCACGAGTAATAACGGTTCATACATATATAATCTCCGATTTCTTTCGAATGTAAAAACATGTCATACAAAATTTAATACTAATATTATCGGTATCTTAATAAGAAAATCGCGTCAAGGAGATTGATTATATTCATCACATAAAAGGAATATTTATCTCTAGGCTGCAAATTGTGCTTCAATTGTCGCGGCGTCAATTGCTAGTTAGGTATTTGTCAGCTCATTTCGGCAGCTGTTTGTTAAAGCGGCCAGCAGAGTTTTATCCTGTGGATTGTAGTAGTATCATTGGTTGGATGGGTCACATTTTAGTTTCTTTTTTAAAAAAGAAGGATTACTTGAGCACCAGCTTTAGTGCGCGCTGGGGACACCCGGACACACACGCGCCGCACTGTATGCATTTGCCTGAGTCGGCCACGACCTTCCAATCTTCGAACCTGAAAGTCCCTGTAGGGCAGATGGAGACGCAGGCTCCGCAGTGGACGCACTCGTTCTCGTCTCTGATCACTGGTATCTCGAGGGGGACGACCTTCACGCCTCTTCGCTCGAAGGCCTCCTTGACCTCCTGGCACTTCTCGGGGGCCACCTCGATTACGATCTCGCCACTCACTGCATCGATGCTGGCTCTCTCTATATTCAAGAGGGTCGATGTCTCCAGTATGACTGAGGCTATCAGGGGATAGCGCACTATTCCAGGTGCGACATGGAGCATGAGCTTCAAATCTACCGCCTCCTCGCCAGGAGCCTGGATATGTGGTTGCTGGTGACCATTCCTATGACCTTGTTATCCCTGTCCACTACCGGCAGGGCTGATATGCTGTATGTGTCGAGCGTACGCGCAGCCAGCTCGATTGGCTCGTCAGGATGGGCGGAGTAGACCCTTCTGGTCATGATCTCGGCAATCCTCGATACGCGGCCGTTGGCAACAGCTTTTGATATGTCCCAGGCTGTTATGATTCCCATCAGCCTTCCATCCTTTGAGACGACTGGAAGATGATCGAAGCTGCTTCCTACAATTATCTTCGCTGCCTCGTCAACGTGGATGTCCTCCCTGACGGTTGCCACATCCCTGCTCATGACGTCCTCAACGTTCGGATGCTCCTTCGTCTGCTTCATGGGCCGCGCCATGCCCATGCGCGGCAGTGGCTCGACTGCTTGGGTGAGCAGGAACTCGCCCTTCTCTACAGAGATCTTCAGAGTCTCTGCAATCTCTCTGGCCATTAAGAAGCTTGAGAGAGAAGATGTGGTGACCTCTTTGCCGTTGAGATCTATCTGTCCCGACTTCAGGTCCTCGTAGCTCACGATCTTGAGAGTTGGCCTGTCCCTGCGGGGTATGCCGTAATCCACAACAGGAACCTGGATGTCCTTGTCTTTTACAGCCGTGTTCTTCGCGATCTTCTCGTTTAGGACTGGAATTGGAATGCCGATTCCCATGTATAGTGTAGGCCCGTACTTGTGGAAAGTTGCTGCCCGAAGGTAGCGGGTGTTCATCTTCTTCAAGTCGCCCGTGACCATGAGGGTGGAGAAGTTGTTCTGGGGGTTGTGCTGAGTGCCCGGGCCGATGACATACCCTTTTGCCCCTCCCAAGAATATGCGCGTGCCTATGCCTATGTAGTCAAAGTCAGGGTCGTTGTAAAGGGGCGAGAGTACGCCAGACCCGCTATAATGTATATTTCCATAGCGCGGCAGGAGCGTCCCCATATATGTATGCATGGTCCTATCGGATGAGTTGGTGGCTGCGTTATACCTCTGGTAAGCATTTCGCGGGTTGACCATTGTTGCCTGGTTGAAGTCCTCAAGGCGAAGGCTGGTCTCAAGCTCCATCTGAGGATAGCAGTCTGTGCCTGCACCCTCTGCCTCGACATCCACCTGGCGTCCTGCCACCAGATCCTCTATGACGTGAGCCCCGCCGTACTCTATTCCTCTATCCTGTGATGGCTGAGTGGCGCCTAAGAAGAGATCTACGGCAGCCACGCCACCGTAAGCCTCGACCTTGTTCATCCAGGCGCGAAGAATTTTTATCGGCGGGTCGGAATGTCCCAGGTTGAAAAAGACTCCTGAGGAG
>Ga0074195_1003163_pt1 | contig 16190 bp, 16 predicted proteins | sample EPASupsiteHSE623_FD_64525 | JGI IMG/M metagenome (GOLD analysis project Ga0074195, IMG submission 64525) | Bioremediated contaminated groundwater from EPA Superfund site, New Mexico - Sample HSE6-23 | ecosystem: Environmental > Aquatic > Deep subsurface > Groundwater > Contaminated ...
CTTTTACGAACGCCTGTGGATAAAGGTCTGGCCGCTCCCGATACTGTTACTGTAATATGCGGAACAGACCTTTATCCACAGGCTGAGTATTAGCAGGACTACGCAGCGGAGCATAAGTCACGAGCGTTTATACCATTCCCCTGCGAAACGGAAAAAACAAGGTGAACGTTACCTGATGACGTGCTGGTACCTAGCACCTATTTTACTGCCGTTATCCTGATTGGTACGGGCAAATATGAGTGTTGACACCTTCATCTAAAGAGTGGATAATCAAAAATAAGAGGTTCTAGAATGAAATGGGCGTGTAGCTCAGTTGGGAGAGCATCTGGTTCGCATTCAGAAGGTCGAGGGTTCGAGTCCCTTCACGTCCACCATAATTTTAGGTAAATAAAGATGCCATGCGCTTAAACCCGCATGGCATCAGCATTTTCCGGGTAATGACCCTGATCCTACTGTCTTTTAATGTATTTGGTATTTCTAGCGATTCCGACTTTTTCGACGAGTCCGCCTTTCACCATCGCGGACAGTGCGGCTTCGACCGTTGTGGGGCTGACATCAGGCAGAATATAGCAGATTTCCTGCTTTGAAATTGGAAGCAGGCTGTTCAGCACGGTGGCTTCAATACGCTGACGCTTCGTGACCTTTTTGCTGTTTACGACGGCGAACCGTTTGTCGAGTTCCTTGTAGCAGAGCAGCAGCGTGGACACGAAGTTCTCAATGAACGAGAAATAGGTGTTCTCATTGGTGTACCAGCCTGCGGAACTGTCTTTCAGGGACTGATAATAACTGGCTTTTGCGCGGTTGATTTGCTCCTCGAATGAGATGTATTTTCCCGCGTCGAAGCCGTTTTTATAGAGCAGCAGCAGGGAGAGGAGCCGCGACATCCTGCCGTTCCCGTCCGCAAAGGGGTGGATGCACAGAAAGTCGAGGGTAAAGCACGGTATGAGCAAAAGCCGGTTGATGTTATAATTACTCCGCGCGTCCATGTACGCGAGCACTAACTGCTCCATCGCTTCTGCTGTTTCCGCTGCCGGAACAGGCGAAAAACGGACACGGCGGTTACCGGAGGCATCAACCTCCATGATGACATTGTCCGCTTCCTTATACCGCCCGCCGCTGACGGGCGAATAGGATAGCATGATTTCATGGAGACGGAGGATATCGCTCTCGCGGATGTCAAGGCGGCTGTGCCCGTTGTGAATCAGGTTGAGGGCGTCGCGGTATCCGGCGATTTCAGCTTCGTTGTGATTCAGGGGCGCGCTGTTCTGGTTCACGATCTCATTGATACGCTGCTCGCTGGTTACAATGCCCTCGATTTCGTTTGAGCCTTTGACCGACTGTACTTTGGCGATGTTTTCCAGCTTTACGAAGATTTCCTCAAAGCTTTCCTTGCGTTCGCTTTCGAGAGCCTTCAGTTCGCTGATGGCGTTAGTGATATTGATGAGATTGGCGGGGAGCATTCCATGCTCCAGAAAAGAATAATCAAAAACTCTCATAAGCCCTCCTTAAAATTTATCTGCATATAGTTTACCAGATTATATGCAGAAAATCAAGGGGGAGTGAGCGAGTATCTGCATATAAATTTCTCTATTATATGCAGATAAAGTCTTTTTAATGGCTCACTGTGCCGCCTGCTGCCTGGTATAGTTCAGCAGCCCGCCGGCTTTGATGATGCTGACCTGGCGCGGGGTGAGGTCGTGTCTTACCGTGAATTCGGCGCCTGTTGTGGTGTTTTTTACCCTAACCTCTGTCGAATTGTCCAGGTTGGATACATCGACTTCGAAGCTATCCTCTTCGTTGATGGCATCATAATCGTTGTCGTTTTCAAAAGTAAGGGGTAAAATGCCGAAGTTAACCAGGTTGGCCTTATGGATGCGGGCAAAGGACTTGACGATTACCGCCTTGATGCCCAGGTACATAGGAGCAAGGGCTGCATGTTCCCGGCTGGAACCCTGTCCGTAGTTGTGGCCTCCTACTACAAAACCTCCCCCATGATCTCCTGCCCTGTCGGCAAATGAGACGTCTATTCCTGAGAAAACATACTGGGAAATGGCCGGGATGTTGGAGCGGAGGGGAAGAATTTTGGCCCCGGCCGGCATAATGTGATCTGTGGTGATATTATCACCGAGTTTTAGGAGAGCGGGTCCTGCGAGGGTTTTGGCCGGTTTCCGGTTGATAGGCAGGGTCTTAATATTGGGCCCCCTGAGCACCTCGACAGTGGAGGGGTCCTCAGCCGGAGGGAGGATCATACTGTCATCGATCAGGAATTCGCGGGGCATTTCGATTTCCGTGTAATTATCAATATCGGTGGGGTCTGTCAGGACTCCGGTCAACGCTGTGGCGGCTGCCACTTCCGGGCTGGCCAGGTATACTTTGGCATCTGCGGTCCCGCTGCGGCCCTCGAAGTTGCGGTTAAAGGTCCGCACCGTTATGGCTCCGGAAGCCGGTGACTGGCCCATCCCTATGCACGGGCCGCAGGCCGTCTCCAGGATGCGGGCTCCGGCGGAGATTATCTCGACCAGAGCGCCGTTGCGGGCCAGCATCTCCATGACCTGGCGGGAACCGGGCGCTATACTCAGGCTTACAGAGGGGTGAACCTTTTTGCCTTTGAGAATGGCAGCCACTGTCATCAGATCTTTGTAAGATGAATTGGTGCAGCTGCCAATGACGACCTGGTTAACGGGAATCGGGCCGACCTCACGGACTTTGGCGACATGATCCGGGCTATGGGGCTGAGCCACCATCGGTTCAATTTCGGAGAGGTTTATATCAATAACTTTATCATAGACGGCATCGGGGTCAGCGGTAAGTTCCTGCCAGTCCTTTTCCCTCTGCTGGGCCTTCATGAAGTCCAATGTCACTTGGTCACCGGGGAATACGGAGGTGGTGGCGCCCAGTTCGGCCCCCATATTGGTGATGGTGGCCCGTTCAGGGACAGTGAGGGTTTTAACGCCTTCGCCGGAGTACTCGATAATTTTACCGACTCCGCCTTTGACGCTCATGATCCGCAACAGTTCCAGGATGATGTCCTTGGCGGAAACCTTCGGCTTCAGCCTGCCGGTAAGCCTGACATTAACTACCTGCGGCATGTTCAGGTAAAACGGGCCGCCGCCCATGGCAACCGCCACATCGAGGCCCCCGGCCCCGATCGCCAGCATGCCGAGACCGCCGGCTGTAGGGGTATGGCTGTCCGAACCCAGCAGGGTCATCGTGGGGACTCCGAAACGCTCCAGATGGACCTGGTGGCAGATCCCGTTGCCTGGCTTGGAAAAGTAAATGCCGTATTTGGCAGCTATGGTCTGCAGAAACCTGTGGTCATCCGCATTTTCAAAGCCGGTCTGCAGTGTGTTGTGATCCACATAACTTACCGAAAGCTTTGTTTTAACCCTGGGTATGCCCATGGCCTCAAACTGGAGATAAGCCATGGTGCCGGTGGCGTCCTGGGTCAGGGTCTGGTCAATGCTGATGGAAATTTCCTGTCCGGGGGTCATTTCCCCCGACAGGAGATGATTGGCGATAATTTTCTGTACAATATTCTGTCCCAATGCAAGTACCCCCTTGTTTCCTCTACCTTCTACTTAATTTATCAAAAATCGGGGAAAGTGTAAAGGTTTATGTACGAAAATGCCTGCGGTATATCAAGGGGATTGCCGTGACCCTGAGCAAAAAAAGTGCTATACTTGTTTTGGCAGCCTTTGCCTTTTTTCTCAGCGCTTTGTGCCAGTGAAACCTTTTTAAGCAGGTAATTGCGTTCACTGGAAATCATAGAGAGGTACGATTATGGAAAAAGTAAGATTCCCGGGGAACAGGGGCCTTGTTTTATGCGGAGACCTTCATATGCCTGATAACGGTAATAACTTCCCCTGTCTTGTAGTATGCCATGGGTTCAGAGGGAGTAAAGAGGGGAGTGGGTGTGCCGCTGTCCTGGCCGACAAACTGGCGGGGCTCGGCATCATGGCGCTCCGTTTTGACTTTGCGGGGACAGGGGAGAGTGCAGGGGATTTTGCCGATGTAACCCTGAGCGGCTATATACAGGATTTAGCGGCAGCCTTGGACTTTATATCAACAGTTACCCAGGGGAAACTAATTGTTCTCGGGCGGAGTTTTGGCGGTACTACAGCTATCTGCGAGGCCTCACATGACAGGAGGGTGGCGGCGGTATGCACCTGGGCTGCTCCTGTAGATCTGGAGGAAACGTTTATCAAACCGGCCAGGCCGTTACTGGATAAACCCGGGGGACTGTTTGAAATAACCGGGGAAAGCGGACATTACCTGTTAAAACGCGGGTTTTTTGAGGATTTATTAAATCACAATGTTATTGCAGCCGCCGGGAAAATACCTCCGCGGCCGATACTTATAGTACACGGGACGGCCGATGAAACCGTTTCTTTCAGCCAGGGAGTCCGGCTTTATGAATCACTTGGCGGTCAGGGGAGTAAACTGTTTATAGAAGGGGCAGATCACCGGTTTCTAAACACCTATGAACTTGTTGAACGGGAAACAATCGGTTGGGCAATAAGTATAATCTGAAATTTCGACACATGCTGACAATGTTTTTAGGAAAATTTCCAAGCCGGAGCAGGAGTTTCTTAATTACCCATGGAATTAAAAATAGTATATGTCATACTGATTTATGGACCTGCCGGTAGACTGCTGGCAAAGGAGGTGCGAAGATGCGGGCGAGGTTGATTTGTACGTCTCTGGTTCACCTGTTTGCAATTTCGTTGTTCCTAATCCCTGTTAAATTCAAGGGGCCAGTGGTGACTGCTATTTTCGGTTTCCGTTTCAGAGCACTTGAGGCTGTCTCGCTAACATTGATGATTGCCGGTACAGTTTTTATGTTTGGCTCTCTGTTCATCGCTCTGAGGATACATCTTAAACGGATGAAGCAGTTGCCTTCCAATGACGCTATCGAAAAAACCGAATAAATCCATTGACTGCTCCTGAACGGGGTGAACATTACCACAATGCACATTGTTTTATTTGAACCAGAAATTCCTTATAACACGGGTAATATTGCCCGGACCTGCGCAGTCACGGGCAGTATTCTGCACCTGATTAAACCGCTGGGTTTTTCAGTTGAGGACAGGTACCTGAAACGGGCGGGGCTTGACTACTGGCATATGGTTGAGATTCATTACTATGACAGTTTTCGGGAACTGCGGGAGAATTACCGTGACCATACGTTTTACTATGTAACCACCAAGGGGAGGCGGTTATATACCGAAATGTCGTATGGGTCGGACGACTTTCTGGTCTTCGGCAAGGAGACGGCGGGTTTGCCCCGGGAGCTGCTGGATGCTAACCCTGAGTGTTGCATTCGCATCCCTATGGCCAATGCCGCCCGTTCTCTTAACCTGGCCAATTCTGTGGCCATTGTTATATACGAAGCATGGCGCCAGACCGGTTTTATTAACGGGAAGTAAACCCATTTCACCGGTAGTTGCGCCAAAAATAATATAAACAGGAAAAACGCTTAATTCTTGGTGACCAAGAAACGGGGGAACCAACAATTGGGGTGAATCCCATAGTAATGTGGGTAGGGGGACTCTTCCCTCCGAATCCGTCAGCTAACTCCGTAAGCGTGGTAAGAGAGGTTGTACTGTCAACAGTGAGGTCGGCTTTATACACCTTGTTTTCCGCAAAACCTTACTCAGGCAATCCTCTACCTGGGTTTTTTTTACCCTCTTTCCGGGTCACCATGAGTAAAAAGCGGACTTCAGGGGGGATTTAATGAAACTGGAAAACCTGTTCAAAGAGCATGGTCGGCTTGATCTAAGGAAACTGGAAGGAAATTTTTATAGCCGATCCCTGGTTGAAAAACAGTTAAACCTGTTTTGGACCGAGAACCCGGTCTTTCACCAGTTCGTTCAGCAGAACGCGGAACTTGAAACCGTCCGCAAATGGGTCTATAACTACCTTACCGATTATGAGCGCAAGACCCTGAACAACCAGTTTTACCTCAATATGCTGGACCGCAACATTGCCCGCAAATGTATCGATGTGATGAAGAGCATCTTCTCCAAAAGAAGCGAGGATCTGACCGGCTATAGCCTCCTGCATGATCTGATTAAAATGGGCCATCACAACACCATGCAGGTATCTCTTAGCTTAATTGAGGAACTCAGGCACCTGTTTCTGGGCATGAAAGGCAATACAGGTAGCCGAAGGCAGCTGTTGTTCGTCAACCAGGCAGAGAATCCGGACTCCCGGCAGGCAGCTGTTATCCGTTCCAATGCCCTTAACATGGTCTCTGCTCAGATACAGCAGAAGATGGCACGTTATCGATGTGGCCTCGACGAAGCGGTAGTCATAAGAAGGACGCTGAACCGGAACAGGATTCTGGCATATTTCGGTGGGACCAAAGCGGATTGGCATGACTGGACCTGGCAGTGCAGGCATGTCATCAGGGATGCCGAAACACTCGGCAAATTGATCGACCTGACCCCCGGGGAATATGAAGCGGTTCGGACAGCTGTCCGCTGTAAATTGCCTTTTGGGATTACCCCGTATTACCTCTCATTAATGGACAAAGAACCTGGCAGGGATTTTGACCATGCTGTCAGAGCACAGGTTATCCCTCCCCTAAGCTATGTTGAAGATATGATAGACAGCAGGAGGCGGGGTGTTGACCTGGATTTTATGGGTGAAAAGGATACGTCACCATTGGAACTTGTAACCAGGAGATACCCAATGGTGGCTATTTTAAAGCCGTATAATTCTTGTGCTCAGATATGTGTTTACTGCCAGAGGAACTGGGAGATTGATGACGTGCTGGCCGAGGAGGCCAAGGCGCCAGAAAACAAGCTGGATGCAGCCCTGAACTGGTTAGGAGCCAATACCTCCATTAATGAAATCCTGGTTACCGGCGGGGACCCGGCTGTCATGAGTGATGAAATTACCAGGAAGATTCTCGACCGGTTGGCCTGTATGCAACATATCAGGCGTATTCGCATAGGAACCCGCGTACCGGTTGTCCTCCCCATGAGGATCACCGACAGGTATGCGGACCTGCTGGCTTCTTTAGTCGAACCGGGACAGCGTGAAGTGGTGATGATGACTCATTTCGAGCATCCCTATGAAGTCACCCCGGAGAGCATGGAAGCAGTTCAGCGCCTGAAGGCCAGGGGGATTCCTGTATATAACCAGACAGTATTTACAATAGAAAACGCCAGAAGATATGAGATGGCTTGCCTCAGGGTAGCCCTCCGCAAAATAGGAGTTGACCCGTATTATACTTTTAATACCAAGGGTAAAGAAGAAACCAGGGCTTATAGGGTGCCCATAGCCAGGCTGGTACAGGAACAGGTAGAGGAAGCCAGGTTAACCCCGGGTCTTGACCGGACCGATGAGGGGGTATTTAACATCCCCAGGCTTGGTAAAAGTTATTTAAGGGCCGGTCAGGACCATGAAGTCATCATGGTGTTGGCTAACGGTTCCAGAGTTTATGAGTTTTTTCCCTGGGATCAAAATTTTGCGGATACGAAACCCTACCTCTATCAAGACGTTCCTGTTCTTGAGTTCTTAGGGGCTATATGCCAAAGGGGGGAAAACTCCGAGGATTATAAGACCATCTGGTACTATTTTTAATGAATAAAGGGAGTGTCCCATAAGGGCTACTCCCTTTTTCTGGTTACCGTCCGTTGGCGGGTGAATTTACCGTCGGAGGCTCGATATAAGATATATTGGTTATCTTATAACCGGCATTCTGCAGGTCATTCACGAAGGCATCTGCTTTCCCGTTGATTTTGAAAACCAGTTCGTTATCGAAGGCAACCATATTTTCTATGGTTATATTACGTTCATCGGCAAAGGATATAAGTTCCGAGAGGAACCCCCATTTCTTTTTGTATATCATGGTGATTCTTGTCCCGCCTACCCCAAGGCCCAATGCGACGATAAAGGCATCGATAATATCATTCTTTGATATCAGACCCACCATTTTCTGTTTTTCGTCCAGGACCGGAAGGCAGCTGATATGCTTGGTCCGCATTATCAGGGCGGCCTCTTCCAGCGTTTTCCCCGGCGCAATGGATACAGGCCTGGGTTTCATTACTTTTAACACCGGAGTTCTGGCCAGCAAATTTGATTCAAATGTATTGAGCCTGTTTCCGCTGGGAAACACTTTAACCAGGTCGGTTTCGGAAACGACACCCACCAGAGTCTGGTTTAATTCTACTACCGGCAGGTGCCTGATATTGTTGCGATTTAAAATTTCCAGGGCTTCACCGACTGTGGTGTTGTCATAAACCGTAATAACAGGCCACGACATCAGGTCTCTTACCAGCATATTCTTCACCTTCTATGGTTCGGATTATAATTTTACATTATTCGACACCCCGTTTTTTAATTCCTTTGTTTAATAGAAAAGTTTGCTCATCGATTTAAGAAAAACGGGGTGGGAGGAAAAAAATGCAGCCATGTCGAAACATCAAGAAAGACAAAAATGAGGAGGATGTGTTTTGGCTGATCAGGTGAGCATAAAAAGAATAGGTGTTCTTACCGGCGGCGGGGACTGTCCGGGACTGAACGCTGTGATCAGGGCTGTGGTGAAGACGGCTATTAACAGGTATAATCTTGAGGTAACCGGTTTTCTTGACGGTTTTGGCGGACTCATCAAGAACATGGCCAAAAGACTTGACCTGGCGGCAGTTTCAGGTATTCTCCCGCGGGGCGGAACTATATTGGGGACCACCAACCGGGATAACCCCTTCAAATATCCTGTGATGAAAGACGGGGAACGGGTTTATGCCGACATGTCCGGTCACATTATAGGCAACCTTAAGGAAATGGGTATCGATGCCCTTGTGGTTATCGGCGGCGACGGAAGCCTCAGTATCGGCCGCGAGTTCTGGGAAAAGGGAGTGCCGGTGGTAGGAGTGCCCAAGACCATTGACAATGACCTGTCAGCTACTGATGTCACTTTCGGCTTTGATACGGCAGTTGTCACCGCCACCGAAGCCTTGGATAAGCTCCATACTACGGCCGAGTCACATCACCGGGTCATGGTGCTGGAGGTCATGGGCCGCTATGCCGGGTGGATTGCCCTGCATTCCGGGATTGCCGGGGGTGCTGATGTGATCCTGATCCCGGAGATTCCTTTTAAAACGGAGAACGTATGCCGCGCCATCGTCAGCAGAAAGCTCAGGGGAAAAAAATTCAGCATCGTTGTTGTGGCTGAGGGAGCCAAGCTTGAAAGCGGTAAAATGGTGGTGCAGAAGGTTATTGAGGACAGCGCCGATCCCATCCGCCTGGGGGGCATCGGTAACGTCATCGGCAATGAAATTGAAAAGTGCACCGGGATGGAAACCAGGGTTACCGTTCTCGGCCACCTGCAGAGGGGAGGGGCGCCAACTCCCTTTGACCGGCTGCTGAGCACCCGGTATGGAGCACATGCGGTGCATATCCTGATGCAGGAAAAATTCGGCCAGATGGTCTGCCTGCACGGCACGACAATAGAGTCAGTCCCTATCGTGGATGCTGTTAAGGAGCTGCGGCAGGTGAAACCTGACGGGGAAATCGTGCTGGCCGCCAAGTCAGTGGGAATATCATTCGGAGACGAGTAGCTGAAAGGAAAGAGATATGGCGCAGTATGATAAGCTGGCCCAGATTTACGATTACCTGGTGGCAGGTATTGATTATGAAGAATGGGCTGATTATATTGAAGAAATTTTAAAAAAGTTCTCCTGTCACGTACGGTATATCACGGACCTGGCCTGTGGGACAGGCAATACCACCCTGCCGCTGGCTGCCAGGGGTTTCGCAGTCTATGGTATCGACATGGCTCCGGCCATGCTGGAAAAAGCCCGTCAAAAGGCGGAAGAAAAAGGACTCCGGCCTTTCTTTCTGGAACAGGACATGCGTGAACTGAACCTGCCCCATCCTATGGACCTCATCACCTGTTACCACGATGGTTTAAATTATATCATTGACCCTGCCGACCTCCGGCTGGTGATGCGCAGGGTCTATGAGTCCCTGATACCGGGCGGCCTCTTTATCTTTGATCTTAATGCCGTTAACAAGTTATCGGGAGCCGGCGGTGATGTGACGTTTATTGATGACCCGGATAGGTCCCTGATATGGGAAACCTCTTATGACAGGGGTGCGGATATCTGGGAAATCAGGCTCACGGGTTTCCTGAGACAGGGAGAACTCTATGATAAATTTGTGGAGGTCCACCAAGAAAAAGCTTACAAGCATGAGGAAGCAGTTGCTTTGATGAAAGAAGCGGGTTTTCAACTGCTGGCCGTATATCACGGGTTTTCTTTTGAGCCTCCCAGACCTGACAGCAGAAGAATTTTCTACGTTGCCCGGAAACCGTATAAAAAAAGAAGGCCTAATGGCCTTCCATCATCTGTGCAAATTCAGTGATATCGATTTTCCCGTTCACGCCTAACCGCTTGAGCATGTATCGGTCAGTACCGATATCGTTTCTGCCTTTAACGGTGGTAAGGGCTGCCTTATATCCCGCGCGGTGAACGGCGCCGGCAACCTGCCAGTTACATCTGCCGTATGGGTATGCAAAATAATTGACCGGGGTACCCAGGGCATTTTCCAGCTCTGTTTTTGATTGGGCCACCTCGTGTTGAACTTTTTCGGGAGATAGCCATGTCAGGCTTGGGTGGGTAAGGGTGTGGGACTGGAAGGAGATGCCCCAGTTCTGCATCTCGCGGATCTGGGACCAGGAGAGAAGTTTGACGGTCGGGTACCTGATCTTGTCGGTCTCCCATTCGTTGTAGCCTTCGATATCGTCATAGACGAGGAATATGGTGGCTGTATAGCCGTATTTTTTAAGAACGGGATAAGCAAACAGGTAATTGTCCTCGTAACCGTCGTCAAAGGTGAGCACTACGGGGCGGGCCGGCAGGGGTGTCCCTGTTTCCCAGTGTTCTGTTAACCGGTCGAGGGAAACTGTGTTATATCCCTGGGACTTAAGGTGCTTGACCTGCTGTTCAAAATTTTCCGGTGTGATGCGCAGCCCCAGGCGTCCATGCTCTTGGTGCGGGCTGACCTTATGGTACATCAGCACCGGGACCTGCTCCGGCCGCACGGCCGTTGACAGGGCGGGTGATACGGCTCCCGCCCTCGAAAGGGAAAAACCGACTATCATAAGTATTAACGATAAACCCAGTAGTTTCCTTATTATCATAAAGAAAACCCTTCCATAGTAAACATAATATTTTAAGAAGACTATAACATAATAAAGTGTTTTTGTAGATAGGTAGTTTCCGTCAGGAGATAAAATTTTTACCTTTGGTGGCCAACCAAATTCATATATAAACCGACTATTAAGGAGGAAACTTGCATATGGAAGAAGAGAACCAGGTAACGGCGAGGGTGCGGGACGAGGTCAGGGCCGCCGTGGAGGACAGGGCCACCTGGCTGTATCTTATACTTAAAGAGCTGTCTTCCGATGGAATCATAAGAGAGCTGCCGGAAATCAGCAGGGCTGTTTTCAAATTCGGTGAAATGAAGGGGGCCAAGATGCCTCCGGCGGATACGGCCGGCGGATGGGCCCGGAACCTGATATCTCCGGTGGGGGAAAAGGTTTTTCAACAAAAGCTGGTCAAAGATACGGACGATGAAGCGGTCATCGAATTTTCATACTGCCCCCTCGTGGAGGCCTGGCGCAGGCTGGGGGCAAGCCAGGAGGAGACAGCCCTGTTATGCAAAATGGCCAGGTGCGGAGACCATGGGCGGATAGCGGCTTTCCCCCTGGAACTTACTTTTGACAGGCTCCTGGCCGAGGGAGACGATCTCTGCCGATTGGTTATCAGAAAGAAGCAGTGAGGTGCTGACTTTTTGAATGGTATTTATCTTAAAAATTATTTATAATGGAAGTAAATAAGCTTAAAAAGAGGAGATAATTATGACCAAGGCGGCTGCTATAATCCTGGCCGGGGGCAAGAGTTCCCGGATGGGTAAAAACAAAGCCCTCATCACGGTGAAGGACTGCAGAATGCTGGAAGGGATTATCAGGGAATTGACCGGTGAATTCCGCGAAATAATTGTTTCTGCCAATGACAATACATATGACGAACTGGGAATAAGAACCGTACGGGATATATTTCCCGGCCGCGGGCCGTTGGGCGGAATCCATGCCGGGCTTACGGCCTCCGGGCATGATATAAATTTTCTGGTAGCCTGCGACATGCCGTTTATAAATGTCGAGCTGGCAGTTTATATGGCCGGGCTGGCCGACGGTTATGACGCTGTCGTCCCCCAGATCGGCAGCTACTACCAGCCTCTGTTCGCGGTATATACCAGGAATTGCCTTAAGGCAATAGACGATAGGCTGGTCAGGGGTGATTTTAAGATAACGTCTTTTTTTCCGGACGTCAGGACCAGGTTTGTGTGCCCCGATGAAATCGGTCGGTTCGGTAATCCGGAGAAATTGTTTTTTAATGTGAATACACCTGTCGACTTGAAAACAGCCAAATCTATGGCCGGGAGGGATGGTTTTGGACCCGAGGTATAAGCAGGTACAAGCAGTGCGCATCAGGGAAGAGGCAGTAGAGATCATCGAAGATACCGTGGTAACAGAAAGCCCGCTGACCGTTTATTTTAACGGGGAAGAACTGGTCACCCTGCTCTGCACATGGGAATATACTGATGAACTGGCTGTGGGATTCCTGCATTCAGAGGGGTTTATAAAAACCAGGGCAGATATCGATGACATCAGGGTTGATCATAAAAACGGGACAGTTACGGTTACGGGACGGTCTGCCGTGATTGCCCGGCAGACCTTTCTCAAGCGGTACATTACTACCGGATGCGGCAAAGGGACCAGTTTTTATCACTTAACCGATGCGGTCATAAAGCCCGTGGCAGCTGATTTCAAAGTTGCTTCATCAGAGATACATGCCCTGATGCTGCAGGCCCAGCGCAGGTCGGACCTGTTTAAGACAACCGGCGGGGTGCATAGCTCGGCAATATGCAGCAGGAATGAAATCTTATTTTTCCGGGAGGATATCGGGAGGCACAATACCGTTGACAAGCTGATAGGCAGGTGCCTGCTTGACGACATCGAAACAGGCGACAAAATCCTCATTACAACAGGAAGGATTTCTTCCGAGATTCTTATAAAAACAGCCAATACCGGGATTTCCGTGATAGCATCCCGGTCTGCGCCGACAGAGCTGGCGGTAAGGCATGCCGGCGACCTGGGTGTCACCGTAGCAGCCTTTGTCCGCGGCGGCCGGATGAACATCTATACTCATCACGAGCGAATAATGCCACGGGGGGAAAAATAATGATACCTGTAGTTTCCATAGTCGGTTTTTCCAATTCGGGCAAAACCACCTTTGTGGTTAAACTGGTGGCCGAGCTTAAGCGGCGCGGCTTCCGGGTTGCCGTTATCAAACATCATCACCAACCCGTTGAAATAGATGTGCCGGGGAAGGATACCTGGAGGCACGCGAAGGCCGGCGCCGACATCGTTGTTTCGGCATCTCCCGGCATGCTTGCGGTCATGGAAAAAACGGAACCTGAGCTGTCTCTTGATGAAATTACCCGGAAAATCAGCGGGGTTGACCTTATCATCACCGAGGGATTTAAAAAGGAGAAAAAACCGAAGATAGAGGTTTTCAGGTCGGGTGTCCATGACACACTAATCAGCCCGCCTGACGAACTTTTAGCCGTGGTTACCGATGCCCCGCTTGAAGGCATTCCCACCTATGGTCTGGATGATGCAGCCGGGGTCGCTGGTTTTTTACAGGAAAAGTTCTTTTTAGCTACCGAATGAGGGGGAATAAAATCATGGAACTGACCGTTGACCGGCTGAAAACCGGGTTGGAAGAACAGGGCTATATCGCTGATCAGGAAACAGTAGTGACAGCTTACCTGGCGCTGACGCTGGAAAAACCGTTACTGGTCGAAGGCCCGCCCGGCGTCGGGAAAACCGAAATTGCCAAGGTGCTGGCCCGGGTTTTCGATACGGAACTGATCAGGCTGCAGTGTTACGAGGGGCTTGATGAAAATAAAGCGCTTTACGAATGGAACTACCAGAAACAGCTCATTAAAATCCAGCTCAGCCAGGTGAACAGGGAAGGGCAGTGCCAGACCGTGGAGGACTCCCTTTTTTCCGCGGAATACCTGCTGGAAAGGCCTCTGCTAAAAGCTATCCGTTCAGATAAGAGGCCTGTTCTCCTGATTGATGAGATAGATAAGGTCGACCAGGAATTTGAGGCTTTTTTATTCGAGGTTCTCTCGGATTTCCAGGTATCGATTCCCGAGTGGGGGACCCTGAAGTCAAAACAGATTCCGATTGTAGTGCTGACCAGCAATGCCGAGCGCGAGCTTTCGGACGGGCTTAAACGCAGATGTGTGTATCTTTATCTTGATTATCCGACTCCGGACAAGGAACTCCGGATAATTACCGCCAAGGTCCCGGAAACAGGGCCACGTCTTTCCCTGGAAGTGGCCAAAGCTGTCGGCTATATCAGGGAGAAACTTGAGCTGCGCAAAAAACCTTCCATTGCCGAAACCATTGACTGGGCGAGGGCTTTGGTTGCTCTGGACGCCGACAGGCTGACTCCCGAGGTTGTAAGTATCACTCAGAACATTATTTTCAAAAACAAGGATGATATTGATACCTTCCGCAGAGACATGGGGCCTGAGGAACTGGTTGCCCTGGTCAACGAAAACGGGGCGGTCAAACCAGGCCAAAGGGGGTAACCTCAGTGAAAAACGTAAACCCGGAAGGAGAAACCCTTAACCTGGCCATGGATGCGATAAACCCACCCGGAGAGAGGGAATACATAGAGAATAATCTGACGAGGTTTATGCACATCCTCCGCCACCTGGGAGTGCGCATCAGCTCCTCCGAGACCATTGATGCCGTTAAGGCTCTTTTGGCGGTAGACATGATGGACCGGAGACAGGTGAAAACAGCTCTTAAATCCACCCTGGCCAAGTCGCCGGAGGACAGGGTGATTCTGGACAAGGCCTTTGAGGCCTTTTTTATCACTCCTGAGCAAAAGGCTGAGCGGACTGCCCGGAACCGGGAACTCAGGGAAAAGGAAGCTCAGGAGATCCAGGCTGTTGATGATGAGCTGAAATACGAACTCGCAGACGAGGACCAACAATCCAGAGATGTCAGCGTGCCCCTTACTGCAGAGGAAAAGAAAATCTACTCCCGGCTGCCGGAGGACAAAAAACAAAAACTCAAAAGCTACCTGAAGAAGCAGTTCCAGAGCAATCCGGTCAATAATCCCGAGCAGCTTATTACAAACATGATCAGGAGTTCCCTCAATTACTGGAAATACTACCTCAAGTTTAGCGGGGACGGTCCCCCGGAAGTGGATTATACCGGGGACGAGGGGACCGACGAGGTCCTGCGGGATGTAGTGGAAAAGCTGCGGGCAGACGAACAGCTTCTCTATCAGGATATCCAGAAGATTACCGAGACCGATATGCCCACTGCCGCCGCTCTTATTGCCAAGCTTTCACGGAAGCTGGCCACGAGGATTTCCAGACGCTATCACCGCAGTAAAAAAAGAGAGAGGTTGGATATCAGAAGGACTATCAGGTATAACATCCGTTTCGGCGGCACCATGTTTAATCTGAAGTATAAAACCAAAAAGGTGCAGAAGCCCAGAATCTTACTGATATGTGATGTTTCCGGATCCATGGCCAAATATGCAGGCTTTGTGCTGCAATTTATTTATGGTCTGTCCAGTGTTACCGAAAACATTGAAAGCTTTATTTTTTCCGAGACCGTTGCAAGGATCACCGAAGATATAGCCAAATCCCGGGATTTTGACGTAACTATGGCTGAAATAATCAACAGGAGTGAAGACTGGGGACGTGGCACCGATTTTAACCGGGCGATTACGGCTATTGGTGACGATTACAAACACCTGTTGAGTAAAGAGACTTTTGTTATTATAGTGAGTGACACCAGGACGCTCAATGTTGAAAAGGCTGTGTTAAGACTCAGGGAAATGAAAAAGAAGGTAAAGGATATTATCTGGCTTAATACCCTGCCCAAAAAGGTCTGGCCGGATACCAAAAGCGTCGCGGCATTCCGCCGCCACTGCCGGATGTTTGAGTGCAATACCCTGGCCCATCTGGATAATATTATGCGGGTTCAGATGCTTAGATAGGTGTTAGTTGACAGTTGACAGTTGACAGTTGACAGTTGACAGTTGACAGTTGACAGTAAAAATAAGAACATACCACAGAGGTCG
>Ga0074195_1003164_pt1 | contig 16187 bp, 10 predicted proteins | sample EPASupsiteHSE623_FD_64525 | JGI IMG/M metagenome (GOLD analysis project Ga0074195, IMG submission 64525) | Bioremediated contaminated groundwater from EPA Superfund site, New Mexico - Sample HSE6-23 | ecosystem: Environmental > Aquatic > Deep subsurface > Groundwater > Contaminated ...
CAGGAAACTGCTGCCACTGTTCAGGATAACCCCGAAACAATTGCTCCTGCTCAGGATAGCCCGGCAACAGCGGCCACTGCTCAAGATAACCAGGAAACTGCTGCCGCTTCTCAGGATAACCCGGCAACAGCTGCTGCGACCTCTCAGGAGAATCCAGAGACAATAGATGCCGCTCAAGAAAATTCAGCGCCAAATGTCACTGCTACAGAAAACACGGCTTCAGACCCGAATTATCAGGATAATCCCGCACCTGAGACGCTTCCTAGCTCTGAGCAAATAATTCCAGAGACCTTCGTTTCAGAATCCGCTGCAAATGGATCTGTTAGCTGTGACGATAACAACCCCTGTACCCATGATTCTCTGGGAGAGAACGGCTGCATTCACGATGCGATCAACTGCGATGATGGAAACGACAGCACCGTTGACACCTGCGGTCCCTCTGGATGCATCAATACGCCGTTATGCAACGAATGCGGCAATTCCATTTCGGTTCCTTCCCCAAACCCCACCCAGCCTGACAATGGGCTGAACGAGACTGCTCAGGAGAACGGCACAAATGTGGCCATCAATGAACCAAACATTGTGCCTTTTTGCGATGACGGCAATCCATGTACCACAGAATTCCTTAACGGCACGAGCTGCGTTTACGTATCAATGGACTGCAATGATGGAAACGACAGCACTCGTGATTTCTGTTCAGGCGGCGTTTGCTTTAATGAGCCCATAAGCTACGTCAACGTCCCGGGCGAGAACAACAGCGCTGAGATCCTCGAAAACAACACAGAGAACAACACGCTTGCAGACAGCCGCATTCGTGACTGCGATGATCATAACCCATGCACTGAGGATTTCTTCAACGGAACCGGATGCGAGCATAAGCTGAAGGACTGCGATGATGGAAACGCCAGCACCTATGATTACTGCTATGCAGGTGAATGCTATCATACAACTCGAAACTGCGATGACGGCAACAACTGCACCATCGACTCATTCAACGGCAAAGAGTGCATAAATACCCCGATGAACTGCGACGACGGGAATGCCTGTACCATCGATACCTGTGATAACGGCAAATGCGTGCATACGCCAAAGAACTGCGATGACGGCAAGGCCTGCACCTACGACAGATGCGATCCGAAGACTGGATGCTATCATCCAAGCAAATGCGACGACGGCGATCCATGCACCATAGACTATTGCGATTCAGTCTGGGGTTGCTACCATTCACCAGTAGTCTGCTCCAACGGAAAGACATGCATCAATGGCGTCTGCCAGTATCCATATTACGATTATGTAGCGCCATATGTCGCCCCCACCAGCACAACCTCATCGCCTCAATCGTACACCATTCCAGCGGGAACAGCCGTCACTCTGCCATGGGGCCAGTCGATAACCGCTCTCGGTGCCCTGCAGGTGAACAACGGACTGGCCTATCCTGGCACATCTCCTCTGAGGTTTGCGAGGCTTTTAGGCTATGAAAATCAGGCCACATCAGCAATCCAGATCGGATCTGTCCAGTCAACTGGAGAGCAGGCTGAGATGATCGGACTCTCATGGAAGGATATCGGCTTCAGTCTGACCCTAATCCAGCCAGATGGAACGGCTCTGCCTGCGGTTGGAGACAGCCAGAATGTAGTTCACGTTGCAGGCAACAACTATGATTACTACTTCCTGAAAAATGCTGGAAAAGGAAACTGGTATATTGATATCAAGCCCATAAACCCGACATCCAATGGTGCAGCATACTCGTTGATATCCGGCCAGGTTAAAGGGACGCTTCCAGCTAACCAGGTCTGATGGATGAGAGGTCTGCAGCTGCCTTTGTGTCTTTGTGGCAATACGTCGCATCCGGATCACTAAAAAGTCACAAAGACACAAAGGCATCATGACTCCTTGCGTTTACCCATAAAAGTAACGAGGAGCCAAAAAGTCTTGCTGAGAATTATACTCCATAGCTTGCGAGAGCCTCTCCTTTTTGCAGCACATGTCCCTCTATTGCTGCTCGAAGGTCCGCAGCCGAGGCGCCCGCCGGCAGGTCAAGCATTTCGTCCAGGCCATAGGCCCTGAAGAAATATCTGTGCGGCTTTCCTGAAGGCGGACAGGGGCCCGCATAGCCAATTTCTCCGAAGTCGTTTGTACCCTGCCGGGCCGGGAATGGATCGGCAATTGTGCCGCTCTTGGCAATGCCGCCAGGAATGGCATCGATAGGCGGGATATTCCAGATCATCCAATGAGTGAATGTGCCGGAAGGCGCGTCCATATCATCGACTATTATTGCCAAAGAGCTTGCGTTAAGCCCCTGGACCTCAATAGCCGGGGAAACATCCGCCCCATCACAGGTATTCTCTACTGGGAACTGATCGAATCCCAAATTCACGACAAGATTTGTGGCGTCCGTTTCAGCAGCCTGGATGCCTGTTGAAAAAAGGACAGCACAGGCAAATGCGAACATAGCAATCAGCTCAGGATCTTTGGCTATCTTTATCATAATTTTCCCCTCCACAATTGGGCTTTTGTCCCGCGATGTGCAGCCCGATTGCAGTACTACCAAGGTATCGCAGAAAGTAATTTAAATGATCTGATCAATTATAAGCTGTGACTGTCTTTAGAGCTTACGATGTTCGAGGTGTCTACGGCACCGATCTCACAGAAGAGCTGGCCGGACTGGTTGGTAAGTCCTTCGGATCCTTTGCCTGCGGTGGCAGTGTCTCCTTAGGCCGCGATACGCGAATCAGCGGCCCATCTCTGGAGAAAGCTTTTTTAGAGGGCGTTCTCTCCACCGGCTGCACTGTATTCAGATATGGCATAATTCCCATAGCCGTTTTGAGCTTCATCACACAGAAGAACGGTCTTAAGGCTGCTGCCTACATTTCAGCCTCACACAATCCACCTGAGTACAACGGGATTCGATTCCGGACTGCTGACGGCTACGGGCTGCTTTACCAGGATTCCTCAATCATGAAATTCTATCGGGAAGGCGGCTTTCTCCAGGGAGACGGCAGGACAGAAGAGCGCTCTGCACAGACGGCCATTGATGAGTACCGCGGCTACGTGGCGGAAAAGCTGCATTTGAAGCGCCCGCTGAAAGCAGTCCTCGACATGGGCAACGGCTCTGCCTGCACCATGACCTCCTTTTATCGCAATCTCGGCCTGGACTGCACTGCCATAAATGCCAGCATGGACGGCCTCTTTCCCGGACGCGGCCCGGCTCCCAATGAGGAATCGCTCAAGCCCGCCTGCCAGGAGGTCTTGAAGACTCATGCCGACTTCGGGGTGGGCTTTGATCCAGATGCAGACAGAGGAATCGTAATCGATGACCTGGGAAGGGTACTTCCTCCTGAGAAGGTGGCCATCATCATCGCCCGGAGAAGGTACAAACCGGGAGACCTGGTCATCTCAGGCTTCGACTGTTCGATGATGCTGGAACGCGAACTGGAGAAGGACAAAATCATAGTGAAGAGGGAAAAGGTGGGAGACGTTTTTGTGGCCAACCGGGTCAAGAACGATGGCGCAGTGCTCGGCGTTGAGAGAAGCGGCCACTTCTTCCTTCCGGAGTTCCAGTACTCAGACGATCCCTTCGTCATGAGCCTGGCGATAGCCGAGATCATCTCTGATGGAGAAAAGCTCTCACAGCTTGCAGACGAGATCCAGGAGTACCCTTATCGGCAAAAGAGCATTCGGTTGAACGAGGACCCGTCCGAGGTTATGCTGCGGCTGAAAGATGACCTGGCCAAGATGGAACCGGACACAACCGACGGTCTGAAGATCACGACAGACAGCTACAGCGTTCTCATCCGACCGAGCAACACCGAGCCCATACTGAGGCTTTATATTGAGACGGCTGGAGACGACATGGCAAAACTCGATGAACGCTACGAGAAGATCATCCACCAGGCCATGAAGGCTTGAACCTGCTTTCGCCTTTTTTTTGAGCAACCTATTTAATGCGCCTCGCTTAAACATGATGATCGACATGGCCAGATCTTCGACAAGTGCTAACTACAAAGATGTCTGCGTTCTCATCCCCACTCTCAACGAGGAGGAGTCCATCGGGCCGGTGATTGCTGAGTTCAAATCTCTGGGATTCGAGAACATCCTGGTGGCAGACGGCCACAGCGCCGACAAAACCGTGGAAAAAGCTAGAGCCGCGGGAGCACGCATCTTCATTCAATCCGGCTCCGGCAAGGGCCAGGCCTTAAAAGAGGTCTTTGAGGAGATCGAGGAGGAATTCATACTTCTCATAGATGGAGACGGCACATACCTTCCATCGGAGGCTTTTCTTGTCCTGGAACCGGTTTTGAAGGGAAAAGCGGACCACGTAGTTGGAAACAGGCTTGGCAACGTTCAGGGCGGAGCCCTCAAGCGACTAAACATGTTTGGCAATAAGATGATAAACCTGTTCTTTGCCACAATCTATCGCGTTCATCTTACAGACATCCTCTCCGGTTACCGGGCCTTTACAAGAGAGGGCATACAGCGCCTCGACCTCTCCACCCCGGGCTTTGAGATCGAGTCAGAGATCACCATTGAGAGCGTTAAAAAGGGGCTGCACATAATCGAGATACCCATCACCTACAGGCCCAGGCCGAAAGGCACCAAGACCAAGCTTCATCCCTTCCGAGACGGCCTGAAGATCATTCTCACAATATTCCGCATGGCCAAGACGGAGAACCCCATGTTCTACTTCGGCCTCTTCGGCTCGTTCTTCGGAGCATCCGGATTTCTCATCGGCCTTTTTGTAGCTAGTGACTGGCTGTACTGGAGGATCGAGCACATCCCGCTCACAATACTCACTGCAATACTGATCATCGTTGGCTTCCAGCTATTCCTGATAGGCATTCAGGGAGACATGATGGCATCCATGCATCGCGAGATGATTCGAGAGATTTACAGGAAGAAAAAGTAAAAAAAAGGGGTTCTGCTCCGTTGCTTTTCTTAGCGGAACTCCAGTTTTGCTTCATCCATAGCCTCAAAGAGGTAGGCCTTTCCAGGAACAAGAGTCTCATTTCTGTCGAGATGCATCCAGCTTGAGTCCTCATACTTCCAGACAAAAGCCGAGACCAATCCCTTATTCACCGCCTCCGGATACTTGTATTTCTTATGCCCGGCATTAACGGTGATGTTCTCAAGACTCACTGTTCTGTTTACAGGAAGCCCTATCATATTCCAGCCAGCATGCAGATCAAGACGGTAGGGCAGATCCACCGGCTTTCCTGAGACCTCAATTGTGAAGTTATCAGCGCTGTCGATGAGGAAGCCCTCGCCTGGCACAAAGCTGGTCACATTTGTCATGCTTCCATCTTTCATTGAAAAATCCCAGATGTCGCCGGCAATCGTGAAGACGCTCCTGTAGGGCTTATTGGCCAGATACTTGGATGCAGATTCACCCTTCGGCTTGAGATAGACTGAGACGGCATTCCAGCCGGCAGTCACATTGATCCGCTGGACCTGGCCCGGTATTAGCACATACTCAACCAGGAAGCTTCTCTGTTCATCGAGCTTCGGCCTGATGATGGGCCACATAATTTTCTTCTTATCGCCTATGATAAATTCATCATGCCAGACGGACAGCCCGTTCTCCTTCACAACGATCTTATCTGCATCTTTGTCAAGCATCACCTCAGCAATTATTGCAGGAGGAGCATTGAGGTCAAGAGATCCGCTGCTGCTATCCGTCTCGATCCAGTAAATCCAGTCGGTTGCGCTCTCGTTGACGGGAGTAACAGAAGCTCTAACTGCGCTCAGGTTCGCCTCTGTAGCATTTGCCGGGTCTACAACTGAGATATAAGGAAGAGATGGCTCTTTGGTGAGAGTTGGCCTGAAGCTGGGATCTCCCAAAATGACATTCATGAAAGAAGTCTGATTTAGCATCTCGGAGACAGACGTATCCCAATCAGGCAAGCTCTCATCATATTCGCCGATTGCCTTGATGTTCTTTGCACCCTGATATTTGAATCTGTAGAGGTTCTCAGCATCCAACACAGCCTCACCGACGGTTGCGTTCGTATAGACGAGAGACTGATAAAACTTCTTGAAGAAATCATCAGACAGGAAAATCCAGGATAGACCAGACTCTCCAACATAATTTACTGCGCCAGCTCGTATAAACGATAGGGCAATAGAGTCCTCCAGGTCAATTGGAATGTACATCCTGGTGCCTGTGATATTCAGATAGTATCCTTTGAGGTTCGCTGTGACACAGGCGCCCGCAGTTGTTGTCTGAGGTGCCAGCGTAAGGCTCTTGACATGATCTCCAGTAAGCGCGGAATCCATCATCGACCAGTCTGATAACTGCCAAGCTTGCTCATTTCCATGATGATCGAAGTTTACTATGTTCTGGCCGTTATTCATCTGGGAGATGACCTGCTGGTAGGTGGCCTCTTCGTAACGCAAATCCTTGACCTGCATCCCGGCCTCAGCCAGGTAATCCCTGATCTTCATAGATACGGGAGCCTGGGGGAAAGAGAGGGGCGGCGAGGATATGACCAGAGCATTCTTCTTCCATGATCCGTTCAGCCGGTCATAGGCCAGAGTGCGAGCCATGAGTTGAGATGCATCGTAAACGGAAAGCCCCATGATCCGTCCAACCGCCACGTTGCTGTAATTCTCATCATTCATTGGCAACTGATAGTCCCTGAATATCTCATACTCCATTATATCTGTGACATTTTGAATCTGACCCGTGGAGATAAAAGGCATCGACCCCGGGTCTCCAACTACCACCAGATAGTGAGATTTGATCTTGAGATCATCCACATTCTGGCCTAATGTCTGCTCCAACTTATTGGGATCGATCTGCTGCGGGTCGCAGGCCGCATCAAAGAGAACCGCCTGGCGGGCTGCAGCTACAACAGGCGCCACAAGAGAGAGCCGCGGGACCTTGGTATGGCTGAATGCAGAGATATTCAATGCCGGAATATTGGAGCGAACATCAACTGTAAAGTTCTTCGTCCTCTGAATGGTGCCATCGCCAGCCTCAATGTTGAAGATCCATTTGCCGGGAGTCAGCATCTGCACTCTCACATCATAGAGCTTGTCAGGCGCTATATCCGTGATCGTGAGATGACCAGTTCGTCGGTCCGGACTGAAGAGGTTAAGTGTGGTGTAGCTCGCCTCCTGGCCAAGGCTCCAGGATATGTTGGTTCTGCCCGAGTATATCCAGGTAGGATATGTCAGATTGATAACCGGACCGTTATCCAGATTTGCGAGAGTATGGTTATAGGAGAAACCCTCAAAGGCAGCTGTAGCTCCTGTGTCCAGGCGCTCCTTCCATCCTGAATCCATTGGGTAGAGCAGCTCTACATCCACATTCAGACTGGTGGATTCACCCGGATCAAGCCGCTTTATATTCCAGCGAAGCATTGAGCCGTTGAGGAAGGCATTCATGGCGTTCGATGTCAGACCGCTGAAGGGATCGGTGATATTTGCCTCACCCATCTGTGGCCTGGGCCATTTAATGAGCCGGCCCATCGGGAAGATGTCTAAAAGTCGCACATCATACAGCACCTCTTCGCCGGTATTGCTGAGCGTGATGTTGAGCCTTACAATTTGACCCAACTCCTCAGCAGGTACCTGGCTTGGGCTTATTTCGGTTTTTATCATCAGATCATCGATGAGAGTCCTCTCTACGGTAGGATTGGGCACCGGCTGGAGGAGGGAAAGATCATGGGAGTTGGTATAGACAACCATGTTTGGACTGTCGCCTCTCTTTCTCATCTGGTCAAGGAGGAACTGATTGTCACCCACCAGACAGGAGACGTTCATCTTGGCCAGGCTCTGCTTCACTGCTGCCGAGACTGGACCCACTGCAACAACTTCTTTGACCCCCAGAAGCGATAATGCTTCAGTTGTCTCATTGGGCAGCACGTTGCTCACGTAGAGGAGCGGCCAATTGAGATATGAGGCTATGGGTGCGGCAGAGAGAGCTGCACTGTAGTTTTCGCCAACAATCACTGCACCCTCTGAGCTCTTCCAATGCCGGCTGATCTTTAGAGTCAGATCATAGCTGTTGTTTGCGAGGAGCTTCTCATCGCTGTTCCATGAGACATCTCCGATAGCTAAAGTCTTTCCTTCAATGCGGCCCAATAGCCAGCGAGCGGCAGATGAAGGTGGCTGTAGCTCCGACCAGACGGGGGTATGAACCACGTCATACTCGAAGGCGAGACCTTTTGCCCCGTATTTTATGATATCTTCAATATATTTTACTGCGCCTTCCACATTTTGAGTGGAAAGGACATATTCAAGGTAATCATCGCCAAGTCGCACATAAACCGGCTTCTCGGCAAGTCGGCAGGCTTGACCAAGATCCGGGGCTGAGAGAGCCGATATCAATGTGAAGTCCGCAACCTTTGCCATCTCAGCGAAGTTGTAGCCCTGACTTCTGTCGAATGGGCTGCCAAGAGCGATTCCGAGCTTCACGGGACCCAGATCCGATGTCAGATTCCGTACATAATTTACGATCTGCATGATCTGATCTTCCTTCCACTGCATCCACCGCTCCTGATTATATTTATTTGCATTGACTTTGCTGAGGTCTATGCCGGTGTCCTTATAGAACTGCTCTTTGCAGAAATTACAGTAGCAATAATTCTCATCCTGAAATCCGAAATTATAGAGAACAATTCCGTCTGCTTTGTAATCCTCAATGAGAGACTCCACAAGGTTGTAGAGAATATCCCTGGTCTCAGGATTGACGGGACAAAAACGGGTAGCGTTGCCGCCTATATCGGGGTTTGCCACCTGCAGAAGGCTCTTGTCAACTCCTGAGACGTCCGCTACTGATTGGCCGAGGCCGGCCTCGGAAAGCATGGCGTCCATTGCCTGCGGCAGGTCCTGAATATCACTCGTCACTCCTTGTTCGGCGGCAGTTGGAATCTCAAGGGTGGCGGTAATGTAAGCCTTCAGGCCGTCTTTATGAGCAGCCTCCACCAGATCCTTTACCAGATCTCCTGTTCCATGAATGGTGATGGCGCTGATGTTTGCGGTCTTAAATGTGCTCAGAATGGCAGAGGCACCATACCTCTGCAGATCGCTCTCTTCCACCCAGCCGTTTCTCTCTCCGGCTTGAACCGCTTTGGGAAGCACCAACAGAGGCACTGTTTTGGTCTCATTGCCCTCAGACCAGATTGAAAGAGGAGTAGCGGCAACTGCTGCATGCCAATCATCTGCTCCTACCAGTATCACGTCCTCGATCTCGCCCTTGACTCCCCTTTCCAAAGGGGCATCCTCTGCGATGCATTGAACGATACAAGACATGATTGCCATAGATAGTAGTAGATATTGCAGCTTCATGCGTTCACCTTTTCCGTCTTTATGCCTGCATCTGTTAGCGGCTTGATGTACTTTGTGTCGATATCTCCCACATAAAGAGCGCTTGTGAGGGATACATTGCGTTTTGTCATCTCTTTAATAGCTTCTTTTGCGTTCTCAGTCACATCACCCTGACAAACCACTATTGGCACGCCGGATACCTTAGCCAATTGGTAGGCCCGGAATATATCGGCAGACTTTGGTCCTGACAAGACCACATCTGCGGTTCCATTGATATAGACCTCTCGAATATACTGCCAGCACTCCTCGTAAAGGTTTCCTGTGCCGATGCGCTTGATCTGAGCGCCATCCAGCAACTTTTCAGCATCATTGGAGACTATGGAGTCGTTGCCCAGTATGACAACCTCAGAATAACCCTGAAGCTTTTCCAGGTCTGTTTCACGGATCTTGCTCTGTGGAGTAGTGATTACATCAAAACCGGCTGTACCATTGCCCATGAAGCTCACCGAGGCTATGGTGCTGTAAGTGAAGTCGTCTCCTGTGAGCACTACCAACCCTATCGGCTGTACGACATTGACGGAAGATACCTCCTCAGGCATGGGAATTCCCTGGGAGTCCATGAGGCGGAAGACAATGGGATATTCGCCGCTTTGTGAAGCGAGCATTGTGAAGTTGGCCACTCCGGGATTTTGCGGACTGACATCTACCGTCTGGGCGATGGGTATGACCATTAGCTCAGGAGGAGTTATGATTCCTACCATTACTGTCTCCTTGACGTCCAGCATGATATTGAAGGAGCCTTCGTATGTCTTGTTAACTACCATATTATCCGGAACCTTGATATCTACATTGTAGCCCCGGACAGCCACAGCAAAATCAACTATCGCCTCTGCAGAAGAATTCTTGGACTGGTTGCCAAGAGACGTGGCTGTGATGGTCATGTTCTCCTTTCGTCCAGGCCTCGTGGTCTGAATCTGCAGCTGCATGGTGTGAGTTGTGCCAGGATCGAGTGGCAGATCGTAGGGCAGATCAATGGTCTCTTCTCCGTCTATCAATTCTAAGCTCCATCCTTCAGGAACCTGCAATGTGTCGATGGATGCCACATCCCTAAACGCCCCCAGGTTCTTGACTGCCAGATCGAACTGAGCTATATCCACCGCGTTGGCTGAGAGTTCGGCTGACTTGGCATCGTCTATGGTCATGCCAATGCCGTAGCTCTCCTGAGCTATGACTTCTATCACGAAATCGATTCTGATGGGAAGTGATGGCGGAGCGCTGTCCAGTAAATACAAAAATCCAGTGTAAGTTCCCGGATGCGTCTCAGGAGGCAGAGCGAAGTAGATCTTGATCTCTGCGCTATCCTGAGGCAACAGCGGCTTTTCCTCAGGCATATCTTCTGGCATATCCATGAATATGTAGTCCTTGGCAGTCCCGCTCATCTGAGTCTTGGAGATCTTGAAGATAGTTGCGTCACCAATGTTGGTTACCGTTAGAACTCTCTCCTCAAGGTCACCGGGATGGAGCACCACATCAAACCGTTCCTTGTCTGGTGCCAACTGGGCGGAGCTGGCAGCTATCAACAGGAACAGGATAACTATCAAGTATATTGGCTTCATCGAACACCACACGATTTCATACGCTGGATTTTTCTACAGTTGTTGTCCCACTACGTTACCCGTTTATAAAAACTCTTCCAAAGGGATAAATAACCTTCTCCACTCAACAGGCTAGTTTATATCTGTTATATGCGAGACCTGAATAGTGGTGTTTCCTTGGATCGTGAGAAAGCCTTTCTGGTGGCCACGCCCTTTAAGAAGCGAGGCAAAACAAGCCTGAAGATCAGCGATTTTATCTTTGCTCTCTCTTTAGACCTGAAATGGGGGCCGCCTGAGAAGGTGCGCGCCCTGTTAAGGGAAGCAGAAGCAGAAGGCATGGTCAAGATGGAAGGGGATATGGTCAATGCCGTCTTTGATGCTGCGGCGGTAGAGGTTCCAATGGGGTTCAAGCCGTCAACAGAGGAGGGCATAATGGACCTGGGAATAAGGCTCATCACGTCTCATACCGGAATGAGCAGAAAAGAGGTCATTGCTCTCGCTAATGAAAAGCAGGACTCTTTGAAAAAGCTGGTGGAACTGGATGCCGTCGTGCTTCTGATTGCAAAGGAGATGGGAATAGACGTGGAAGAACTGGCGAGCCAGGCCTATGAGAACCTGCTCACCAGGTGCAAGAACGAGACGAATTCAAAGCAAAACACGTAAACATTTATGCCAAACACTACCCTCTACGAGCTGCTGGGCATATCCAGGGAACGAACCGATGAAGTTGCCAAAAGGGTTCGTGAGACGTTTCGCCAATCCAAGACGCCTGCTGAGCGGATCAAACGACTTGCAGAGGAGTTTGACATAGACAAGGAGAATGCCGAGGTCTTTGCATGCGGATGGTTTGCAGGAAAGTATGCAGGGGTCTCGGAGGTCTTCAGCACTGTCCAAAAGGAGATGGACAAAAGAGAGACAGATCTTGCTGATATGAGAGAACGAGAGAGTCGTTATCCTCCGCCGGACGGATATGCTTAATCGTAATCGTAAGCTTAATCTCATATGGAAGAGGGAGGATGGGATTATGACCCCCAGGGTTCTGTTCACAACTGTTTATCGAAACAGCTCCGAGCCCTATGACTACATCGGAGCTAATACCAGATCGTGGTTTCGGTATTATTGGCCGCGAATTCAGTCTTTTGGATTGAGATTTCTCAAGCAGAACATTCCTGAGCTCGAGATTCTGGAGTTTCCCACATGGGATGAGTACCAAAAGAAGCTGCAAGAGGGCTGGGATGTTGTAGGACTCTCGTTTTACCTGAGCGAGACGCATGAGGCCATTGAGATGGTTGATGCGGCGCGGGCTGCAGGCGCGGGCGAGGTTTGGGCTGGAAACTACGGGGCTCTGACTACTGCCGTCCAGGATAGGTTCGACAGGATCTTCGTGGGATACTCGGAGCGCGAGCTTGCCCCATACTTCGGCCGGCAGATCAAGGACATTATCCATCCGCCACTTATTGAGTATCTCAACACGCCATTCAACATCAAGCTGAATATTTACGGAGTGATGTTCACTACGCGGGGCTGTCCTGTTGGCTGCAAGTTCTGCCAGACTCCTGTGTTCTGCAATAAGCCCAACATCATACCCCTTGAGAGCATCGAGAGGGTTCTGGCTTACTATAAAAATCACGGAATCAACGTGGTCTTAATTGAGGACGAGAACTTCGGGTGCAACAGAAAACATGCTGATGCCGTGGTCGAGCTCCTCGACAAGTACCAGATGGTCTGGGGATGCATGGCCCGGGCCGATTACCTGCGAAAGAAGATCGACGACTGGGCGGACATGCGAAAGAAGAACGGCCGGAAGGTAGCTGGCTTTGGCGGGGCGGCGATTGGAATCGAGAACCTGCATCAAGAACGCCTGGACGACATCAAAAAGAAAGAGGGCACCGAGGACATTTTAGAGACTCTTCGCATGTTGCAGGCACGAGGGCTAGGGACCGTCGGCTACTACATGATTGGATTTGAAGAGGACACCGCAGAGTCGCTGAAAGAGGACATCAAAAAGCTGGCGGCGCTGAAGCTTGATATCACCCAGATCTGTGTGATCACGCCTCTGCCCCAGACGCCGATGTGGAAGGAGCTTGAGGAGAAGTTCGGGATCTGGGACCACGATTATCATCATTACGATGGCAAACATATGGTCTGGAATCATCCCAATATCAAGCCTGAGGAGTTTCCCAGGATTTTAGATTGGTCGTTCAAGCAGGTTTATCCATTCAGCGCTCCCATTCGCACCTCCGGGAGAGTCTGGGCCAATGCCTATCGATACGGAGGCTGGGCTGGAGTGAAGGAGGTTTTCGCCTACATCAGCCGGGCCAACAAGTTCGACTGGAATGCGGGACCCAGGATGTTCAATGTGAATGAGTGTGGTGTGAAAGAGACAACAAAGAAGGTAGCTTAGAAGGCAGCCGATGAAGATATTGCTATTATCGTCGCCAGTAGTGCAGCGGGATTTCGATCGCATCGCCCGCGTTCCTAACCTGGGGCTGGCATCTCTCGCAGCTCATGTGGATGACCTGTGCACGGTTCATGTAGCGGACATCCACGGCCTGAGGGACCACCGGGATTACGTGAAGAAGATGGTCAACGGCTACGATATGGTTGGCCTGACTGCCATGAGCTTTCAGTATCAAGAAGCTCTGGTCCTTGCAAAGATCGCAAAAGATGCAGGCGCGGAGACTGTTTTTGGAGGATATCACCCAACTCTCGCGGCGCAGGAAATCGGCGAGAGCAGGGACGCGGCCCTCATAGATTACATCGTGCGTGGTGAAGGCGAGGCCACATTCCGGGAGCTTGTGTCCTCCCGGCTAGCCGGGAAAAGCCCGAAGGACATTCTCGGATTATCATATCACCGGGCCGAAGAGAGCGGGAGAGCTGAAGGAAATAGCGCAGATGCGGCACGAGCCCGCAGGATGGTTCACAATCCGGACCGGCCTCTTCTGAAGGTTGAAGAGATCGAGATGCCGAACAGGGATGCCAGGCTCATCACCAAGGGATTTTACAGCTTTGATGTGCCTATTGACTGCGTTGAGACCAGCCGGGGCTGCACTCAGGGCTGCAAGTTCTGTTCGATCAATCTCATGTATGGCCGGAGATTCAGGCGGTTCTCAATTGAGAGGGTGATTGAGGATATTCGGGATGCAGAAGCTCATGGGGCCGGATCGATATTCTTCCCGGACGACAACATCACCCTGGACCCGAAGAGGTTGCAGAGGCTCTGCGAGGCCATAATCGACGCCGGGCTCACCCATCTCCGGTACAAGACTCAGGCTTCGGCCTCTGGCATTGCTTCGAGCAAGGCTCTTGTGGACAAGATGGGAGTGGCCGGGTTTGATGGGGTCTTTTTGGGCGTCGAGAGCATCAACAAGAGAAATCTGGAGTTTTTGGGCAAGGGCAAGATGTCCAATGATGCCGAAAAAGCTGTCCAGTATCTGCATGATAATAATATAATCGTCTCAACTGGTCTTATCGGTGGGAATCCGGATGATGATGAGGAGGACCTCTGGGAGAATTTCAAGCTCGCCCGAAAGCTCAAGGTGGATTTCCCCATATTTTACATATCAACGCCGTACCCGAAGACCCAGATGCGATCTGAGCTGGAGGAGATGGGGCTTGTCACAAATAGCGACTTTACGAGGTACGACGGGCTGCATGCGAACTTGAAGACCCGGCACCTGTCGGAGGAAGAGGTGCAGTACATCACCTGGCAGATGAACGCCCGCTATTACGACCTCGAATGGTTCAGGTACAACAAAGTCAAGAGGCTCTATCCCAGGTGGTTTGCAAACGAGGTTAGAAGGCTGGCTCCATTTTATGCCAGGCGGAAGATGGACCTGGCTTTGGGCAGGCGCACTCCGAAGGACTTCTTCAGAGAGGATCTCGCAAGCGGGGAGCTGTGCAAGGGAGTGACTTGACCAAGAGATGGTCAGACTTGATAACATCAGGAAAGGAAAATTAAAATAGGTTAAGATTCAGAATAAAGGCTGAATATGAAGCTGAAACTCAAAATTATCGGAACCAAAGTGCATGACGTAGGTTACAGGCCATATCTCACTGAACTAGCCATGCGTCTAGCACTCAGAGGTTTTGAAGTCTACAATGACGATGAAGAAGGCAAACAGGTAGTAATAGCCCTAGTCGATGGCGATGAGCAGAGAATTGCGAAGTTCCTCAATTCGGCTACAAAAGAACGACCACAGCTCGCCTCCGTTGATAGCATGAATTCAGAGGACTTTGTTGGCGATATCATGCCATTGTGGCAATTTGCATCGATAAACACGGCATCCCAAATGAATAAGGCTATACCACTCCTAATAGCTGTGAAAGACAATGCTGATGCGATACTGGTCGAAATCAGAGGCTTGCGAGAAGACATCCAACCGGGGTACGCAATAAACTTCAGGCAAGTCCAGGCCGATGTCCGAACGATAAAAGATCGATTAGGGATGCTCTGAGCCCGCAGCCGTCGGGCCAAGAAGACCTCACAGCAGATCAACCTCTTTTTAATCATTTTGCGAGGAAGATCGATATCTTAATTATCTTCCGGGGCGTACTGTGCCGCTGATATGTCCCACGATGACTCCAGCCACGAAAGCCTTCGAATTCTGGTGATCGTCTCTCGGCCCCTGGATCTGCGTGATCTGCCGAACCTGGCCGACCAGTGGGCACTGCAGAAAGGTCTTCAGCGTGTGCAGGCCCCGGTTTGCCTGAAGATGCTCCGTCCGCCCACTGTGGAAGCTTTTCGCACCGAGATCCTGGGCAACTACGACATCGTGCACTTCGACGGCCATGGAGACTTCGGACTGAGGTGTAAGAACTGCGGAGCCCTCAACCTGCCAAAAAAGAAGACGTGCGAGCGCTGCGAGGCCCTGCTTGAGGGGATGACGGCCAGCGGCTTTCTGGCCTTTGAGAGGGAGGACGGCATGCAGGACGCCCTGGCGGCTGAGGAGATGGCAGAGATCGTCAGCGCGCCAGAGCATCCCGCCAGGCTGGTATTTCTGAGCGCATGTGAATCCGCAAAGGGCGGCGAGGCCGGTCTGCAGAGTGCGCTTTTAAAAAGCGGCGTTCCTGCCGTCCTGGCAATGAAAGAGTCCGTAACAGCCAAAGCGACGATCGCTCTCGCTGAACCCTTTTACGCGGCCTTAGGAGCCGGCAAGAGCATTGCCCAGGCCCTGGAAAATGCTCTGCCTGCGTTGAGGAGGCTTGAGAACGGTGGCCGGCTGCAGAAGATCCCGGTGCTGGACGGGCCAGGAAAGGACGCCTGCCTTGTGACAGTCAAGTCCGCCGGGAAAGCCTGCTTTGAGGCAGAGCGGCTCTTCG
>Ga0074195_1003165_pt1 | contig 16175 bp, 15 predicted proteins | sample EPASupsiteHSE623_FD_64525 | JGI IMG/M metagenome (GOLD analysis project Ga0074195, IMG submission 64525) | Bioremediated contaminated groundwater from EPA Superfund site, New Mexico - Sample HSE6-23 | ecosystem: Environmental > Aquatic > Deep subsurface > Groundwater > Contaminated ...
GTTATTTAATATTCACCCCATAAACTTAATTAAGGCTTTATCCCAGGCCCTGGAACTTTCTACCGGTGGCTTAGGCCGTCATCATTAGCGAACCGCAATGATTTCCAATCGTATTGCCGAATATATTGGTATCGGGAAGCAACTGCGAAACCTGCTGGTCTACGCGGGCTTACTGCATGATCTGGGAGCAGTTTCCAATTGGGAAGAGAAGCATCGCATTCGTAATGTGGATCTAATTCAATCTAACATCTATGACCATGCCGAGACCGGATATCTCTTGCTCAAGGACTCAAAGCAACTGGGGCCGCTGGCTGATATTATCCGTCATCACCACGATAACTGGGACGGATCAAGTCCGTATCAGTTGTCAGGAGAAGAAATTCCCCTATTTTCCCGCATTATTAATCTGGCAGATAAGGTAGAAGCTCATTTGCCGGAAGATAATATACTAGAGCACTACCCCGCTATCTTGGCTATTATCCGCAAGCAAAGCGGCAGTGTTTTTGATCCTGAACTAGTAAAGGCACTTCACGATTTCGGACGGCAGGAGAGTTTTTGGCTGGACTTAACAAACCCCCATTATTATCAGAACTTCTTTCAGAACATGGATGACTATGGAAGGCTGCCCTTCCAAATTAATGATATTATTGATGTTGCTGAAATTTTTGCGACCATTATTGACCGTACCAGCCGGTTTACGGGTGCCCACTCACGGAGTGTGGCTACGGTGGCTGCTTATCTGGCACAGGCCAGGGGGTATAGTCAGGCCGAAGTAAAGTTAATGCGGGTGGCAGGATTGTTTCATGATATCGGTAAGCTGGCCATACCTAACTCCATTTTGGAGAAACCGGTCAAGCTGACTGAGCGGGAGTTTGCCATCATTAAGCAGCATCCCTATTATACATATCGTATTCTGGAGAAAATTGACGGTTTTCAAACGATTGCTGAATGGGCTGCTTTGCATCATGAGACACTTGATGGCGCCGGGTATCCTTTCCGGGTAGCTGATAATTCCCTGCAGCTTGGTTCCCGTATTGTGGCAGTAGCTGACGTATTTACTGCTCTCAGCGAGAACCGTCCTTATCGCCAATCACTTGATCTTAGGGAAATTGAAAAAATTATGCGGGGCATGGTCAGCAATCGTAAGCTGGATGCCGCAGTGGTAAGTGATCTTTTTATTAACAGTACCGAACTATACACGATCATGCAGCAAAGAGCTGCTGCTTACGCTGCTGTGTAAGGGCAGCATGGAAAGATTAAAGGAATAGCAAATATTTCGAAAACAAATTTTTACCAACAATAGAGGCGTATGCGGAAATCAACTTGCATGCGCCTTTGCTGTTGGTATTTTTTAAATTATTAACAAAAAAATATTGACAATAAAATTGCGGATTGTTAAACTATTCATAAATCATATATGATATATCATATATGATTTATGAAAAAATGAATATAAGAAGAGGATGATTCATTAAATGAAAAATAATCATTACAAAGAAAACTCTTGGTGGGCAAGCCCGTATAATGATTATTCGGAAGTTACAGGAGAGTTTAAAAAAGCTTCTAAAGTAAAAATACATGATGCGACTTTGCGTGATGGGGAGCAGACTCCAGGTGTTGTCTTTACTGTCGATGATAAAATCAGGATTGCAGAAAAATTGGATGAGGTGGGTATCGAGCGTATTGAAGCTGGCATGCCTGCCGTTTCAAAAGATGACTATGAAGCAATTAAAGCTATTTGCAAGAGAAACTTACAAGCAAAAATTTTCACTTTTGCCCGGGCGATGAAAGAAGATATGGATAAAGCGGTTGATTGCGGTGCTCATGGTGTTGTTATTGAAGTTCCGATTGGTTATCCAAAGCTAAAATATCAGTTTAAATGGACCTGGGAAAAAGTGCTGGAAAAAAGTGTCGATTGCATTAACTATGCCAGAAGTCAGGGCCTGTATACCGTGTATTTCCCTTATGATACAACCCGGGCACAAGAGGAAGATTTAAATAACCTAATGAGGGGAATTATGGCAAGCTCTCCGCCTGATTCTGTTGGTGTCGTGGATACTATGGGGTGCGCTTTGCCGGAAAGTATTAAGTATTTGGTCCGTAGAATGAAAAAGCTGACTGGGGGGCTTCCGGTTGAAGTACATACTCATAATGACTTTGGAATGGCAGTTGCTACCGAAATAGCTGGGATCGCTGCCGGAGCGGATGTTGTTCATTCCTGTGTTAATGGTTTGGGAGAAAGAACTGGCAATGCTGCTGCCGAAGAACTGATGGTTGCTATGAAAATACTTTTAGGAATGAATAATGATTATAAGCTGGACAAACTCAAGGAGCTTTGTCAATTGGTTGAAAAAATTTCCGGAGTCCCTCTTGCAGCGAATAAACCAGTTGCCGGCAGCCGCAATTACACGCGCGAATCGGGAATTGGCGTAGATCTGGTTATCAAAGAACCATTGGCGATGTTTGCCACTGATCCCCGGTATTTTGGCCGTCAAGGAGATATTGTTCTTGGTAAAAAGAGCGGAAAAGCTTCCGTAGAATATTATTTAGCTAAGCTGGACAAACAAGTTTCCGACACTGCCGTTATTCAAATTTTAGAGCAAGTAAAGTTCATAGGTACGCAACAACGCAGGCTTCTGACAATCGATGAATTTAAAAATATTGTAGAATCGGTAGATAAATAATATTATCTGCCAATTTATAAAAGGGGGAGAAACTATGCTCATAATTATTGATTTAAGTGTTGCTCATCATAATGGTGCTACAGAGCCTTTCGGTCCTAAAATTGAACACTCCGGTCATGCGGCCGGAGCTTCCCGCTTAGCGAAGATGGCAGGTATTGAAGCTGCTGATTTTCCAGATACAATGGCGCTGGCTACTGATTTTATCTCCGGCTCTGCTCATGCGGGCACGCATATTGATGCTCCATTCCATTATGGTCCTGAATGTGAGGGTAAGCCTGCTAAAACAGTTGATCAGGTGCCGCTTGAGTGGTGCTATGGACCTGGAGTTGTTTTGGATATGCGCCATAAACAAGCAGGTGCGGAAATTACTATTCAAGATATGCAAGATGCACTACAGAAAATTGACTATACATTGAAGCCAGGGAATATTGTTCTTCTTCACACCGGCTGCGACAAGTTTTGGGGAACTGATACGGCTACTTATCTGGCAATGCAATCAGGACTTGGTATTGACGGCCTGGACTGGCTTTTAGATCAAGGAATTCGCTGCATTGGTATAGATGCCTGGACGCTTGATCGTCCTGTTCAGGCTATGGTTGATGCTTTTAAATCCACCGGTGACAACAGAGAGCTTTGGCCGACCCATATGCATGGCAGAAAGCGTGAATATTTACAGATTGAAAAGCTTGCTCATTTAGAAACGCTGCCTAAGCTTTATGGATTTACGGTATCGGCTCTGCCTGTAAAGTTCGAAGGGTGCACTGCGGGATGGTGCCGGGCAGTAGCTTTATTTGAGGAGTAGAAATTTAGAAGCCATAAGCCAGAATTATTACAGGCCTATGGCTTCTGATAAAAACTGAAAATTTAGAAAGTAATTGTTTTTTTGTTTACATGAACATAGTTATAAGGAGGGGCGAAAATGACAATCTCACAAGGGGTTATGCTGATCACTTTAGTAATAATGATCACAGGGCGTACGCCACTGTACCTTACTGCAATACTTGGTTCGACGGCGGCAGCCCTTGCTGCAGGGATCTCCGTGTCCGGCAAGGGAGAGGTTACTCTTGTTAAACTGATAACGGCAGGCTTAAATCCGGTAATTATTGATATGCTAGGCGTGCTGCTATTTATTGGTATTATGGAAAAGGCCGGTTTTTTAGACGTAATAATTAAAAAAATTATGCAGGTTGGCCAGCGTTTAGGTGGTGGCCCTGGCGTGGCTACGGCAGGCGGAATAGCAGCAGGGATTATTGGTGGATTAACCTCATTTACTCAGCCTGCTGTTACGGCAGCTATCACTGGACCGGCCTCGACAAAGCTTGGACTTGATCCCAATAAGTCTGCCGGTATACATGCTCATGCCGCTCATCTTGGTAATTTAGCTGGATTTACCCATCCCACGATGTTAGCAGTTCTTGCTACTACAGGTATTACTTTCGGATTTATTAATATAATCGGTGCCATAAGTGCTTTAGCTATTTTTGCTGCAAGTTATTATCGTGCATCCAAAGACGGAAAGCAGCAGGAAGTTTCGACGGACTTAGTTAATCAAATCAATGCCTTACAGGTAGATAATACAGCTTTTATCAAAGCAGTCACACCATTTGCATTACTTTTTATTGGCTTTGGTGCGGGTCTTCCTATTTTCCTAGTTGGAATACTATGCTGCGTAATAGTTGCACTTCTCGCCCGCATGAGTCTGGCTGATGGCGAAAAATTTATGCTGGCTGGAGTTACGAGAATTTCGACACCGCTCTTTGCAATTATTACCTTTCTTTTTATGTCGGCAGTCATCAACAAGATTGGGTTGGTAAGTTTGTTATCAAAACAATTTGCGCCGTATTTATCGATTGCACCTATTCAAATTCTACTTCTCATTTCAGCAGTAACCGGATTAGTTACTCAGTCTAATGCTGCTTCTGCCGCTATTGTAATACCTGTACTGCAAATTATACTAAATTTAGGAGCAAATCCTTTTGCCGCCGCCGCCGCCGCTATGGCAGGGTGCGCAATCATGCAGTTTTATCTCACTGGTGGTCCGCTCACTGCGTTGCCAACTGTAATTCCTGTTATTCCAGGATCGGATTTAAAGCTGGCGAATAAGTTCCAGCGACCATCAATTTTAATGGGTTTACTAACCGCATTAAAAAGATGTACTGCATTGGGTTCATTTATTTTTGATTAATTTTTTCAGCACATACAGAAAATAATATATTATGATATAATATATTATTAAGTTTGCGTCGAAAATCTCATATGTGCATTAATTTTGAAGGGATCGAGGGTGTTAGTATTTCAGATTTTAAATTAAGTAATGTTGATCTGCCTGTTACGACTAAACTGGAAGTTGTTTATAATGTTTTGCGTGAGAATATTGTAAACGGGAACCTAAAGCCTGGTACACGTTTAATTATAAGGCGTATTGCCCAGGAACTAGGTGTTTCAGAAATTCCCGTTCGTGAAGCAATTCGCTCACTTGAGGCTCAGGGATTGGTTACTATGACGCCCCATTCGGGAGCACAAGTTACAATGCTTGATGAAGATGATATAAAAGAAATTATGGAAGTAAGAAGTATTCTGGAAGGATATGCCGCTAGATTAGCTGTACCGCTGAGTTCTGAAATATTGGATAAGCTCAAAATCTGTATGAACGAAATGCGGGAATGTGTTGCTCGCGGTGAATATGCCCAATTTGGCATCATTAATCGTAAGTTTCACAGAATTATCTATGAGCAAGCCGCAAACAAGAGACTAAAAAAACTGTTAAACGAGATGTTTAATGAATCTGAGCGGTCAAGAGCAGTATTTGGACTTTCCCAAAAGCGATCAGAAGAAGCTCTCAAAGAACATGAAGCTATTATGGCAACCCTTATATCGGGTGATAGAGAAAAAGTGGAAGAATTAATCAGGATACATAGACAACGGGCCAGTCAGGAATTAATTAATTGCCTTGTGACGGATGAAAATAAATAATATGGAGAGTCATGAGTTGGCCAATGATGTGTTAGAGTTACCATTGGCCAACTCAGTTTTATTTGGCGTACTTTTCGCTTATTAGTACATATTAAGTAATTAGTGCGTTTGGCGGATTGCTTTCAGTTTGCGGGTGAGCGTTGACCGACCTATTCCCAAATAGGCGGCTGCCTTGTCCAGCGTCTCATGCTCGGCTACCGCTTTTAAAATCAGCTCGTGCTCAAAGTTCTTAACCTGTGGACGAATCGGCAGCTCTTCATCTCCGGGGAGTGCTTCCAATGCCCGTACGATATTAGGTGCCACCAACTGCAAAAATTCTTCAATTTCTAAGCCTTGCTCGAAGGAATCGATGAAGAAAGATAAACGTTGAATTGTATTTTGCAGTTCGCGAATGTTCCCGGGCCAGGCATATTTTTCAAAATATGGCAGGACCCGGCCAATGATGGGCTGCAGCTGGCTTTTCTTCTCGGGCGGCAGGAAATGTTCGCATAGATACTTAATATCCTCCTTGCGTTCCGCCAGGAGGGGAAGCTCTATCCACAGTACATTGAGCCGGTAAAACAAATCTTCACGGATCATATTTTTGCTTAGCAGGTCTTCGGCACTTTTATTCGAAGAGGCAATTACCCGGATATCTACGGGAATGATTGCTTCGCCGCCGATTCTCAACACTTCCCGTTCCTGAAGAACACGAAGCAGGCGGCCTTGCATTTCGACAGGCAGCGCATCAATTTCATCAAGAAAAATTGTGCCTCCGTGAGCAAGCTCAAACAGACCATATTTGCCTTTGCGGCGGGCACCTGTGAAGGCGCCTTCTTCATATCCGAACAGCTCGCTCTCCAGCAGGGTAGGTGGCAGTGCGCCGCAGTTAACTGCTACAAATGAATTTTTAGTACGATTACTGGCGTTGTGAATACTTTGTGCAAAAAGCTCCTTACCCGTTCCGGAGGCGCCATAGAGCATGACTGAGAGGTGAGACTGGGAGAAGTTGGCCGCTACCTTTTTTTTGATCTCTAAAACTTTAGATATACCAATAATATCTGAAAAAGTTGCTTTTGCTTTAAACTGTTTTTGTCCGGATAACTCCTTGCGGATTTTATGTTCTGCTTGTTCTACCTTTGATGATTCAAGAAAAGTAGCAACAGCACCTACAATCTTTGTCCCATATTTGACAGGCACACGATTAGTCAGGATGCGGGTATTACCAGTATCCTGCAGTTCGCCAGCCTCCGTTTGGCCAGTCTGAAGAATGTGGTCTAGCCGCGAATTGGGCACGACATCGGCAATGTTTTTACCAATTACTTCGGGAGAGTGGATATTGAGCGTTCTTTTAGCTGCTTTGTTAAAAATCTCGATAGCACCTTTTGCGTCTACGGCAATTATGCCATCATAGGTTGCATCGAGAATCGCTTCCAGACGTCGTGATTTCCGTGTTTCCTCTCTTTGGAGAGAAGCTAGCCGGTCGGCCTCAAGAAAGGCTGAGTGCAGGGTAGCTCGATTTGTTCGTAAAAAAACATTAGGCAGTCCGTATTTTTTTGCATAGGCTACCGAGGGCCCTCCCCCCACGATACAGTATTTGCCGGCATGAGAGAGAGACGCAATTTTACAGTCGAGTTCTTTTAAATTAGTAAATACAATCTCCGTAATAGAAACGTCCAGGACTTTTTCCATCAGAGACAGGCCTATCAGCGACTCATTAAAGGCAGTGATAGCAATGTTCTTACAATACTGGCGAGCTTCATTCAGCCCCTCTAAAATTTCATAAGGGCCGGTATTGACGCGGATTACGGGAGACGAAAAGTTCTCAGCAAGATAGTTAGCAGTTCCTCCACGGCTCATGAGAATGTCAATAGGAGGAGAATCTAAGCTGTTGATAATCTTACCGGCTTGTTCCAGCCAGCCTTCATAAAACTCGATCGAAAGTCCAAGCTCTTTGGCAACAGATTGAGCCATAATAGATAAATCGCGATAAGGAGAAATAAAAACAATACGATTCATAACGAAACCTCCTTGTAACGACATGGAGTGAAAAATGAAATATTAAAGCTGCATGCAAAGTTCGTTTGCGATATTGTCTAACTCTCCAGCTAAGATACTGACTTGCTGGGTAATGGCGGTGAGATTCATCATAGCGCTCGCTATGTTAGTCATGGACTGCTCAACAATACTTACTTCATTTGTCACTTCTGTGCTGTTTGATTGAATAACTCCTACGATTTGTACAACTTCTTTAACGGAGGAAGCTCCATTAGTTGCTAACTTTCTGATTTCTTCAGCAACTACATGAAATCCTCGTCCGGAAGTACCCGCTCTTGCTGCTTCTATACTGGCATTTAAGCCAAGCAAATTTGTCTGAGTAACAATTCCTTTTAGGAGCAGGAGGACTTGCTCCGTTTCTTTTGCCTGTTTTTGTGAATCCCTTGCTGTTTGCAGCAGCAAGCGACTGATAGCAGTAATTTCTTCTGTTTGGCCCGAGACCTTCTCACAGGTTTGTGCCATTGATTTGACTTGTGAATGTAATGTGGTTGCCATATCCTTCGTTTTTTCATATTTGTCAACTGCAACAGAAGTGGCGAAAGCTCCGATAACTTCGCCAGCTTCGTTTATAACCGGATTAGCACACCCGATATAGGGCAGGCCACGGGCGCTTTTATCAACCTTCATAAAAATGCGGCGTTTTTCCTTCATTGCTTTGTCAACCAGGCTGCCTATTCGTATTGGCTCACCTACAGTTAAGTTCAGAACGAGATTTTCTGCAGGCTTATAGATAAGGTACTTCTCACGATCGGTAATTGTAATGCCGATATTATAGGGGAGTGATTCGACAAAGAGCGGGTAGGCAGCCAGTATACAGGATAAAAGATGTTCCCGTGAATTGTTTTCCATCCGTGAGACTCCTTCTTAAATAATTGCTACGTAAGTTTTAATGCAATCTTTATGCCAGATTTGAATGTTAGTGTCATAAGTAGTTTTTAATAATGAGACATGTCCCTAATAGGATCATCATAAAAAAACGTGTAATTCAGGATATTTGTAGGAATTATTGGCTATTCGCAGAATTTGGCATATATTCATATATGATGAAATAAAGAGATAATTCTGTCCTAGTCCAAGATTCAAAAGAGTGACGCAGGAGAAATATGATTATAAACAGGCTAATATTTGAGCCTTCTTTGTTTAAAAACAGGCTCAAATATTAGCCTGTTTTTTTGCTATATGTAGGATGAACACCGCAAAACCGGGACTTAATGGTTTTGGCACGGATCTTGCTTTTGCTATAAATGCGTGTAATTCGTGAGGGAGGATCAGGAAAAGGAGGTTTATTTAAAAGTCTTAGAAACAGTGCTTACGCTTCGCAGACGCTCTCTTGTTCTAAGAAACTGAAAAATTTATAACGGTGGAGGAGTTTAGAATGAATGGAAAGATGACTGGATACCGTTGGGTTGTAATGGGTTTGCTTTTCGTGCTCTATACCGTAGCAAATGCTGACCGGGCAAATATTGGTTTTGCATTACCTTATCTTCGCAAGGAATTTGCAATGAGTAATACCGAGGCAGGCGCTATCATTAGTTTGTTCTTTGTTGGGTACGCATTTTTGCAAATTCCGTCGGGATTTATGGTTAAAAAATTTGGCGTACGAACCATGTTTACTGTAGGTATGCTTTTTACGTCAATTTTTACAGGAATGCTGGGGGTAGTAAATTCAGTATGGGCGCTGAAAGCATTACGGCTGGGGGTAGGTGTAGCGGAAGCGCCGGTTGCTATTGCCTGTACAGCAGCTATTAATAACTGGTTTCCCGCTAAAGAGAAGGGAACTGCTTCGGGAATCTTTCTTGCCGGGTCAAAAGTAGGGCCATTAATTGTTCCGACACTTTGTGCCTGGATTATCTCTGTTTGGGGCTGGCGGGAAATATTCTATATTTTTATGGTACCAGGGATTTTATTGGCTGTCGTCTGGTTCTTGCTAGTTAGTAATAAGCCTGCTGAGAGTAAGTTTGTTTCAGCAGCAGAGGCTGACTATATAGCGGGTGATGAAAACACTGCCACAGTTAAACAGGAAAAAGGCCCAAAGCGTGAATACCGGTTGTGGTGGCTCGATAAGCTTGTCCGTGCCAAAAAAGTTGAGCCCATCGTTAGCTCTTCACAGGTATTTAAATCATGGGATATTTTTGGAGCAGCATTTGGCTACTTTTTTATGGTAGGGATTGTGAGTGTGCTGATGTCCTGGCTGCCAACTTATCTGGTAACCGTTAAGCAATTTGCCATTATGAAGACAGCGTTAGTCTCATCGGCTCCTTTTGCCGGGACTGTAGCCGGAAATTTTGTGGGGGGCTGGATTTCGGATAACCTTTTAAATAAGCGCCGGAAACCTATGATGATGGTAACAGCACTTTCAACAAGTATCATGATGTACTCCCTGATTAACGCACCTGCTGATGCTGATTTGCTTGCATTGCTGTTGTTTGTTACCGGTTTTTTGCTTGCTTTGGGATACTCGGCATTTATGGCCTATCCTATGGGGCGAACGAATAAAGAAACATATCCTGTTGCCTTTAGCGTCGTGAATACAGGGGGACAATTAGGCGGGGCAGGGGCACCGTTATTTGTAGGAATGATTTTGGACCGCTTTAACTGGGATGCAGTATTTCTAGCTTTGGCACTTGGCTCTGTTTTGTGTCTTGCAATTGTATCGACAATTATTGAACCTGTTGAAGATCCGTTGGAACGGCCTGATTCAGGAGCCAATAAAATAGCACTCTGAGTAAAGATATAAATCAATTAGTAAGGGGGAAATGAAATGTTAGCAAACGCAGTTGCAGCAGGAGCCTTGGAAGGGGTAACAGTGCTGGACTTAACAAGAGTTTTAGCAGGCCCCTACAGTACAATGATGCTGGCAGATATGGGAGCAAATGTTATTAAAATTGAAGAACCGGTTAAGGGGGATGATACCCGTCATTTCGGCCCATTTAAAAATGATGAAAGCATTTATTATATCACTAATAACCGGAATAAAAAGGGGATTACCTTAAACCTGAGAGATCCTAAAGCTAAGCAAATGTTTAAGGATATGGTCAAAAAGGCTGATATCGTTACGGAGAATTACCGGCCAGGTACGATGGAAAAGCTGGGAATTGGCTACGATGTACTCAAAGAAATTAATCCCGGAATTATTTATGCTTGCATCTCCGGGTTTGGACATTACGGGAGATATAAAGACCGGCCAGGCTACGATATTATCGCGCAGGCAATGAGCGGCCTCATGAGTACAACCGGCTGGCCCGGCGGACCTCCTACAAGGACCGGTACGGCAACCGGTGACGTACTGGGCGGGTTGTTTATGGCAATTGGCATATTGGGTGCTCTGCAATATCGGAACAGAACGGGTATCGGTCAAAAAGTGGATGTAGCTTTGGTGGATGCCGGGGTATCAGCAATGGGTAATGTTAATATGTTGTATTTTGCCGATGGATATCTTCCTAAACGTATTGGCAATCGCTATGAATCCACATATCCGTATGATTCCTTTGAATGTGCAGGCGGCAGCTGTGTTATTGGAGCTGCCAATGATAAATTTTGGCAAAATTTATGCGGTTTAATGGGTAAGCCGGAGACAGCTGCAGTACCAAAATTCCTGCGAATACGAGACCGTCTTGATCATCATGCCGAGGTTAAGGAACAAATAGAACTTTGGACAAGAACGAAGACCGTTAGTGAGGTTGTTGACGCTTGTCTGACAGCCGGAATACCAGCTGCTCCTGTGTATGATATTGGCGAGGTGGCAAGTGATCCCCATATCGCTGTAGACAGAGAGATGTTTATTGAGCAGGAACATCCTAAGGCTGGCAAGATCAGAGTCACAGGAACTCCGTTCAAATTATCGGCAACTCCTGCTACTGTCAGGACGCCGGCTCCGGCACTCGGCCAGGATAATGCGGAGATTTACAGAGAGCTTCTGAACTTGGATGAGCAGCAGTTGGCGCTGTTAAAGGCAGATGGCGTAATTTGAAAATGAGGTGACAAGCATGAAATTTCCCGAAAAAGTAGAAATTATTGAAGTTTGTCCGCGTGACGGATTTCAGAATATAAAAATACCGATTCCAACTGAAGTGAAGATTAGTATTATTGACCAACTGGTGGATTGCGGATTTGAGTGGATCGAAGCGACTTCCTTTGTCCATCCCAAGGCTATTCCCCAGTTGGCGGATGCTGCCGAGGTGCTGCAGAGTGTCAAGCAAAAGCACGCCGGAAAAGTCCGGTTCATTGCATTGGCACCTAATTTATACGGGGCGCAAAGAGCAATAGAGTGCGGCGCTGATGCAATAACTTTCGTTGTTTCGGCAAGTGAGCGTCATAATATGGAAAATACCCGGCAGACGATTGAGCAATCGATTACCGCTTTTACCGAGGTTTGTAAAATTAAAAGCAATTGCAAAGTCCGGCTGGCGGTAGCGACTGCCTTTGATTGCCCGTTTGCCGGACCGGTTCAGCCGGAGCAGGTTATGAAGCTGGTAGCAGCCGGACTTACAGCGGGTGCCGATGAAATTCTACTGGCAGATACTATTGGGACTGCGACTCCCTTACAAATGGAAGCTTTATTAATTCCATTGCTGGAAAAGTATCCGCAGCTTTCCTTCATTCTTCATATACATGATACTCAGGGAATGGGGTTAGCCAATATTGTTACTGCGCTCAACCTCGGATTAACGCGCTTTGAAACTGCGGCTTTCGGCCTGGGGGGCTGTCCGTTTGCACCAGGAGCGGCCGGTAATATTGCTACTGAGGATTTGGTAAATATGCTGCATAAGATGAACATTGCAACGGGCCTTGACTATGGAAAGATCCTGAGCGCTGCCCGCTCCATAGAAGAAAGCTTACAAATTTCGCCTTTAGGGCATATGGCCCGGATAGCAGCCTGCCGGGCATAAAGCAGTTACGAAAGGAGAGTTAAATAGTATGCCGAGACCTGTATTTAATGTTGAAAAATGCAAAGCCTGTGAGATGTGTATCCAGGCTTGTCCTAAGAAAATTCTGGCTCTTAGCGGTATTTTTAATGGTAAAGGGTACAGTACCGTTCGCTGCAATGATGAAAAAGCCTGTATTGGCTGTATGTTATGTGCCAGAATGTGTCCTGACACCGTAATTGAAATTTATAAATAAAATACGGGAGCGAATAAATAATGAACGAAAAAATATTGATGAAGGGTAATGAAGCGATTGGTGAAGCGGCAGTTCTTGCCGGCTGCCACTATTATTTCGGCTATCCGATCACGCCGCAAAGTGAATTGCCTGAATACATGGCTAAAAAGCTGCCAGCTGTAGGCGGAGTATTTGTACAGGCTGAAAGTGAAATTGCAGCGATAAATATGCTGTACGGTGCAGCAGCAGCCGGGGTGCGTGCAATGACATCCTCTTCAAGTCCCGGCTTTAGCCTAAAGCAGGAAGGTATTTCATATATAGCTGCTGCAGAGCTTCCCTGCTTACTGGTCAATGTTCAGCGGGGTGGACCGGGATTGGGTACTATACAGCCGGGACAAGCCGATTATTTTCAGGCAACCAAGGGAGGAGGCCATGGAGACTACCGCCTGCTTGTCCTGGCTCCAAACAGTGTGCAGGAAATCTTTGATCTGACGATAGAAGGTTTTGATCTGGCAGATCGTTATCGCATTCCTGTCCTCATTCTGGCTGACGGTGCGTTGGGGCAGATGATGGAAGCAGTTTCTTTGACGGTCAAGTCCGCAGTTCCGGTAGAAAAGCCCTGGGCAATTACCGGACGCAGAGGCAGAGTCCAGGCAAATGTCGTTAATACTCTTTCCTTTGATAAAGATACTGCAGAGCAGACTAACCGGGATTTGCAGAAAAAATATGCTGAGATCAGTCAAAATGAAGCGCGCTCTGAAGCACTGCTTACTGATGATGCCGAGCTGGTGCTTGTTGCTTATGGCATCACGGCCCGTATAGCAAAATCAGCAATGGAGCGGGCTCGCGAGAGCGGCTATAAAGTGGGTCTGCTGCGGCCGGTTACGCTTTGGCCGTTTCCTTCAGCTGAGCTGCTGCGGGTAGCCAGAACTGCGAATGCCTTTCTGGTATGTGAACTGAGTGCCGGGCAAATGGTTGAAGATGTGGAACTGGCCATTCGCTGTCAGAAACCGGTACATTTTTATGGTCGGACAGGCGGCAATATTCCCTCTACGGAGGAGCTTTATCAACAGATTGTAAAAGTTTTGAACAAGGAGGGGAAGTAGATGCAAGATAAATTGTTTGCGATAACAAAAGGGCTTAAAGATGTATCCACGCACTATTGCCCCGGTTGTCATCATGGCATTATTCACCGGCTTGTTGCCGAAGTACTTGAGGAACTGGCTGTGCTGGACAATACTATTTTAATTGAGCCTGTTGGCTGTTCCGTTCTAGCTCATAACTACTTCGATGTGGATACTATTCAGGCTGCTCATGGGCGGGCGCCGGCAGTTGCCACTGCTGTTAAACGAATCCACACCGACTCAGTCGTGTTTACCTATCAAGGGGATGGTGATTTAGCAGCTATTGGCTGTGCGGAAATTGTGCATGCCGCCATGAGGGGTGAAAAGTTTACTACTATATTTGTAAACAATGTTATTTATGGAATGACTGGCGGGCAAATGGCGCCAACGACGCTGGAGAACCAGGTAACTGCTACGTCTCCGTTTGGGAGAAAAAATAATGAAGCCGGAAAGCCGATGCGGGTATCGGAAATGCTGGCAACCTTAGACGGGCCGAAATATATTGCAAGAGTTGCAGTGAACACACCGGGAAATGTAAATAAGGCCAAAGCGGCCATCAAAGAAGCCTTCATTAGACAAATTCGCGGCGATGGGTTTACCTTTGTGGAAGTGCTGTCTACTTGCCCGACCAACTGGGGAATGAGCCCTATAAAAGCGAATAAATTTGTTGAGGAAAGCATGATGCCATACTTCCCGCTGGGACTATATAAAGACGGGGAGGGAAACAAAGCATGACACATGAAATACTTTGTGCCGGTTTCGGTGGGCAGGGAGTGCTGCTGATTGGCCGCCTGGCAACATATGCTGGAATGCTGGCAGGTCAAGAGGTATCCTGGATGCCTGCCTATGGACCGGAAATGCGCGGTGGAACGGCCTCCTGCTCGGTCATTATTTCGGATGAAGCAATTGGCTCACCAGTGGTTACACAGCCTACCGCCCTAGTGGCAATGAACAAGCCCTCCCTTCATAAATTTGAAGATACGGTTCAACCCGGAGGGGTAATAATTGTTAATCAATCCCTGATTGAAGATATAGTTACGCGGAATGATGTGAAAGTATATTATGTTCCCCTAAATGAACTTGCCCTAGAATCCGGTAATGCCCGTTATGCAAACATGATTGCACTGGGGGCTTTAATCGGCACATCAGATATGGTTCCCCTTACAGCAGTTCGAGAGACACTTGTAAAAAACTTTGCCAAGAAGCCCGAAGTAGTTGAACCGAACATGCAAGCTGTTATGCGAGGCATACAATTTGTGCGTAATAAAGAAAACAACTAGATCTTGTCTGAAGAATCAGGCCGGGGCAGCTGATTGCCCCGGTCTGTTGTTTAACAGCAGGTTGATAAGGTGGTTTTATGAGGAATATTGACAGTATTGATACCGGCGCTTCGAGAGTTAAGATCCTTTTAGGAGAATTCGGCAGCGGCAAGACCGAGCTTGCAATTTGCACAGGCTGAGTTGCCTGTGCTTCCCCATGAACTCATGAAGGTGCTGTATGATGAGGAGTGCCAAATCGTCATAGATGTTGGCGGCGGAGAATCAGCCATCGTCCTGGGACAGTTTTGTCAGCGCTTTACCGAACTTTCCTACGAAGCCCTGCTGCTTGTCAATACCTTTCGTCCCTTTATAACTACAGTGGAAGGTATAATAGACGCATGCCGAAAAATAGAAAAAGTCAGCGGACTAAAAGTAACCGGCTTAATCAGCAATTCCAATATTGGAAGGGAAACGGTCCCTAAGCATATTCAGAATGGTCTTATATTAGCTGAGGTTGCAGCCGAAAAGTTAGGAGTGCCAATTGAATATGCCATCATACCCGATTGGCTGGAAGGTGAATTTGTGACCTGCCATAAGACCTTTTTCTTACATCCTTACACCCAATATCCCTGGCAAAGTTAGTCAAGCGGCTTCCAGGTGACTTCCTTGACAACTCTGTAGCAGTGCGGTAGAATGATATTGTTCATTTGCCGGTATAGCTCAGCTGGTAGAGCACCTCATTCGTAATGAGGGGGTCGTAGGTTCGAATCCTATTATCGGCTCCAGTGAAAACGTAGAAGTCGCAAGGGTTTCGAGAGATTCCCATTGCGACTTTTTTCATTTTAGTGCAGAAAGTTCTGCGATGTTTCTGCAGCTAGAGTTATTTCTGCAGTATTTCTGCTAGTTTTTCCCCGGCTTCTTTGTCTGATTCTTGCAGTATATGTGTGTAGATTTGTGTGGTGCGAATATCAGCATGTCCTAGTCTTGCTTGTATTACA
>Ga0074195_1000375_pt2 | contig 16165 bp, 11 predicted proteins | sample EPASupsiteHSE623_FD_64525 | JGI IMG/M metagenome (GOLD analysis project Ga0074195, IMG submission 64525) | Bioremediated contaminated groundwater from EPA Superfund site, New Mexico - Sample HSE6-23 | ecosystem: Environmental > Aquatic > Deep subsurface > Groundwater > Contaminated ...
GGTCGTTATCCAGGCGCCGTAATCAACCGGCAAATTGTTATCCGCCTGGATCTGGGCATTAACAATCGTGTAATAAATTCCAAGATAAGGATACGTGATTTTGCCGGAATTTTTAACCTGGTCAATATCTCTCTTGGCGGCGTTTATGGGAAGCACAAACCCGATGTTCTGGGCGCCGCTGGCAATCGCGGTGTTAACTCCGATGACCTCGCCCTTCAAGTTAAGCAACGGGCCGCCCGAATTGCCTTCATTGATCGCCGCGTCAGTCTGGATCAAATTATCAAGAGTTTCGCTTGTCCCCGCGCCGCCCGCGGTGATTGAGCGCTGCAATCCGGAGATCACCCCCACCGAAACCGTGTTATTGAATTCGCCCAGCGCGTTGCCGATCGCAATAACCGACTGCCCAACTTGCAAATTGGAGGAGTCGCCCAACGTAACCGCGGGAAACTTCTGGCCGGGATCGCCGCTGATCTTGACCACCGCCAAGTCCTGCGTTGGATCCAATGCTAAAACTTTCGCGGGATATTTTTTGCCTTCAGTGGTGATCGCGGTATATTCAGCGGTCGCGTCGCTGACCACATGTTTGTTGGTCACGATCATTCCGTCCTCGGAAACAATGAATCCCGAACCCGCGCCCACCTCTTTATTCTGAGTGCCTTTTTGACGCATTTGCGGAATCTGAAAATTGTCAAAAAAACCGAACGGATCGAACCCTGAATTTGGCGAAGTGTAATATTGTTCGTAAACCGGAACGTTCTTGGTGATGATTATCGAAACCACCGCGGGCGAATAGTATTTGACCACCTTGATAACCGCGTCTTCCTGGGTCGTCTGCGGCTTATAATCAGGCTTAACGGCATTATCACCGGCCGGCGCGGCAATCTTGGGCGCAGTTAATTGCGGCAACGACAAATTAAATCCCTTAACCAGCGCACCCAGCTGTCCATAAGACGCCGCGCCCAGACCAAAACCAACCGCCAAAGCCACGATCACGATTATCGCGCCCCGAAATCCTTTTTTCTTTCCGGCAGGCCGCGAATCAACCGCCGCGCCTGAAGCCATTGTTTGGTTTTCCGTTGAATCAAGATCATACATTGACATATGCTATAAAGTCCCAATTTCCAATTACCAATGTCAAATAAATGCCGCAATGCCTAAATATCAAAACAAGATATGCGTATTTAAATTTGCCATTTGGAATTGGACATTTATTGGAAATTTGTCATTGGAAATTGGTCATTACTCAAACGTTTTTCTCGCTTCTTCCCAAAATTGGGATTGGCCGTGTTTTTCCTTCATCCAATACCACCACTCGGAACCCCATAAATAAAGCATGTCAAATCCGGTATTTTTCGCAAAAGCGATGTTCTCCCGGAACTGCTTGATATCCATGGTTTTCGCATCACCATCCCCTCCGTCATAAAGCTGGTTAGCCGCCCACGGCTCGGCTTGCAGTTCGGCGCAGATCACCGGTTTTTTGAAAATCAAACCGATAATTTTTGACTTTACCCAATAGAACGCGGGCGGAATCGGATAAGTGACATAGGTTTTCAGTTCATGAAAATAGACCCTACGATACATTGTCACGCCCACAATGTCGCCGATCCTGGCGGCATTGAACCACCACGATCCTTCCCCGCTATCCGATATTACCACCGGCCGTTTTTGCTCGTCAAGGGATCGGACAAGCGCGGCCTCCCGGATCAAAAAGTCCTTATCAACCCACGGACAATCGCCAAAACGGAAGAGTGGTTCGTTTTCCACCTGCCAGGAAGCCACAACCTTATCGCGGCCGTAACGGACCACCATCGCTTCCAGCATTTTCAAAATCTCCTCCTGCTGCCGGGCCTTGTTCATGCCCTTGGCCCATTCGGGAACATGGCATTCGGGCCAGCGGGGCGTTTTCATCCCGATCGCCAGCATCACTTTGGCATCGCGCGATTCGGCCTGTTCCAATTGCCAGTCAAGGTCGGAAAAATCATACACGTCGGCCTGCGGTTCGATCAGATCCCAGTGCGCCGCAACCTTGAGATTTTTAATTTTTAAATCATCCAGCAGCGCCAGGTAATTTTCCTTCCAATCAAGCCCCATGTCCTTGGCATGTTTTTGCGAGAACGCCGCCCCGAACGTGATTTTTTGTGCCATAGGCGCTTTGTAGATATAGAAAAAGACAGTTGCCAACGCCAATAAGGTTATTACTGTCCAAATAATGATTTTCTTTCGCATCATTTATTATACCAAATTCACCCGCGCAAAAAACTTGACAAAACGTTTTTTTGTGCCATTATTTAAATCTAGTTTTTTACTAAATATATTGGTAACGCCTCGCACAAACCGCAATAAACAATGAGAAATCGGAGGTATCTTAATGATTGATAATGCAGCCATAGCTCTCGCCCAACAAAAATCACGTGCCCGCGGCTTCAAATCAGGCCAAATCGCCGCGGTTCCAAGCGAATCCGGCCAGATTGATATAAAAATCGAAAAAATAAAAGGAAGCAGCATATTCGCCTCAATTGTCGGCGGCAAAAAACAAATAGTTTCCATTGAGGATGTGTTTTTCCCGGATATTTTGGATCATATATTGTCAACTGGAGAACAACTACAATACGATTTGCTTCTTGCGCCGCAAGTCTGCGAAGACTGTGGCAGGCGAATGTGCGACCACGAAGTGGGGTACAAAAAAGAACTTCGCTTACGTAAATCATAGCTGGGCTACGCTTTAGCAGCCCCCTTAATCTAAATTATAAATTGATTAAGGCTTGTTTTTTATACAAATACATTTTTCGTTTCAAAACTCCTCATCAAGGAATTTGACATCGCAGCTGTTCGTGATATTTTAAATTTCCGCGCGCTCTTTTATAATCTGGCAGCGGATAAAACGAAAAGGGGTGAAAGAATATTAAAGAAACAGTAATTGTTGATTTGGGAGGTTCAGTTATATCCCCCGGTTCAAGTTATGAATTAAATATTCCCTTCTTAATGGCTTTTTGCGAATTAATAAGCGATAGCAGGGATAAAAAGTTCGTTATTGTAACCGGAGGCGGCAGAACTGCTCGCTCATATCAAAACGCAGCGCGAAAAATTATCGGCGAAAAATATGGCGAAGAGGCCTTAGACTGGCTCGGAATCGCTGCAACAAAGCTAAATGCAATTTTGATCGAAACATTACTCGAACCGATAGCCTGCCCATACATAGTTGATAGAGAACCCGATAGAAAGGCAAAGCAAACTTTCTTGGAAAGCGACAAAACAGTACTTATGGCTTGCGGCTGGGAACCGGGCTGGTCAACTGATTATGTCGCTGCCAGTTGTGCCGGAATTTTTGGCGCAAAGGAGATAATTGTCGTCGGCGACACAGCTTTTGTTTGCGATAAAGATCCTCACAAGCATACTGACGCCCGGCAAATCAAAGCGATCAACTGGCCTGACTATAAAATGCTCATTCCTTCGGAATGGAAACCGGGAATGTCCGCACCGATCGACCCGATTGCTGCAAGACTCTCGATGGAACTGGGGCTCACGGCAAAAATAGTCGGTCCAAGTATCAAGAGTATCCGAAACGCAATTTATGGACGCCCGTTCGAAGGCACAACCATCTCGCCGGTATAAAGCGGTTCCCCGAAATTTCAATAACGTTAGGCTTGGTAACATCTACCGAGCCGCTAATTTTATATACGCATAAATTTAAATGGAAATTTAGCTCTAAATAATCAACTTGCTTCAGATGTCCGTTTATTAGAAATAATTTATTTTTTTCTTGATCTTGACATGATCGCAATTTTGTGCAATTATTTGGCTCTAAAAGCGCAGGAGGCAATAATAATGGATAGAAAAACGACCCTTGAGGTCATAAGAGAGCTGCTTAAAAAATGTCTCAAAGCAGGGCAATGGAAGCGGCCGTTAGAATAGCAAAAGAAGAACTTAACCGGGAATTGACGGAAGATGAATGGGGTGTCCTGTGGGCTTACGCCAAAAGAACCGGCGATATAAGCGTCGGCCTTGAAGCAATGACCCACCGAGAATCAACATCCGGGAGTCATAAAGAGGAGTTCGGCGCAATGTTTTTCGCCGAATTAATGGAAGGAGTAGACCGAAAACTACAAATTGAGTTTGAGAAAAGAACACTACAGCTAGTGAAAGCTGAACTCATGCGTCTCCAGATAATCTACGGTTATCCCCTGCAAACAGGAAAGTTGTGCGCCCAAGATCAAAATTCATTCAATAAGGCCTGCGAGACCATAAAAAATCTTCGGCCTTTGCCAGAAAGCGGTGGTATTGTATTATACCATTGCAGAGAAACATTTACTTGGACGGTCTGGTAGTCCAAATCAAGCGAACGAATCGAGGGTTTCGTTCAGCGACAAATTAAAATCCCTCGCTTTTTTTTACAAATGCCGGCTATTCTGCCTGAACACCATTTAATTCAAAGCAAAAATCACCAGGCCGATCATGATCAAGGTGATGGCGAATGATTTTTGAAGGATTGAAGCCGAATCGTTTTTTTCCTTCAACAGCCGCGGAAAAAACAGCGACAATATTATGGAAAAAATGAACAATGCCACATACTGGATCCCGGCCATGGCATTGATCACCGGCACGTTTGCCTGAGGCGCCAGCGATACCGCGAAGCTTTGGAGCAGAAAAGCCGCCCCGCCCATCAGCTGGCCCGTAAAAAACAAAATGTTGGGACGGGATTCCTTTTTTACGCTCCGGTGCCCGAACACGATTTTGCGCACGCCGCGGGACAAAAGAAAGCTTAATGCCGCCGCCACCGACCCAAACGCCATGAGCAGAAATCCGTTAATGAACGGCAATTGCAAATAAACAAGCTTCGCCAAAACCACCGACGACGCAAAGAGAAAAGATGCCAGCATGACAAGCGCCAACCCGCTTTTTTTAATGAAAAAACCGCTGGCCATTATCAGCCAACCGCCCGCGATCAGCAAAAAAAATCCGGCAAATTCCTTCTGACCCAAGATCGCTTGGCCGCCGGAAACCGCGACCGTGAGAAAAAATCCAAATATCGGCACCAAACTGCCGATCATCGGCACGGTGCGCGACGCTTCAAACCGCTGCAACGCGGACAAGTAAAAATAGGAACCGTAGATTTGCGCCATGCCCGCCGCCGCGCCAGTCAAAAAAAGCAACGGTCCCGGATTGGTCCAAATGCCAAAAGGCAAAAACAAAAACGCGATCGAGCTCAAAATGCCGACATAGAAAGCATAAAGTTTCGGGTTTGAAATCGATCCGTTCAACAAAATCTTATCGATCAAAGACGTCACCGCCAACAATATATAACTTCCGATAGCAATGTATAACCAGATCATTCCGAAATTGAAAATTGAAAAATCAAAATGAAAAATGATAATGTAAAATTGAAAAATGTTACAACACCGACATTTTAACATTTTTAATTATCATTTTGATCTTTGATCTTTACATTTTAAATTAATTAAGTTTGCCATTGTTCGCCACCAATCTCTTAATATGGTATGTTCCCAGTTTTTCACCCTCGATGAAGCCTTCCATTGCCGCTTCGGCCAGATATCCCTGCTTGAGCCAATCGCCAAGCCACTGGTTGATGCACCGCAAATCGCCCTGGGCAATACCGAATCCCGACCGCAAAAGCCAGCTTTTGTTGAAATCTTCCTGGGATCCGATCGGGGGCGCGACGATAATAGGCAAACCGAGCGCGGAATAAAACGACAATTCGCTGGGCTTTGTCCAGAGAATATCGGTTTTCCGCAACGTTTTGTTGAAGCGGTCAAAATATTCCGTGATATTATTTTCGAACAGCACCTCGATATCCGGGCATTTCGATAATCTCAGTTTTTTCGCGCCGCTTTCGAATATTTTTTTTATTTTTTCGTTTGTTCCCGCCGAAAGAATGAGCTTTATTTTGCCTTCTTTAATCAACGGCGCCATCTGGCTTGCGATTGCGATACCGATTTCCCCCTGCGCTCCGGCGCCGCCGGCCGAAAACATTATCGTCAGCGGCCGGACCGATTTTTTGGGTAAAATTTTCAAAGTGTTCTCCACCAAGTCGCGATATTTCGAAAGATAAGCGCCGGCCGGATCAAGGTTCACCAAACGCCGGGCAAGATCGCTTTTGACCGTGTCCATTTCCCAGAAAACATCGTCTCCGCCCGAAGAAATATTCGCTTCGGGCAAGGGGTAACCGGTCAAAAATATCCGGCGCTTGGGCACGCCATAGAGTTTGAGCCGCGCCGCGACTCGCGCATTCGGCGCGCAATAGTTGATGCGGCTTTTGATCGGATCAAGGCCCACCCACTGCCGCCCGACATCGGCGTCGCAAACGATAAGATAAATATCCTCGGGATAGCCGAATTCTTCGGCCATGAACGCGGGAATAAAAAAGGTCGTCACCAGCGGCAAGTGTTTTGTTTCCAAACGATTGATGAAATCCCTCCCCCAACCGCCTTTGATCAAGGAATAAGTCCGTTTGGTTAAAAAAGTTGCCTGCGAACGATCCCGCTTGGGATAAAAATCGATTATCTTTTGAAATAGTTTGTCATAACAAGCAAAAGCCGCCGCCCCGACCAAAGGGATACGCTTAAATTTGGATATCGTTTCATAGAATTTGCGGCTGTCTTCCCAAATCGCGCGGTCGCGCGCCGGAATTCCGGGATAATCGTTGGCATTAATAACATGGCTTTTATACGCAAAATTTTTCAGCGGATGCGCGGTCCGCTGATGTCCATAACCCATATTAACGCTCACCACCCAAGCTTTATCCGTGATTTTATCCATTGTTTAATGATACCAAAAATACTTCGGCACGCCAAAAAACCGAACTCATTCCAAATATAGATCCGAAAAAATTATTGTCCGCCTGCTTCTGTGGTCGTCCCATTGGCTGCCGGCAAGGATGGCGCCTGATAATCATGATTAATGGTTACCGACGAACCGGCTTTCTGTATTAAATCTTTCAATTGATCTTTATCGATGCACACGCTTTGACCGTCGCTGCCCGCAATGCACATTTGTTCGGTTTGGATTTTTTTGATATTGGCCGCATTTCCCGTGAACGTCTCCGCCACAATCCCTTTCAAACTTGCAATACCATTCTCGACCACCAATCCCAGAGATTTCAAACCGCGTGCCAGCCAGTCGAACAGATTAACGTCAGCCTGGTCGATATCAGCAGTATTCGTAGAATCGACCAATCCCAAATTATTCAATTGCAATTTCAGATCGTTAATCCGCAACTGCTGCTCCTTGATTGCCTCCACCGTAAGCGGGATGATCGACGTATAATCGATACTTTTAAATCCATTGTTATCGGTTAGAACCAATTCAGGAAAAACTTCTTCCATCTCCTGGGCAACAAAACCAAAATGAATGCCTGGCGTGCCTTGTTTCCATTCATAACTTATTCCTTTCAAATCCATGACTTTCTTCAAGCTATTTTCCAAATACAGAATGTTCTTCTTCAACCGGCTGTCAGAACGATAATTAATCCCGTTGATATACAAACTCGCCGCACTTATATCAAAAGTAAAAGTTTTGCAATCCCAACCGGCCGGACAATCAGTTTTTGCGTTTGATCCAATGCGCGCAGAAGACGCGACATCAACCTGATAAGAAGGAGTCGACGTTCCAAAACCGACATTGCCGTTATTGCCAAAATGGACAATATCTATGCAACATGCCGGTGAATTATTGGATGGATATCCCCAGATATCCAAACCCGGAGAAGACCCGTTGTGGTAAAAAACCACGTCTCCCTGCTGACCGGTGTTACTAGTGGAATGGAACCTTAAGCCGGCATTTAAACTATCGCCGTCATATCCCGGACTTGTAAGCTGGAGACCGCTACCGTTTAAAGCATAGCTTATCTCTGTTTTTGTCGTCGGTGTGGTCGTACCGATACCGACATTGCCGCTATCATATTTGATCGTCATAAAAGGACTGTAAGCCTCAGCGCCCGCAATTCCATAATCGCCAATACTGAAATGATAATTAGAATCAAGCCCCATTTTAAACAACCGTTCTGAAGTGGAACCATCTGTTTTACCAATAACTATCTCCCCATTGGACGCGCCATTGCCAGTATCTGCCCGGCCAACTTGCAATAAAGCTCCCGGACTAGTGGTACCGATACCGACATTGCCGCTACCCTTAATGGTCATCAATTCGGTAAATTGGCTTTGTAGTGTTGGATTGGAAATAGCATGATATCCAAAAGCAAAATCAGCATTTGAACCACCGGTAATAAAACGCGTTCGATAAGCTGAGTTATAACCCAGGTCCATTCCATATAATGAATTCGCCCCATCTCCTCCATAAACTAAGATACCCGGGTTTAAAGCTGTGGTACTGGCCAACATGCCGCTATTAGTTTCCAAATAACCGGTTACCGCTGCCGATCCTGCCTGTATTATTCTGCCACCGGTTACATCAAGTTTCGCTCCTGGGCTTATCGTCCCGATACCAAGATTACCGCCGGCTAATATCCGCATCTTTTCGCTATTGTTCGTGCCAAAAATAAGATCGGCGTTCGCCCGGTTATAAAGATATCCGATATTATCTGTCGCCGTTCCCCATCCTTGCCTTAAAGTAAGATTATTGGAAACTTGGCCATTTGAATAAATTTCCAAACCGGCGCCATTGGCGGCGGCAGTGGAAATTTTGATGTTTCCATTAATTTCCAATTTTTCTCCCGGCACCGCCGTCCCCACCCCCACGTTCCCGTTAAGCACCGTATACCCGGTCCCGCTGGGCGTAAGCGTCACGTTCTGGTTGCTGCCGCCCGCGGCAAAGGTTAGAGCGCCAGTCCCGGTAATACTGCCGGTCGCGGTTCCCGTGCCGCCATAGGCAAGCGGAATAATGCTTCCGTTCCAGGTGCCGGTGGTGATCGTGCCCACGGTGGCAATGTCAGTGCCAATAAGTTTGTTGGCCGCAATGCTTCCGGCCAGCATGGTATTGGTGACTTTTGCGTTGCCGATTGTCGTGGCAAAACTGGCTGTTCCTGATCCGGTAATATCTCCGGTCAGGGTGATTGTCTGGTCGCCGGTATTGGTGCCGCTCACGGTCGCGTCGTTGGAAACAGTCAGGGTTTTGGTATTGGCAATGGATAATATGCCGGTGGTGGGATTGATGGTTAAGCCGTTGTAGGTAACCGCAACCACCGCGCCGCTGGATGACAGCGTGAATTCCGTGCCATTGGTGCCGGCATTGATTCCGCCTCTCACGTCCAGTTTGGTATTGGGGGTGGCAGTACCGATGCCGACATTGCCAACAAATGAGTTGTTGCCGGCTCCGGATGCGGTAAGAATTCCTGTTGGGATGCTCACATTGCCGCCGGTACCCAAATTCAACGCGTTGACCCATCCGGTGGAACCGTTGGGAGAATAGTAGAAATTAAATCCGCCCGGGTTGGAATCTCCGCTTTCCCGCACGGAAAATTGCCATGCCGCCACTGAATTTTGCACCTGGAACGCCGTATCGGTATTACCAGAGGTTTTAAACAATGAAATAATCCCATTTGAGAACGACGCTGATTCAACATCCAACGGATACCCGGGTGTTGCGGTGCCGATACCAACATTGCCATTGTTCAATATATGCAACCTGTCATTGGATCCGGTCTTGAAAATTACCGCGCCGGTGTTGTTGGCGTCGGAATCGCCGGTCATGATCGCGTCAGTGGTATTGGAAAGCGCGGCCGCGGAACCCAAACCTGAAGAGGCCATAGTGGAACCGTCGGCAAAAATGATCTGGCCGCCGGAACCGCTGGAAATACGGATATCGCCAGTAACTTCAAGTTTGGAAGAAGGGTTGGTGTTGCCGATCCCCACGTTCCCGCCGTCCTTCACAAATATTCCCGCGCCGCCGTCTTCGTTGAGGTACAGTCCGGTGGTATCGCCCACTACTTTGGGCGCGGTTAACTGCGTGGTGAATGTCGGACTGGTGGCGAACACTAAAGATCCGGATCCGGTTTCATCGCTGATGGTTCCGGCAAGTTCTGAAGAGTTGGTGGAAGCAAACGCGTTAAGTTTGTCGCTGGTGGTTGCCAGTGTACCGCTGGTCGGCAAGGTTAAGCTGGTATTGGCACTAAGCGTCAATCCCAGAGTATAGTTGCCAGTAAAGGTAATGGTATTGTTAGTACCGTTGGCAATGCCGGTGCCGCCTTTGGCCGGGGAAATGGTGGTTCCATTCCAAATGCCAGTGGTGATCGTGCCCACGGTGGCAATATCTGTTCCGATCAGCTTGCTGGCCGCGATTGATCCGGCCAGCATGGTATTGGTGACTTTTGCGTTACCGATTGTTGTGGCAAAACTGCCCGTGCCTGATCCGGTAATATCTCCGGTCAGGGTAATTGTCTGGTCGCCGGTATTGGTGCCGCTCACGGTCGCGTCATTGGAAACAGTCAAAGATTTGGTGGTAGGATTGATGGTTAAGCCGTTGTATTTTCCCGCGGTAATGTCTCCGGCCAGAACCAGGTTGCCAGTGGCGTCAAGGTAGTTGTTCGCGGTTTGGAATTGCAATGTGCCGCCATCATTTGTGGCAATCATGGAATCCTTGATCGTCACATTATCAGCCTGCAAAGCATTGCCGCTGCCGGTTTGCTCGACAAGCAACGCGGGAGTGGTGCTAGTGGCAGTGAAACTGGCAGCTCCGGAATATGTCTGGCTGCCGGATACCGTGAAGTTGCCTTGGACAGTGAGGTTGCCATTGCCGGTAATATCATTGGCAGTTACATTGCCGTTTTCATCAACATTGAAGTCTCCGGAAGTGATGTTTATGGTTTTTGATACCAGATTTGTGGGTAAAGATACTGTCTGGCCCGTGGAATAATTGGGACGGTCGGAGTTTAACTGGCGGAGAAGCTGGTTGACTTGGTTTTTGGTTTCCGTATCTACTACTACGGTATTGGTATTGTTGGTGATCGTATGTATGGTTTGGATTTCTTTGGTGGGATTGATGATCTGGGTGATCTGGGGCTTGTAATTGCGGGCGATGGTCATTTCATCGACAGCGGCCTGGGATAATTGGGATTTTGATAATGTTGGAATTTGGGTTTCCTGGATCGGAACGGTTGCCTCCGGAATATCCTGCGCGGATTTGTCATTTTGGCTGGCTGAATTTATCGTACAGTTAAAGCCAAAGAAGCATTGGATGTCATTGAGGACCGAAGTTAAACTGGCTTGGTTGAAGAATGACGGGAAGATTTCGGTTGCCGCGATTTGCGCGCCTTCGGCTAATTGATTGGGCAATAACAGAATATCGTCAAAGAAACTGGCCCGAACAGTTTGCGCCGCGGTTAAAAACCCGAAAAACACTAAAAATGCCAGGGCAATTTTCAGTAAAAATTGTGGTCGCGGATTGGATTGTTTTTGCTTCATATGATCCAACGTTCGGGAAGCTCGTTTCTTGATTAAATTATACTGTATATGCGAATGGCGCGCCACTGGGGATAAATAAAAAAACCGTCCTTTGGACGGCCGGAATAATTACAGCTCGGTTATTTTATTCGGTAATCACCCGTAACACCTCTTCAATCGAAGTTTTCCCTTCGACCGCTTTAATAAAACCGTCTTCAAACATTGTAATCATGCCTTCATTGACCGCTTCTTCCTGAACCCTATCGGCCGACGCATTTTTTTCGATCAAATCCTTGATTTTTGGCGTTACCTCAAGAACTTCGTGGATACCGATTCTTCCCTTATAACCGTCCGGATTCTCGCTTGTCGGTTTGGGACGCCAAAAAGGAATAGTTTTCCATGTCGCCTTCAACGGAACTATTTTTTCTTCTTTTAACATTTCCAATATTCGATCAACGTCACAGTAATGCTTCAAATGATCAATATCCGCTTCTTTTAAGCGATACTCTTCACGCTGGCTGGCAAGACAACGTATCAAGCGTTGAGCAATAATAATGTCTATCGTGGAAGCGATAAGGAAAGCTTCGGCCTTCATGTCGATCAGCCGCGGAATGGCCCCGGCCGCGGTATTCGTGTGCAGAGTGCTCAACACCAAATGACCCGTAAGCGCGGCATTGATCGCCAGTGACGCAGTCTCGTTGTCGCGGATCTCTCCCACCATAATTATGTTCGGATCCTGGCGCAAAAGCGTGCGCAAACCGGCCGCGAAAGTCAAACCGATCTTGGCATTTGTCTGGGTTTGGTTGATGCGCGGCATCTGATATTCGACCGGATCTTCAATGGTCGAAATATTAACTCCGGGTTCATTCAAAATATCCATCATTGAATAAAGAGTCGTCGTCTTTCCCGATCCGGTCGGACCGGTCATCAAAATCATTCCCATGGTTTTCTGCAACGCCTTTTTTATTTTTTCCAACCCGTCGCCGCGGAAACCAAGCTGCTCCAAAGGAAACGCCTTCGTGCTTTCAGAAAGCAGCCTCATCACTATTTTTTCGCCATAGAACACGGGCAGCGTTGACACGCGCAATGAATACTTCCACTGGTCGCTTTCAACTTTAAAACGGCCATCCTGAGGCAACCGGCATTCGTCAAGTTTCAAATTGGAAAGGACTTTAATGCGCGCCACGATTCCCGCCGCCGATGTTTTTGGCAACGTCATGGCGTCTCGCAGAATGCCATCCACCCGGTAACGGACGATCACTTCCTTTTCCGTCGGCTCAATGTGAATATCCGATGCGCGCTCAAGTATCGCGTGTTTAATCAGGGTATCCACGATCCGGATAACCGGAAGATCTTGGGCGACTTTTTTAAGATCGCTGCCGTCGCCGCGGGCGTTTTTGTTGTCGTCGTCTTCCACCATTTTCAACAAGCTGTCTTTGCCGTCTTCGCCGGTTTTTCCGGGCTCTCCCACCAAATCGCCGACTTCGGCCATCAACGTTTTTTGGTATTGCATTATCGCGCTCTTCATTCCCTGGGCGTTCGTCAAACGCGGCAATACCGCCAACCCGGTAGTTTTTTTAATAAACTCGATAATGCGCAAATCTTCCGGATCCAGCATCGCCACATCGAGCGTATCGGCGGTTTTGCGGAACGCCACGATATTGTTTGACCGGGCAATCGGTTCGGGAATCAAATTCAAAACCGCGGGAGAAATATTTTCTTTTTCCAGATTAACAAAAGGTATGCCCAAAATATACGCCTTCAATTTCAAAAGCTGCTCCGAATCAATGAGCTTGTGCTCCAAAAGAATATCATCGACGCGAAGTTTCTTCCGAGCCGCTTCTTTGGCGCAATCGTCAAACTGTTCGGCCGTCACCAATTCAGCGTCGAGAAGAAATGCTTTAAGCTGCTGCGGTTCAACTCGCATGGAATAAATATAAGAATAAATTGGGTTCTTGCGTCGGGGTATTAACCTCGCCGCGACCTTAGCGAAGCGTATCCCGCTACCGCGGGATAAAAGATGCCTCCTCTAAGATTACTTACGGATTACCTAAGAACTCCTCATTCTTTTTACTTCCCGCAACAAGCTGACGGGGCATAAAAAGAATAGACTGTCCTGCCGCAGAGCAACAAAGCGTTTCTCCGTTGCGCCGCGGTAAAATTCGCTTGATACTTTTGCTTTTGCCTTGTTCGCTACGAATCAAATTCGCCAGCGTCCATTTTCAATATCCCGATAGCCGCGGAATCATGCCGCGCCGTTGCCCAGCGTTCTTTCCACGATCGCAAGGATATCTTTCAGGCTCTGATCGCTCTTCACAAGATAAGTCGTTACTCCCAATTCAAGAATTTTTCCAATATCCCCCATCTCGGAAAGATTTGTCAGGACAATAACGGGAATGGATTTCGTCTCCGGACCGCTTTTTAATTCTTTCAAAACTTCAAAACCGTTTTTCTTGGGTAAAATGATATCCAAAAGAATCAGATCGGGCTTTTCGACCTGCGCCGCGCGAACGCCAAGCTCGCCGTCCAGCGCTGAAACAACGTGGTAACCGTTAACTCCGAGGAATTCGCTTACCGCCTTTTGCATCACCGCTTCATCCTCGATAAATAATACTTTTTTGTTCATACTTTGAATTAGTAATTATAATCGTTTATTTTCCTGACGAATCATTGGCAAATCAATTGCCTGGTTTCAGATTTTGCTTTGTCGCAACCGGCAGCTTGAACCAAAATGTCGTTCCTTTTCCCTCGCAACTGGTAAATCCCATTTTCCCTCCGGACCGCTCGATAATACTTTTTGAAATGTACAAACCCAGTCCGGATCCTCCCGTCTGGTAGCGACGCACGTTTTCCGCCCGGAAAAATTTCTGGAAAATATATTTTTGGTCGTCTTTGGGAATACCGATTCCGTTATCAACCACCTCGCAGAAAACATATCCGTCTTTGGCGCGGAGATTAACCTCAACCTTGCCCCGGTCTTTGCCGCTTTCGGCAAAACCCATATAGCGAATCGCGTTATAAAGCAGGTTTTCCAGCACCTGCAAAACCTGAAAAGGGTCGCTGTATACTTTTGGCAATCCTGGCGCGGCAACCATCTCGATTTTGATATTCGAAGATTTGGCAATCGGCTCGAATTCAGATATAAGATCATGCGCCAAGTTTTCCATCGAGAATTCTTCTTTTTTCAAAACAAATTTGGAAGCTTCGATCCGCGAAACCGTCAACAATTCGCTGACCAGTTTTTGCATCCTTTCCAAATTCTCTTTCAAAATCTTGAAATATTCGGTTTGTTTATCCTCGGTTTTCCCCAGTATTCCCGACATCAATATTTCAACAATCCATTTCAGATTGGTCAGCGGCGATCTTATCTGGTGCGATACGATGCTAACGAATTCGGTTTTCATCCGGCTGGTTTCGGCAAGCTGCTCGAAACTGCGGATGATAATAAACAAAAGCGCCAGCAAAACCATGGTCAGGCAAATAACGATCAGCGCCACAACCTCCGGATCGCTGTTGAAACGAATACCGATAAAATAAGTCGCCAGCATCGCGACAATAATCGCATCGCCCATTATAAAGAAAAGAAACTGCGGACATTGCCTCAGGGGAACTCCGTACTTCTTGCATTGGCTGGTCATGTCCAACTGGCTGGCCGCGTCTTTTAAAAATTTATTCATTTGAAAATTAAATTTAAAGATCTTTATAAAATACTTTCTGATCTCTTGTTAAAAACATTTTCGCTTTATTTATTATAACGTGGCGTTGACGCAAAAACAATTACGCGATAGGATAGGAACGGATAATAAAAAGCGCCCGGCGAAACCGAAGACACGCAAACAATTCCCGCGGACTTGCCCGCAAAAAGCCCCGCAAAGGCAGGACGAAGGCCTGCCTGCACTAAAGTTACGGCAAGGTAAACGGGGTGTAGTGCAACGGCAGCACGAGTCCTTTGGGAGGATTTGATCTCGGTTCGAATCCGAGCACCCCGACAAATTTTGCGTTGCAAAATTTCCCAAAATACCAATTACGCACACTAAATACAAATTGTAATTTGTGAAAGTAATTTGTAATTAGAAAAAAATTTTCTGGTGAAAATTTTTGCGGGCATAGTGTAGCAGCAGCACGAAACCCTTCCAAGGTTTCGGCACGGGTGCAAATCCCGTTGCCCGCTCCAAAAACAAAAAGGACCATTAAAAATGGTTCTTTTTGTTTTCGCCCTAAACACTGACGAAGTAGTTTATTTTGCGTATTCCGTCACCCGGGTTTCCCGGATCACATTAACTTTTATTTCCCCGGGATAACGCAACTCCTCTTCAATGCGCTTGGCAATATCTTTAGCCATCTTTTTGGCCTGCCAATCATCCACTTCTTTGGGCTTGACAAACACCCGGATTTCCCGGCCCGCCTGCAGCGCCCAAGCTTTTTCAACGCCGCCAAATGACGTCGCAATCCCCTCCAACTCTCCCAGCCGCTTCAAATAATTTTCCACTGTATCCTTTCTCGCTCCCGGCCGCGCGCCGGAAATTTGATCGGCCGCCTGGACAATCACCCCCTCGATGCTTTCATAAGGGAAGTCTTCATGATGCGACCTCATCGCTGAAATTACCGCCGGATCAACGTTGAATTTTTCCAAAATTTTCACCCCGATTTCCACATGCGAGCCTTCTATCTGCTGATCGACCGATTTGCCAATATCGTGCAATAATCCGGCGCGTTTGGCGATTTTCACGTTCGCGCCAACCTCGGACGCGATCGCCGCGGCCAAATGGGCAACTTCCATCGAATGCAATAAAACATTCTGACCGTAGCTTGTC
>Ga0074195_1003166_pt1 | contig 16162 bp, 17 predicted proteins | sample EPASupsiteHSE623_FD_64525 | JGI IMG/M metagenome (GOLD analysis project Ga0074195, IMG submission 64525) | Bioremediated contaminated groundwater from EPA Superfund site, New Mexico - Sample HSE6-23 | ecosystem: Environmental > Aquatic > Deep subsurface > Groundwater > Contaminated ...
ATCCGGTTCAGATAGCAATCAAATATCAAACAACACTGCAATCAATAACGACTATGGCATTTATTATTATTTGTCGCAGAAAAACGCTGCATCCAACAATTTGGCATATGCTAATGACTTTGCTATCTATCTCTGGGATTCTCATGCCAATCGGTTCCTGGACAATAATCTGGAGAGAAACGATGCAAGTGGAATTATCACGTACTATTCCAATGAGAATTATTTCCAGGATAACAAGGCAAATTTCAATGACCAACATGCAATCCATCTGATCAACTCAGATAACAACTCAATATTCAGAAATGAATTCTCCAATATATCTGGAGGCAGCGGGGCGCGCTTTGAGGATTCGATTCAAAACGACTTCAGAGAGAATCGTGTAAACTCTAATATTGACTGCGGCATAGAGATCATCAATTCAAGTTGTAATATCCTGTCTGATAACATCATTTCCAAAAATCCAAGAGGCGTTGCCGTCTCAGGGATCAGCGAAGGGAACCTGATAATAGGGAATCTGATGAGCGAGGGAAATTTCGGAGTTCATGTCCTGGTCGCGAACAACAACACAATTGCCGGAAACGATCTCGGCAGGATCTCTGATGGCATATATCTCAACTCATTGGAAAATGCCAGTCTCCTGGGAAATGAGATCCATGATTGTCCGAATGGCATTGTCCTGGAGGGCTGCCAGAAGTGCAACATCTCTGGTAATAATCTGAAAGACTGCACCAGTGGCATAGTGCTCAGAGCTTCCAGCGAGAACAGCCTTGTGCAGAATGAGATTGTCCGATCTATTGATGGCTTAAATCTGGATAGGTCCTCATATAATCGCATCCAATCCAATGAACTGTCCAAGAACACAAATGGAATAGCAATTACTAAGTCCATGAGAGATGATTTGACTGGTAATATGGTGTCGAGCGAGGATACTGGCATCAGCCTGAGCAGCTGTACCCTGTGCAACATCACAGGCAACTCGGCAAAGGGGTGCCGTCATGGCATAGTGCTGGTCAATTGCAGTCGCAATCTGTTGATGCAAAACAACCTGAGCAAAAACTATGAGGGGCTTCATCTGGATGAAGGTGTGTACCCCCAGCAGTCCAGTGGAAACGAGATCTATCTGAATTTATTTGCGGACAATGACCATGATGTCTATTCATTTATATCGAGCAACTCCTGGATGTCGGCAGAGGCTTTATCCTATCGGTTCCATGAAAGGACCTTCAAGAATCGCCTGGGAAACTACTGGCAGAAAGCTCAATTGAAGGACGAAGATGGCGACGGAATCAGCGATCTGATTTATAGCATCGGTACCGACATCGACGAACGCCCATTGATGGAGTCGCCTGAAAGCTACGGGATCCTTTGATGTCTTTGCAGGGGTTAGATTTAAGACCTTGGCAGTGGCTTTTAGAAGCGGAGGAATCAGGAGAATGGGTTTTAAGTGTGTTGTAATAGCTTTGGCCTTTGTAGCATGCCTTTGCATGACGGCCTATGCACTGGGACCAAAGAACGTGTATGTTGAGGGCGAGTATCCTGCTGAAAGCATGTCCGGCAACGAGATCTATCAGGAAGTTCGCGAGGGTGCTAATGCGGATGACCCTGCGCTGTCATTTCGAAATGAGAGCCTGTTTACCATAAGAAAAGATACCGGCATGAGCCCCGGCGTTCCTGGCACAGGCGTAAGGACTCCTGTCATAGTCGTCAAGGGATTGGGTGTAGCTCCGGCAGCAGGAAGCTGGGCTTTTACCCTAAACGACGTTGATAAGAGCTATCTCAAGCTGGACCTCTATCAGACCGCAGATGCGGTGTTCGGATCCGGGGAGCTGGCAGCAGGCGGAGTTGTAACTCCTGTGACCGTCGGTGGCAGCGTTTTAGGTGATCAGTTGGCGTTATTCGTGATCCCAACAGGCAGCCAGAATATGTATCGCTTCAGCCTGACCATTAATCCGGGCACTATGGATGGAGAGTATATCTTTACGGCTCCCGGAATAACCCAGCCGGGCGTTGCCTTCGGCAGCCTGCTCTCACCACAGGCGTCTGCTTTCGCATTCCAGCAGACGACGCAGAATGCGGCACAGAATGCTTCCGCGATTCAGGCCACAGCCACAACAGCTCAGCCAACAACACAGGCTGCTGCCGTGCCGGCTGCATAGGCCAGCCACATGAGATTACGGCAATTGAACCACTGACGCTCTCCAAATCATGAGGGCCGTCATCTTCGGTTCACACTCTTTTTGTAATAGTCTTGCAGTCCACGAATATCATAACGGATACTATTATTAACCTCTCCATCCAAAACAGTGGCGGAGGGTTAGTGAATATGGCAAATAATATGACAATTAAAGCGATTCTTATAGTATTATTGTCTCTCACTCTAGCTGTAAATGCATCATCTCAGGGTTACATGGGAACTGTGAGCATAGGTACCGGCATAATACCTGCGATAACCGTTGGCAAGAGCCTGATTTCTGCTTCTAGTGTAGGCGCAATATCGACCCAGGCTAATCTCACAGGTAGCTGGTCAATGGATCTGAAAGGATCTGAAAAGAGGCACCTTGATCTGCAAGTTTACCAGGAAACGGATCTAGTCCTCGGCAGCGGCCAAATGTCAGATCAACAGGGAAGCCTGGGTGTGACAGCAGCCGGATCTGTAGTCGGGGATGGTCTGACGGTATTCGTCTTTGTGGTCGATACTCAGCAGGTGTTTCGGCTCAAGCTCTCCCTGTCTGGCGTCTCTCTTGCGGGAGTGTATGAGTCTCTGGTCAAAGGTGCTGGCATCGAGTCAGGAACGGCAACTGGACAGGTAACATCTGCAGCAGTTTCCGGTCAGACGACTGTGCTTGGCAAGAGCGTGAGCCCCAGCGCCACATCGGGGGCCCGGGTGGGCAGTGCCGTTGGGGGCACGACCACGGACAATAATGTAATCGTCCTCGGAAATCTCACCGGGAAATAGGAGTGCTTTGGGGCAAGAAGGACTGGCAGCAAAGTGATCGAGGCAAGTGCCCCAGTCCTCCGTCCAATCCCAATTACGTTTTTTGTGTTCAGGTTCTTGATAAAAAGAAAAGAAGCGCCCGGACCGGGATGTTATCTCAATTTTACAGGTAATGTTTATATACCTTCAAGACCATTTCCCTATCTGGTGAGCATGTGGTAAAACCGGATAGATCAAGGTACATTTGGGTCTATTGCAAGTCAAAAGCCCAAAAGGAGCAATGGCAAGCCCTGGCCGATAAGGCAAAGACTCCCCTATCTGCATGGTGCGTATCGATTATTGAGGAGCGGATAGCAGAAGAGGACGGCGGCCAACCGCGTCGCAAGCTCACCAAGGAAATGGACGCTTTGAAGGCTGAAAACAAGGCCTTGCGCGATGACTTCCGCCAAAAAGAAGTAGTGTTGCAGAGATATGAGGCGGAGTTGCGGCGCTACCGTTCAGAGCCCTTCCAGGCAGATCAATTTCAGGGTGTGCGGCCATACTCAAAGGAGATAGTAGAGATACTCAAGACCCGTGGCCACGTGGGTAGCTACCAGATCCTTGAGTTGTTGGGGGTCTCTCCAGGAGAGGCCGAGGCCATACAATCAGTGTCAAAGCAATTGGAAGAGCTGGAGAAGTTCAATCTGATCAAAGCCGATGGCAAGGGCTGGCAATGGATCCGATAATAATCGAGTTTGAAAGAGACTGCAGAGTCCGGGGAATGACAGAACGCTCCATCAATAGCTATCGCACTTGCCTCAATTCGTATGGGAATTATCTGGCGTCCAGGGAGAAGGGTTTTCTAACCGCAAATAAGGATGATCTGGTAGGCTTCATAGAGTCTCTGAGGCTGGAGAAAGGACTCTCGATAATGACTGTTAAGAGGTATCTTGCGGCGTTGTCTTCCCTCTGCGAATACCTGGTTTTCAAAGAGCAGATCCAAGCGAACTACGTGAGGCCCGTTCGGAGCCGGTACGTCAGGAGCTATAAAGAGACTCCAGAAGGGCGTAAGCTCATCTCTGTGGGCGATATGGCCAACCTGATCAACTGCACTATGGATCTAAGGGATAAGGCTGTTATCGCCCTTCTGGCAAAGACTGGGATAAGGCGCAACGAGCTTGTCACCCTAGATATCTCGGATGTGGACTTGATCGAAAATAAGATCCGGTTGAAGCCTACAGCAAAGCGCACCAACCGGACGGTATTCTTTGACGATGAGGCAGCCTTCATCCTCCGGCGCTGGCTGGCTATCCGCCAGGCTACCAATAAGAAGGGCAACACAGCCTTATTCCTAAATGCCGAGGGAGAGAGGCTTAACAGATCTGGAGTCTACAACCTGGTAACTGAGTCGGCCCGGCGAGCTCGCCTGCATGATCCCACGTCGGAACGGCTTGAAGATCACTTTGGCCCGCACTGCTGCAGGCATTGGTTCTGTACTCACCTCTTCCGGGCCGGGATGAGGCGCGAGTTTATCAAGGAGTTGAGGGGCGATAGCAGGAAAGAGGCATTTGATCTGTATAACCACATAGACCTCAAGGAGCTGAAAGAGGCTTACCTGGCTTGCATACCGCAATTGGGGATTTGAGCGAGTATCAAATTGGGATATCTACATATATGCTATGTGCTGGAGTATTCTTCGCTGAATGTGATTTGTCCAACATATTCAGGAAAATCTTCTCTAAATTGTTTGCTAAATTCATTAGGTAATATAATTCTACAAATATCTTTTATTTCAAAGTATACATTATAGGGCGTTCTCCATTCACGCTCCATGTAGAAATTTTCCTCATCATCATCGGTCTTACTCGCATCAAACAATTTTATATAACACAATAGATCTAGTACAAATTCTGCAATTGTATGGCATTCCTTGAGAGGTGGACCAATAACTCTATTACCAGTCCTTGTAAATTCCAGAAGCGGGAAACAGATCTCTCCAAATAAATAAGCCATTTCATCGAGGTACTCTATTCTAGTTGAATCCAGTTGTTTGTCTTTTAGGAATTTTTTATAACAAATGGCAGAATCCTTTTCGACATACAGTACCGGGTTTGCACCTCTTTCGATTAAAAACGATTTTTTAAAAGATAGTCCAAAGGGGCTGTATTTATTAATGTGTATACCAAGATCTCCTAATGGAATATCGCAAAAGCAAACCGGGTTAGGGGTAATCATCTTTCCGCTGCTAAATTTTTGTTTGCCATTAATTTGCTTCGGGGGATATTCCTGAGGGTATTTCATTCCTTCAGGAAGCCGCTTCGTTAAATGGGGTGGACTGCTTATGCATCCATCACAAATTATTTTGCGCAAAATTTTATATTGTCCATCAAGACGCTGTTCTTTGTCTGTAATCTCACGCAATTTTCTACCTACAAAATGCGTTAACTCCTTTGAAACATAGCGCTGCATTGCATCAATAGTTTTTCACTTTGATATTTAATGATTTTCTTCGGCCCCCCTCTGCCCATTTTGTAGTGTCACATTAACAGCAAAATGCTTGCACTATGTGACACTACTATTCTACGGTGAATGCGATGGTCCACAACACGCCGGCCAGGAAGGAAGCAAAAGGATTGGGACAGAGAGCAAGCGACCTTGCCAGGGAGATCAAGGCGCTGGAAGGCATCGAAGGAGCAGCCCAACTGGCCAGAGGGAAGCAGGCCGAGGCGGTCAAGTTGCAGGAGCAGTCCAGGGAGCTGGAGGAAGCGGCCAGGCTGGAAGATATCACAGTGTGGGAGGACTCCATCGTCAAGCAGACCAAGAAGGGCGAGAGGAAATACGGGCGATGGTTGGCAGGCTGGCGGGAAGGCGGCAAGGTCCGCAAGATCTACCTGGGATCCTGCAGGAAGATGAGCCGGGCCGAGGCCCTGCAGAAGGCCAGGGCGATGAAGGCCGAAGGGCTGGGGGCTACCCCAGGGATTAATTTCAAGGGAAATCTCCTTATATGCAAATTTCTATGGTAAGTTGCTGACGGGGAACGAACGTTACCTCCTGGATGAGATGGCTAGGACCGCCGGTTCTGGCCATTTGCATCATTGCGCGGGATTTGCTTCGCAATGGCCCGTCAAGATTGCTTGCTTATACCAGCCGCCAGACGTTCTCCACATATAGACAGTCATAGCATAACGTTTTGCATATGGGTAGCTGTAACAACATTCTCCATGAGAGGGGTAATTTTAGGCAGCCTTGCAGCCCTTAATAGATAAAACGGCCTCGTCTCCAGGCAGGAGCGCAGCCGGTGTCATAGTGGCCTCTCATCCTCGCTGATGTTATAGGCCTTCTTAAATATCCTACAGATCTGTCACTTTGGAAATGTTTGTTCACACATTCTTTGGAATGATTCCTTGCGACAAAAGCCTGCAAAGATTTGTTCCGGAAGATCACTTCACCTCGTTATTCTCAAAGAGATACGCCCCCAGGAACAGCATGGCAGCGCAACTGACTGCTAGAACTACCAAGTCCACAATAGGAGGAAGGGCGCTCGCGCCTATCAGGCTGTATCTTAAGCCATCCACGCCGTATGTGAGAGGATTGAGGTAGGCGAGGTCCCTTATCAACCCAGGGAATCTCTCCAGGGGAAAGAGAGCTCCGGACAGGAAGAACAATGGAAAGATGAGGAAGTTCATGATCAGGCTGAATCCGGACATATCTTTCATCTTGGAGGAGAAGGCCAGCCCGATGCCGATGAAGGTCGTGGCTACTAGGACCATGAAAATCAGGGACAACAGGAATCCGACAAGGCTTGGCATCTTCATACCCATGATTATTCCTGCAACAAGTATGATCAAAGCTTGCAGGACTCCTGTAGTCAAGCCCCCAGCCGTTCGCCCTAAGACTATGGCAATTCTGCTCACCGGGGCGACCATTATCTCTTTTAGGAAGCCGAACTCTCTGTCCCAGATAACCGAAAGACCTGCAAAGGTGGCCGAGAATAGCAATGTCATGCCAATGATCCCAGGCGTTAGAAAGCTTATATAGCCGATGCCAGAGGGAATGCCAGGCATGGTTGTGCCTCCGCCAAATCCGATTCCCATGAAGGCCAGGAAGAAGAAGGGCGACGCTATGGACCCAAAGACCCGACTTTTCAGACGGAAAAAGCGCAGCATCTCTCGAAGCCAGATGCTGTAAATGGCTTTAAGATCCTGTCTCATTTTCGCCTCCTTTGCATCATCATAGCCCCCATCATCCCAGTTGTGCCTCCTGTCTCTCTTATCTTTCGGCCTGTGTACTTGAGGAAAACGTCCTCCAGAGTGGGCTTATGGAGACCAACTGAGGTGATTACAGCGCCGCACTTATTTGCCTCTAGCATGATCTCGGGAATCCTGGATTGGGCGTGGTCCACCATCAGCTCAAGAGTCCCATTGACGATGACGCTGGAATTGACCCATGGGAAGGATCGGAGGCATGACTTCAATGCTTCTGCACCACTCTGAACCTCCAAGCTGACTGTATCTGATCCAATCATATCTTTGAGGTTTGAGGGAGTGTCCAGGGCTACGATCTTGCCGTTATCGATGATGGCCACGCGGTCGCAAAGGGCGTCCGCCTCTTCCATGTAATGTGTGGTGAGGATAATGGTAACTCCCTTCTCTTTGTTCATATTGCGAAGGTACTGCCAGATATATCGCCTGGTCTGGGCATCCAGGCCAAGGGTGGGTTCGTCCAAGAAGAGCACATGTGGATAATGCATCAGACCCCTGGCAATCTCCAGCCTCCGCTGCATGCCCCCGGAGTAGTCTTCCATCTTGATGTCAGCCTTCTCAGCCAGATCCACCAATTCCAGAACCTCATCAATCCTCTCCTGGCGCAAGGGGCTGTCCATTCCGTACATCCTGCCGTGAAAGTCCAGGTTTTCCCGGCCGGTCAGCATGCCATCTATGGCCGGGTCCTGAAAGACGACGCCTATCGAGGATCGCACCGCGTTCCTCTCCCTAGTCACATCGTGACCCCATACATGGGCTTCGCCCTCAGTTGGCATGAGCATGGTGGTAAGCATTTTGATGGTAGTGCTCTTGCCAGCTCCGTTGGCTCCCAGGAGACCGAAGAGCTCGCCCTTATTTATTTCCAGGTCTATGTGATCTACGGCGGTCATATCGCCGAACCTTTTAGTCAGCCCATGCATGGAGATGGCAGCCTCGCCCTTGGCCTGGCCAGGCTGAGGTCCGTCCATCGGTTCAATTCCATTTATGATATTTTTCACCTTCTCATTCGATGTCAATTGACTTACACATAGTCAGTAATCAATGCGTATCTTTCTCTCCCGTGGCAATCTAAATCTGCAGGATGAACCTGTAATCGCTAACTCCAAGCATTCTGCCCAGGAGATCCTCCATGGCGGCACGCATATTCTCGAGAAATTCCCGATCCGCTTGATCAGCATTTTTTAAATTGGCTAAATCATCGTTCTTTTGATAGAACATATGATTTGTAGATGCTATCAACACGAGTATGAGATAGGAGGCCTCCAGTGGGCGTTCTACATGAAAACGATCATTCTTGCAGCCCTGGACGATTACGTCCGCCATAACCGGAGCTATCTTGGCAAATGGCCTCACCCTCATCAGCTTCTTATGTAGCGCGGCATTTTTGGCCTGGTGGATATAGCCTATGATCTTTTTTCCGGATGCAGAGACGCTTAAAAAGCGATTGATCATGGAATTGAGTTTGGCTGCCTCATCTAGGTCGCAATTGTTTGCAATCCGAATAAAATCGCTTTCCATCAGAGCTATCTGTTTCTCCATCGCCGCTACCAAGACATCTTCCTTCGAGTCGAAGTAGTAGTAGAAAGCGCCCTGAGATACATTGACTTCTGTTGTTATGTCGCTTATGGAAGTCTGATCGTAGCCCTGGGCTACAAACAGGCGTTCAGCGGTATCTATCAGCTCTTTTCGTCTCTCTTCAGGTTCTTTTACGATCCTGCTCATCTTTGTCTCCTGCAAACTGTGCACAATTTAGTGACTTATAGTCAGTCACTAAGATATATATCCATCGGAGACCTTCCCACCTAAAGAGATACCCTTGTTATCTACCTGGCAAAGCTATGCATCGGCTGCAGAGCGTAAATGACAGCTGCAACTATAGAGGATGACATGGAACATGATCTCTTCAGGAATGCCGGCTGAGAACCAGCGGGAAGATAATGGCAATGCCGAACATCTGCCCGGTGCTCATGAGCATATATAACGCCAATTTTTTGTGCACAGGCTATGATATCGATTTTCATTAAATGCATTATTATATATAATATACTTACTTAACTTGAAAACAGCGTCTATCGACCTGATCTGGTGCACCTAAACACATACATCTTAGCAAAGCTGGCCAGGGATGCTAAGGCGGCCAAAAGGCAGCAAGGATCCTGCAGAAGTCCAGGGAGATGAAGGCCGAAGCGCTTGAGAAGGCCGGCCCGGAGCTGGGGAGATTATCGGGATCGAGAGAGGATCTCAGCATCCGGCTTTCTTATGTATCAGGTCTTATCTGGATAGGGCAAATGTTACATAAGAAAACGATGAACCGACGAATGGACCGGATTAATATATAATTATCAAGGAAAAGAAAGGAGCGGAAGGGGAGCCACTGCAGGCCGGGAGATCTTTACAGATTCTTGTTCACGCGGCCCCATCACCGTGAGCAAGAGCCCTCATAAAGCCGTGTACTGGCCGGCAATCAGGATTCCTTCGGCTCACATGCTTTCTTAGGCAAATCCTCAGCTAAATCGAGCCCGTACATGCCCGGCCCGACCATGTCAAGGGGCTCTGTGTCCGGCAATGGTTCCGAATCGGGTCCGGCAATGATGACATCAAGCTGATAACTCCTCCCCTTGGTTGCCTTGACCACAGAATCGATTGAATAGATTCTCTCGTTTCTGTCTGTAGCTAATTGCTCGATACTGATCGCTTTGAGGCATACTCGTTTTGGAAAACGCCCGACCTTATGTTCAGATATCTTGATTCTCGACCGACCCACATATGGACTCTCACCGTTATCTGCTCGTGTATCTAGCATCTCGCGTAAGCGTTTATTAGTCGCATTTTCTCCAATTTTTTGCTTTCTGAGTGCCAGCACCTTCCCCGGTGGGATATAACTTTTCTCGCTTGTTCCACTCGCTGATTTTGCGGTACCTTTCGGTGAAGGATAGTCAAACCCCAGCGGGGGGATCTCGACCTGTAACCCACATAGCCTAAGGATAATGGAGAGCGGTTTTTCCTCGGAGGCATCCGATGAATATGAGAAAAGTCTCTCAGCAGCCGCTTCACTGAGTCTACCTCCCAATGAAGTCCTGCCGCGACCGTTTTTAAAAAACATCTTGTCTATATAATTATGGTCGTTAAGCTCACTCATTGCTTTAGACAACTTTACCACATTATTATATATTGTTTTATTAGAATATTCTTTGCCTTTCAGATCGATCAATTGTTCTACGGTCAGCCACTCACCTGGCCGGGAGGCAAAAATTACTGCTATATCTATCAGGCATTTTTTGCGGCTTGAAAAGAGCCATGCAATTCGTTCCCTCAACGGCGAGGTCCATCTGATTCGATCATCAAGCGCTGAATCCACGGATATCTATCTTTTAGATGTTTCCATTGTATAAAGATGTTTTCGTTTTATAAAAATCTTTTTTGCAACTGGTTATTTAAGCTGCTTAAAATTGTCACTATTATATTTATTTATCTAGCTCACTAGTGTTCATGGCATCCCTTTGTATTGAAGTGGGCGATGAGCTGCTGAGGGATTTCCGAAGCTTCGTTATCGCCAGGCACGGGAAACTTCGGGGCGAGATGCGTCCTGAGTTAGAGGCGGCATTGCATCGACACATGCGTGAACAAGCGAACGAGGTAGCATAAAACAGCATGCTCTGCCCGCTGGACACGAGCAGCGAACCAACTGATGTGACCGTTATGTACTATCCACTTTCTATTATAAAGACACTTCCATTCCGCGAAAGCTTGCGCTCTTGTGGGTGGCCTTCCGAAGACGATCGGAGCAAATCCCATGATAGAGCTGCCTGGGAACAGAGAAAGCAACGAGGGATGGTGCTGGAATGAGTGTTTTTGAGATGCGCTTCCTTCGTCTTTGGGAAGAGGTCCGCGGGCCGTTCACTCACATGGAGGAACGAGACGACCAATTATTGGCTACAATAGCGGATCTCGATATTGCTTTGCCCTTCTATTTGAAGGACCTGCTTGAAGGTCATATGGACCACACGATAACGATTCTCAGGACGGACTGTGACTATAGATTTCGCTGCCTGGACGAAGAGGCGAAGAATGCCACTTAGTGAGGGCAAGCTCACAATCACTCCCGCCGGTCCAGGAACCGAGGAAACTGAGGGCGAAGAGCATCGAAAGATACTGATCGCCCCGCCTGATGATTCAAGACGGCACATCCCGAGAGATGAGGCCAAAGGACGTGCATGGCTTCCCTGGCCTTCTCATGGCTGTGAGCATGGCCTGAGATCCCATGAGATAGCACCGGATGGATCAATAAAGGAGATCGGCGACTTATATCAAAAAGTTGGTCTGAGACGAAAGCCCAAGGCGGTCAGCTCCCAGCAATGGGCAGGCGCGAGGTGATCATGGATGCCCGTGGTCAAGGACGAATCGAGCCAAGAGGAAAGGAGCAAAGAGGAACAGCTGCTCGATGCTCTTTCTGAAGAGCTAAAGATCTTGCCTCAGTTCTGTGTAAGAACAGGCAAAAGGCCATTCATCAGATCCGGCAAATTCAAGAATTCTTTCACCGCTAGATGGCAGGATCCAACAAACACGCGGTTGACATTCTCCGAAGCCCTGGAGGCAGTGCAGAGAGGCCAGAAGGTCAAGGACGGCGACGTATGGCGGCCGGTAGACGGAATAGGCTTCCTGGTCATGAGAAGCAGCGAGGACACAAAGAGACCTCTTGGAGGAGATCTCGATTGCTGCCGGGACCCGGAGACGGGTGATATCAGCCCCTGGGCGAAAGAGCTCCTGCAGACCATCAGGCCGTTCTATACAGAAGCAAGTCCATCTCTTTGCGGCCTCAGGTTCTTTGCCTGGGGACATCTGCCCGGCGAGAGGAGCAGCATTTTCGGCTCAGGCCCGCAGGATGATCTCCCTACCGAAAGCCGGGAGCGAATATTTGCAGCAAAGCCGAATGCACGTGAGAAGGCAGATAAGGTCGAGCCCGTTTTCAATTGCCTGGAATTTTACGAATCGAACCGACACCTCACCATCACAGGTGCCAGAGTAGACGAATTTTGCTATCCTTCAGAGGATAGGACTGAGGCCATAGCCGAGGCGGTCAAGCCTTTTCTGCAACAGATCGAGAAAAATGCTGCGAAGCTCAACAAAAAGGCAACGCCATCGGGAAAGGGCAGGTTGCCACAGTTGGACATCCTGGATGTGATAGACACCACCGGCTTTACCGAATCGGGAGGACAGCTGTTCGGTCCGCATCCCGTCCTGGGCAGCACCACAGGCCAAAATCTGGTGATAGATCCATCGGGTGGCAGATGGTCCTATATGCACAACAAAAGCGGCTCAAGTGCCCCTGGAGGAGATGCATGGGTATGGCTGGCCTGCGAGTGCGGTGCTGTCCCCTGGGAGCGGGCAGGTGCCGGCGTGCTGAAGGATCCCGAAGTGATGAGGAGAACCCTGGAGCATGCGGTAAAGAGGCGACTGGTCTCTGCGGATATCTTGGGGCCAACAAAAGAGCCGACTATCAGACCGATCTCCTTGAATGATCCTATAGGAGCCGTCGGTCTCGATGGTGATGGCTGCATAAAAACAGTGGAGTGCGATAAGAACGGTCAAAAGACGCTCAAATGGATCTCTGACTGCGCTCTTTGCATTCATACTGAAACTGTGGCAAAAGATGTTACCGAATTCAACTTCAAAGGCGTGGGGGCAAAGGACCACCGGCAAATAGAATTTATCTTGCCAGCTTCGGCCCTGGCCGATCCAAGAAAGTTCAAGGCAGCGCTCATAAATGCTTTCGGGGCTCGGAATCGGGCAGGGAGACTGGACTTTGAAGCGGTCCAGCGATTGACTAGGAACCCAAGGCTCTTGAAACGTGTTGAGGTGCCGACATGGGAAGATAATATGCCGTTATTGCCCGGCGTCGGCCTGGCTGATAATGTGGAATACCGTCTTTCCTCAAAGATCCCGGCTGCGGTCTATGACGGAGATCTCCAGGCCGCTAAAACAATACTGCAGAAGCTTCTCAAAACCCACAAGTTCGCCCCGATCCTGGTCGCCGCAATCATGGGCGCTCCGGTCGTGGCCAGGTGGCATAAAGGAGACAGGTTCGGCCTGGGACTATGGGGCGGCACAGGAAGCCTGAAGACAAGCACCGCCCTGGCGGCCCTGGGGATCTTCGGCACGGGCTACATAGACGGTCCGAAGCTGAAGGCCGGGAAAGGCGGATCGACGACAGTCGGGGCGATGGAAGTATTCTCGGCTGCCGGTTTTCTTCCTCAGATCTATGATGATGTTAAGACGGTCGACTCAAAAGATTCTGCGGCCTATGTGGCCACAGTGCATGCTGTTCTGGAGGGCGAGGAGAAGGCCAGGGGCAAGAAGGATGGGGGATTGAGGGAGAGCCGGGAATTTCTATGCACTCCTATCATTACCGGCGAGATCCGGCCTGCAGAGGCCAGCACATCTGCAAGAATACTTAATTTGAACTGGTCGAGGTCAGATGATAAGCTCCTCGGAGAAGTCCAGCAGAACGCGGCGCTCCTCCCTGTTATCGGCTATCATTGGCTGCGGTTCATGGCAGGGACCAGTTTCATTCTCGGCAAAGACTTCGATGCTTTCAGGTCAAAGAAGTTCAGTGAATTCATAGAGAGACGATACACGAACCCAGGCCGGCTGGCGACGATCTATACTCTCCTTATCAGCATTTGGGATCTGCTCCAGGTGTCCCCTATTGGAGATGTGTTCATCGAAGCACGGGAGAGTTTCAAAGAAGCCCTGCGAGAAGCTACCGCAATACATGGGCAGGCAGTGACCGACGAAACCGAAATTGAGAGGTTCTTGAGCGGGCTAGAAGAGCTTCTTGCGGGCAATCCGGGGCTCATAATGAGTGAGGACGGCAAAAAGGTAATCGCTGGATCTGTCATTGGAAAAAGGACCGATCGTGGCCTGTTCTTGTTGCCCACACAAACATTGAACGAGCTTGTAAAGATCCGGGCATTCAATCAGCAGCCCTCCATCGATAGTATCACCCAGGGGCTCAATGAAATGGGGATACTGATCAGAGGCGAGAAGGATAAGCTCAAGACCCGGTTTAGGATAGGAAGGGACAGAGTTTACGGTTGGCATATAGTCTGGTCCCCGGTCGATGAGGGCCTGTCCCCTGCCACAGGGGACGGGAAAAACGACAACAACAAGCCCTTTGTCCCCGGTGTCCCCGGTGTCCCACCTGAGTATGAGAGAGAGAAAATTTCTGAGATAAATTCTCGCTCACCTGAAGAAAAGAAGCTCTCTAATTATACAGGGGACAGGGGGGACAAAGGGGACAGTAGTATAGTAAATAGATTAGTAGATAGTGATTTTGATGGTAAAGAAAGTGTCCCCGGTAGTGTCCCCGGTGATAACCACACAGGGGACATGGATGGAGCAGGTTTAACTCAGAATTCGACCGAAAAGGGCGCCACCTCTGAGAAGAGCACGCATTCGGCATACAAAGCAACCGTAAAAACTAATGATCCCGGCCTGCAGAAGTTCAAGGCTGGCATGAAGAAGCGGCAGTGCTGCCTATGTGGCCGGACCTTCCCCTATGACCTTACTCCCTATCTTGCCAACGGCATGAAGGGCTACATTTGCGTTACCTGTCACATGGCCGGCCCGCCGCCGGAGCCCGCAAATGCCGATTCTCAAACGAAGCTGGAGGACGGGCAATGAGCGAGCCCGAGGCCCTGCAGAAGCGCCGCCAATTCCTTTTGGAGCAGCTATCGAAGGCAGCGGATGAGCTCAAGCGAATCGATGACAGATTATCAAGCCTACTGGAAGGCAGGAAGCCAGGAGCCGGAACAGCATGAGCAGAGGAAAGAGCAGTACCAGGACGGCAAGACGAGATATGATGCGATCCAGGGAAGCCAACGCATGGCGAAAGGCCAGGCAGCAGGCAAAGACGCGATACGATCAGAAACAGTATGATGGAAATGGAAGAGAGGGAATATAGGTTATGCCAAGACCATGCGGACCATGTGGAGACAAGCGGCGAAACGAACTAGATCGGCGCTTGCTGGAAATGGAAATCACCGGCGAAACGTTTCGCGGCTTATCGCGGGAATTTGGCTATTCCGAGGATGCCCTAAGCCGGCACAAGTCAAACCATCTTGTTATAGATCTATCCGAAGCCAAGCAAGCCATTGAGCTGGCCAAAGTGGAAGCAAAAGAAAAAACAGTCGAAGAAGCCAAGTCGGCCATGTTGGAAGGTGCTAAAGAGAAAGCCATGAACAGCATGTCAGCCAGGCTGGAGAATGCAGTTAATTTCCTTGACCAGCTCAGGGAGATCAGGAACAGAGCTGCAGATCTCCTCGACCAGGCTGAATCAGCGCAGGACATGAAAGCCTCAGGGGTATTCTTGAGAGAGCTTCGGGAGCAGATCCGGCTCATGGCCGAGCTGGAAGGCAGGCTTCCCCAGGCCCAAGTCACAATAGTTAACAATCCCGAATGGATTGAGCTTCGGACGGTCATTATCCAGGCTCTTGACGATTATCCTGATGCAAAAGCGGCGGTCGTAAATGCCATTCGCGGCAGATGATCTTGTTTACTCAGCCGATCCGGTACTGTGGGCCCGTGAGGTCCTGGGCTATCATCCGGATCCATGGCAGGAAAAGCTTCTCCAGAGCAGGTCAAGGAAGATCATCCTCAACTGCAGCAGGCAATCAGGCAAGTCCACAACCTGCGCTGCTCTCGGCCTGCATGAGAGCATCTACAGGCATCCCTCTTTCGGCTTGGTGATCGCACCCTCGCAAGACCAGTCTGCCGAGCTGATGCTCAAGTTCGATGAATTCCGGGGCGCGGTTGAATTACCCTCCGACTACCTCAGCACCGACACAAAGCTAGCGGTCCGGTTCGCAAACGGCAACCGCTTTGTGGCGCGCCCTGGCTCAGAGAAGAGCGCTCGCTCCTTCTCGGCTGTGACCTTGTTACTGGAAGACGAGGCTAGCCGAGTGCTAGACGACCTGTACAACACGGT
>Ga0074195_1003167_pt1 | contig 16161 bp, 42 predicted proteins | sample EPASupsiteHSE623_FD_64525 | JGI IMG/M metagenome (GOLD analysis project Ga0074195, IMG submission 64525) | Bioremediated contaminated groundwater from EPA Superfund site, New Mexico - Sample HSE6-23 | ecosystem: Environmental > Aquatic > Deep subsurface > Groundwater > Contaminated ...
TTGTTTAATTATGATTTTTAAATGTTTGTGTTATGATTTTTTTATCTGAAACATATAAATAAATTAAAATAACAGAATTAGCTACTGAAAAATCTATTTTTGGATAAATATTGCAGTCTAAATTTCTTTTATGATATTTAGAATATGCAAATGAAGTTCCAGAAAATCTATTTATACAGGGATATATATAATTAGTAGCTTTATGAAAGTTATTAATCAAAGTATCTTTTCCAGTTTTATCAGTCCCTTCAAATGCTACAATAAAATTGGGTATTTTTAATCTTGAACCCATTTTGGAACTCCCATTTCTTCTCTAGTTTTATGATAAACAAAGTTGTTTTCATTATATTCAAATAATTGCTCATGTGTTTTATCTGGAAGATATAATCTAGTATTTCTTTCTAAATTTTTTGTAAAATGACAGGATTTATCACATTTTAAAGAAATAATATCTTTTATTTCTGGTATAATAGAACAAATATGGTCATAAATTCTTTTAGCTAAGATATTGTCGCTAAAAGGTTGGACTTGTTGACATTTTCTTTGATTAATAAATGCTATAGCATCTTTAAGATTCATAGAAATATAATAATCATAGCAATGATTTCTATTTAATATATATCTTGCATCCATTAAACTTATGTCTTTAGAATCTAACATTTCAGAATATAATTGTTTACATTCTTCTGAAAGTTTTTCATATTTTTCTTTAAATTTTGAATTTTGTATTGATTCTGGAATCATTACATTATCGTGTCTTAAATCTCTATCTCCACTACAAACTGCACATATTGAAAAAAACATTCTATGCCTTAAAATATGAGATATTTCTATATGAGTTAAATTATGAAATCTAAATGAAAAGATTAAACTTTCCATAGTATTTGGAAGCATTTTATAAGTTAAAATTTCTTTAAATACTTTGTCAATGTCATTTTGAGTAAGTTGAATATTTTCTTGTTTATAATTCCATGTAGATAATGATGCTAATACACATCTTTTTCTAAAATCATCTTTTGGATAATCTATTAAATCTACTTGAAATGCTTCTTGTTCTGTTAAAAATTCTGTTGTTGGTTCTTCATTCCAATATATTTTCATTGGAAATTCATTTACTGGTAAGTTATTATTTATTCCCATTTTTTCACCTCTTAATTAAATACTAATATTTCTTCTTCTAATATTGAAATATTAAGTTCTTTACATAATTGTTTATATCTAAAAGTTGCTTCAGTATAAACTTGTCTCATTAAAGTATTGCCTAATTTAATTTCTATACTACAATAAATCATAACGCTAATATAATCTGCTAATGTTACTATTTTAGAGTCTATAGTTTTACATTCATTATATTCTTTTAATATTTCTACATCTTTAGGAAATATATTTTCTAATGCTTTAGGTTCTATTTTAGCTAAAATTTTATTTATTTCAGGATATAACTTTTTAACATTATGAGGAATGTCACTAATTAAAGTTTCTGGAATATCGTGAAATAAAGACATTTTTAATATTTTTTCTTTATTTTTTATATTTAATTTTTCTGCTATCAATAATGAAATTAGAGATACCATTGTTGTATGTTCTAAAACAGATTCTTCAGTTATTTTATGAGTATTATTAAATCTCTTCAAGAGTTTCAATTTGTAAATCAAAAATGATTTTGGAAAAATTTCTGATAAACTAATATTATTCTGTTTTGCCTTCATATTTTGCCTCGTAATTAATATCTTTTTGTATATTTATTAAGTGTTGTTCTAATTCTTCAAGAGTTGTTGCAACAGCATTACCACTTTGAGAAAGCATTAAATTAAAATTTCCAACTAATCCTTCACAAAAATATATAATTGGTTTATTTTTTGAAAATGAATAACCAGCTTCAAAAATAGTTCCTAAATCTTTGTCTCTTGTATTTACTATAACAAACTTACAATTGTTTATAGCATCCAAATTCATCTTGAATGCTAAATTTCTGATTTCTAATGTTGAATTTGGTTCTACTAAAATTTCATCTTTTGGACTAAAGAATTTTAAATTCAATTTAGTACATAAAGATTTAATATTATTTAAATCAGTTAATTGTTTTTCATTAAACCAACCAGATGCTATATAACAATCGTAATTCATTTTTGTTTTCTCAAATTAAAATCTTTGGTTATTTTAGTATATACAAAACTTATTATTCTTCTTTTTGCTTCAGGTTTAAGATTTTTAGATTCTAATAAAGATAAAATTTCATCTGCTATTATTTTTTTATCTTTAGTTTCTATAATCTTTTCTTTCTTTACAACTGGTGTTATTTCTTTCATTGCTTCTTTTCTCTCTTCACTCATATTTGTTTCATCTAATTTTATTGTTTCCATTTTTATTCCTCCACTCCTTCTATACTTACTTCTAATCTATCATTTTTAGTTCCTAACATTGCATCAACGCTTCCTTTTGCAATTATAGTATAACTAATTTCTGTATCTGCAACATCAATATATTTTCTTTCTATTGTTACAATTTCTTCTCCATCTTTATTAATTTTAGTTTTTTTATTTTCTTCTTTTAATTCAAATAACATTTTATACCTCTAATATTTTAAATACTTCTTTGGCATTCCACTTTACTGTCTTTGTAGACTTATCAACTCTGCATACATTAACAATTGCACCATCAACTTTTGAACCATATTTGCTTTTATCAATTGTTGCAGTATAATTTACATCAAGAGTACTGTCTTTTCTTTCACATCTTATTTTTTGCCACATCATCATATGAGTTTTCATAATTACTGATGAAGGTGTTTTTAATGGGTCGCTACTTTCAGCTACAAAATTTTCATGCGCTATAAAAAATTTAGCTATAGGAATACCTTTTACTTGTTCTAAAGTTTCAAGGAATAATTTATTTCTCATTAGCCAATATCTAGTCTGTACACCACCATCAACATCTAAATGTTTATCCAATCTCATTTGTTGCTCTGCATAACTTAATGCTGTACTTAATCCGTCAAAAACAATTGCTTTTATTTTATCTTGTATATAGTTATTTCTAACATATCTTATAATGGCTCTTATTTTTGCAAATGTAGATTGATAATCTATTTCTGTACCTTCTTCAGTTTCTTTAGTTACTAATGGGTCTATAACAATTAAATTTTCTCCCTTATCTTTGTGATAAGTCTCTTTAAGTGGCATTCCACCCCCATCTAAATCAATTACAACCATTTTGTAACCATTTTTTACATCTTCAAGATTTAAAAAATCAAAAACTAATCCAGTTTTTCCAGTACCATCTTTGCCATAGACAAGACAACAAACTTTTGAAGCTGGTTTACTGCCATGAGTCATCCAATTTTTTACATCATCATTTGTATATAAAATTGGCTTCTCTTGTTTTTGAGTAATTGCATTAACAATAGCCTGTTTATCTGGTATATTGTCCCATTCTCCCATTTATATCACCACTCTTCTTCTACTTCATCTTCTGATTTTTTTGGTTCTATGAATGTAGATTTTTCTTTTACTCTAAATGTTTCAGGAGCAAATACTCCATATAAAACAACAGTAATTTCTTGTGTTGTTTTATTTATTCTAGGCTGTCCAATAACAATAACATCTTGAGCATTTTCTGTAAAGTTAAACTTAAATGCTGGATTGCCATAGCAAACAACTGCTGATTCTTCTTCATCTCTTTTGTTAATGCCTAACATTGTATTTTTTATTATTGTTTTTCCTGTAACCATATCAACTTTTGTTCTGTTTTCATCATCAATTAATTGATATACATCTCCTTTTATTATTGAGAAATAATCAAATTTGCCAATATTTTCTTCTGCATATTGTTTTAAATCTGAAATACTTTTCAAATGGTCTTTATAATTTTGCTGTAACAACATTTCTGTTTCTGCATTATTTAATTCTTTAATTGTAATGAAATCAGTTAAACTTGTTGTGCTAAATACATAATTTTCATCATTGCTATTCTTTGATTTAGATGCTCTAAATTTTAGTACAGAAAATAATTGTGGTATTTTATTAAAATAATCTGCTCTACAATTCAAAATCCCTTTGACATAATTAACGTCATTTTTAGTTTTAAATAATCCAATATATGTTCTTTGCAATGCTTTGTCTAAATTAATTGGTGCTCCTTTTGCAATTCCATTTTGAGCAATTGGCTGTCCATCTTCTGTTACTAATCTTTGAGTTATTGCTGCTTCTGGATTAGTTTTGAAAGCTTCAATTGCTTTTTTATATTGATTTTTAGCACCAAAATCTGTTTCTGTTAAACCAATTAAAATTGCTTCTATTTCTTCGCTTGGATTTTTGTCAATTTGAATAAAATATGATGTTATTCTTCTTTTGACTCTATCAATTAAATCTTGTCCTGAACATCCTTTTGATTGAAATTCTTTTTCAAATTTATCCCATATAGATTTTATTTCATCTAAACTACTACCTTTTTCTGTAACTCTATAATCTATAAATTCTTCTTTTGTCATTTCACTAGTTTTCTTCATTTTGTTTTTCCTCCTGCTTTTTCTTGAGATAGATTATAACATCTTCTCCTTGTTCCAAAGTATCTATTTCAAATTCAGTATCATCTGTTAAATTATACTTTGTAATTATGTCTTTTGGAATTGTTATTGCTAGTCCACCGTTACCAAATTTTATTAGTTTCCTTATATATTTCATATCAACCATTTTCTACCCTCGTGTTATTTTTATAAATTTTATCATCTTCTATCTTTAAAATAGCTTTTTCTCCATGACTATAAGAATCAATTAAATATAAAGCATAATTTCTGCTGAATTGTGTTGCTTTCATTAATAATTGAACAAATTCTTCTTTTTCATAACTTAGTTGAAGTTTAAACCATTTATTACAATAATTAATAAATACTTTTCTTCTGCTTTTCAGCAATCTGTTTTCATCAATACTTTGTTCTATCCATAAACATAATCCAATATAAAGTTTTTGTATTAATTCACAAGCATTTTTAATATCTGTAGTTGAGACTTTTTCTGTTTCTCTTAATGCTGCATTTTGAATTGCAAGTACTATAATTTTATCTATAAATCTGGCAATGAAAGCTTCTGCTATTTTTTGATGCTCTGTTCTAGTAAGAGTATTATAAAGATATTTTTCCATTATATCATATTGCTGTGATAATAATTGATAACAATCTTCTTCATTTTCAAATATAAAATTATGATGTTTTTCTACAAATAAAATTAATTTTCTAAATTGATAACAAATGAGTTCTCTATTTTTTTGATAATTATCATCTGTGTCTTCTTGTTTTACTCTTTTATAAATATTTTTTAAATTCATTTTCATTCTTGTTTCAGGGTCTATATTTCTAAAAACTGGAATAGTTCTTTGCAATAATCCAGATGTTGCAATTGTTTCTTGTATTTCTGGAATTAATCTTGTTGTTGAAATTAAAACAAAATTTGGAATAGTAATAGTTTCTTTTCCATTCCAAGATGCTAATGTTTTTAGCATAGATTGGTCTTCAAGTGCTTTTAATAATATTTCTGATTTAGTTTGTTTCTGGCCTCTTTTTTCTACAAATATATAAGAGCATTCTTCCATTTCAATAATATCTGCTTCTTGAAAAGTACCAATAATTTGAACATTAGTATCATACATACCTTGTTTATTATTAGTATGTTTAAATCTATTATAATAACTTTCAATAGTTTCAGAACCGTCCATTGATTTTATTTTATATTCTTTTTCAAATAATCTGTTAAACAGTTCTAAAATACGATTTATTTCTTTTAATAATTCTCCTTTGCCACTTCCACTATCTTGCTGCCAGTTTATGTGTAATTTAGTTAAAATCTTTTTATTATTGATTATAATTGGAATATGTTTTAATAATGCTGAAAATACAGAATGAAATATTGCTTCAATTGCAAGTTCATTCATATAACTAAAATTACTACAATGAGAAATAAAATCAAATTTTAAAGATTTTATTTTTTCTTCTGTTGCTTGCTGTGTTATTTCTTTTATTTCTTTTTGTTCAAAATATTTTTCATTGTAATTCTCTTTAATTTGTTCATAATCAATTTCAAAAATGTCTTCATTTAATTGTTGTTTTGCAATTTCTTTGCATTCATTATAAAATAATTGCCATAAAGAATTTTTTTCATCATCATCAAAACAGGAGTCTTCTTGCTCTTCCCATTCTGAATATCTTAAATTAATAATAGATTTTATTTGCTGTTCTGTAGGTTCTATCATCTCTTTTGTCATAGCATATTCATATTTTAGGTTATTTATAAACATTTATATAATCTTAATATATAATTAAAATATATATAATGAAGAATATAAATATATATAAAATTGTATATATTTAATTATTTTGAGGTGATTTGATATGAAAATAGAAATAACCAAAGAAGATTGGAAAATTACGGGAATTGTTTCTATAATTATATTGTTAGTCGTAGCAGTTATTTGCTTTTCTGTAGCATTAGGAAAGTGTAGCAATAACAAAGTTGCTGTCTACCATTATGAGACAAAAATTATAGAAAAAGAGATTGCATCTATAACAAATACTACAATTTATCCTGAAAGTATTGGAGATTGTATAACTGTAGCAAAAAGTGACAAAACAATGACAATGGCTTGTGAGTTAAAATAATTATATATATAAAATTAAAAAACCTTATTAGGTTTATTTATTATTTAATAATAAACTAGTACCATAAATCTAATAAAATATATATAATTATTTTGACTAAAACGCATGATTTTGATATAAATAATATTATTTAAGCTGTTTTTGAGAGAATAAGTAATATTATTTATTGAAAAAAATAATTTAAATAATAAAAAACAATTAAATATATATAATTTAATATATATAATTTAGAAATAAATAAACCTAATAAGGTTTTTTGGTATTATATATATAATTTTATATATATATTAAATTATATAAAAATTTATATATATGTTTTGTATTATTGAAAAAGAGGAAACACTATGAATGAAACACTTGATGATATAAAAGTAGGACGACCAAAGATATTAAATGAACCTTTGCATAAACAATTAATTCAAATTACAAAAGAACAAAAAATTTGGTTAATAAATAATAACATAAAACTCAGTTCATTTGTAAGGCATAAAATTATTGAAGAAATGAAAAAATAATATACTATAATATATATATTGTAGTATATAAACTTATATAAATAAGTAATATTATAATATTACATTAAAATGAGCAAAAAACGATTGTTTGAAAACAGGGTGCAACTTTGTGTTTATGTAGATAAACTTGATGTTGAATTTATTAAACAACATAATATTAATGCATCTGAGCTGTTTAGAATGGCTTTAAAACAAAAGCAATTGGCTCTGTTAAATAATAATGAAACAATTGAATAATATACCTTTATACATAAGAAAGTTGATTAGAGACATTTATCAAGGTTCTTGTGCATATTGTGGACAACGAGAAAGACTTCATATTCATCATATAAACAAAGACAGAACAGATAATTCGCCTAGTAATTTGGTATTACTTTGTCATATTTGTCATGGAAAAATGCATCCTGAGAAGTTTAGGCAAGTAGCATTTTGGAGAAAACGAAAATGAAAACATTTTGCCCTTGTGGCGGAGAATTATTTGTAGATATTAATGGAGAGTTAGTTTGTAGAGATTGTGGAGCAATAGTTGGCGATGTAGATGATGAAGATTTATAATGAAAGAACACTGCCCATTTTATAAAGGAGAATGTGGTAATCCAAATGATTGTGTATTCAAGGTTTGGCACTATCAAAAACAAGAATGTAAAAAAGGTGGATTATTAAAAACACCGAACAAATTAAAGTATTTAGAGGATTAAAATGAATATGCAATTATGCAGAAGATGTGAAGGAAAAGGTTATATGATATTAGGAAAAGTTGCAATGAAAAAAATAGAATGTCCAAGATGTTTGGGATTAGGCAATGAATGGATAAATTTAGATATGGGGAGGTAAAAGAATGACACAATTTATAAACAAAACAAATACAGATAAAATAGGTGTAAAAAAAGAAACTATATTTTATAAAATTATATCTACTAGAGATATGTCTAGCATTTGCACAGCAAGTGATATACCTAAAGATTTTAAATTTGTTGAATTAATTTTAAGAAAAGAGCATTCTGGGTATGAGTATGATGTGTTTTATGCTCATAATGGAGATAATGATGGATTAATATTTTTTGGCATTGCAAGAGATGAATTTGAATGACAAAAACAAAGAATTTTGAAAAAATATAAATAATATTACTTATTATTGTGAGAATTAACAATAAAACAATAATACTTTACTAAAATGGTTGGAATTAAAGGAAGGAGCGGAAGGCCAGGAGGCAATCCAGATTTAAATAAATACAAAAAAACTGGACCAACTACTTTGCAAGGTAAATTTACTATTGCATTACAAAATTTGATTATGGGCAAATATAGCAAAACTTTAGCTGCAATTAGATTTTGTGATGTGTGCCCTTTGCAGCCTACTAGAATTAGAAGACCAGACGGCGAATATGAATTAATTAAAAAATGTCATAGGTGGCAAGAAGGACATAATGCATGTTTAATACCAAGAAATGAAGATTTTATTGATTTAGTAAGATTTTATAAACTCATTGATGAAAAGGGCGCTGTTGAAGCTATGAAAATGGCAGCTGCTTTACAAATGGCAGATGCGATGGGTTCAAGAACAGCTGAAGCTGCAACAAAAGGACATTCAGCATTTTATTCTGCAGAACATACAAAAAACATGGTTGAAACCCTAGACAAGATTGAAAAGAATATATCTGGGGAAAAACATATAAATGTTAATATTGATGCAACAAAATCAATACCTATTGATGATATTTTAAATAGACCGCGAAAAAATGTAATTATCATAGAAACGGAGGATGAAAATAATGGACGATAATTCTTATGCTTATAAATGTAAACTTTGTGATTTTGTCTGCAATAGCAAAAAATTACTTGAACAACATATAATTAATCATAATAAGTAAATATATATATTTAAATATATAAATATTTATATATTAGGTTAATATAAAATATATTAAATACACAGACAGCATTAACAGTACAGATTTAGAAAGCAATGAGGCAGATTAAATTGCTAGAAACTGCTGACTGCGGAAACCTTGCGACTTGCCTCATTGCCTAAACAATTAAGGAGGAAAAAAATGAAAACAATACCAAAACAAATAAAATCAATTAATAAAGAAACAAAACTTCCCAAAGGCTGGAATTATTTAACTTCTTGGGATTGCGAATATTTATTGAGAAATAATTTTGAATTGTTTAAAAAACTTGAAAAATATGTTTATTATAAATTAAATAACCCAACAGGAGGAAATGTTTATCTGTGGGTGCGTAGGGTTGGCTATGATTCCTTTGTCAGTGGCAGCAGCAGGTGCCTCTACGACGGCGACGCTGTTCGTGGGGTATTAATATGGAAGTGACTAAATTTAAAGAAACATTAAAGGAGCTGAGAAAATGAAACTAAAACTAAGCGAATATATCCAAAGCATTATTAGAGTTATGGATAAACAAGGGTCAAATCAAATTACAGCTGAAATTGGAGTTGATTCTGATTTAACAATCAATAATGGAAGCAATACTAAAATAAGATTTAACATTCAAAAAATAAATAAAGCAATAGATAAATTAAAGGAGATGAGAAAATGAAATGCAAACTTTGTGGGAGAGAAGGGAATAAATTAAAAGAAATTGCAGAATTAAATATTAAAGTTTTTGATAGAATACCAATTAAAGATGTTATTGAATTGTGGTATAAAAAAGGATTTGACAAAGAAGATATAATTTGTGAGGAGTGCATTATAAAATGAACACACTAACACTTAACGAAAACGGAAAAGAAAGAGGCAAAGCCTTTCTTGAAGGAACAGAAGGACTACAAGATAAATTAGAACAAAAGCAAGAGTTTCCCATTGTGTTTAGAAATAAATGCAAGAATATTATAATTTATGATAAAGACCATATTGATTTAGATGATTTAGGCGAACAAGATGGTAATGGTTTTTATGGCAAAGAGAATATTGATTTATTAATCCAAGCAATAGATAAATTAAAGGAGATGAGAAAATGATAGAACTAAAAACATTAAAAGATTTAATTGAATACAAAGATAAGGATTTGAATAAATATAATTTTGGTTTGCTTCAGGGTGAAGATGGTTATGATGCAACTGCGGATTATAGAGCAAGTAGAAAAGTTGCGGATTATGAAAAATTAAAGCAAGAAGTAATCAAATGGATAAAATATTATAGATGCAATCAGTATACCGAAGCTGACCATGAATTTATGAAATTTTTTAACATAACAGAAGAGGATTTGAAATGAGAAATAGCTGGGGAACTGGCTGGGGAAGTGAGGGTTATGCTTGGGTTAAACCTCAGGATTTGAAAGAAAATTTAATTGAGTGTTATGCTGTTAGCGAAAGATAAGTTTAGAAAGCAATGAGGTATTTTAATTGTTTCTACTTTGGCAAAAAATAAAATCAGTTTCTTTGCCTCATTGCCTAAACAATTAAGGAGCTGAGAAAATGAACACACTAACAAAAGAAGAAATTATTGAACAATTACCTAAATGGTTTAAAGAAAAATATAAAATTGAATTAGGAGATTATAAAACTGCAGGAAAATATGGGATAAAAATGGAAGATGTTTTTAATTTGTTGCAAGAGTATATAATTGAGGTTTAGAAATGAACACACTAACAATCAATGAAAATGGAAAAGAAAGAAGATTTGAGATAAAATTAAATTCAACAATAGAGCAACTTAATGATTGGGCAGATTTAGATATTATCAAAGAAATCACAAAACAAAAAGATATTTGTAATTTAAAAGAAGTTTGGGATAACAAACAAGATGATAGATGGGATACAAACCAGCCAAAAGAACAAAAAGTTTTAAAAAACATGTTATTGAAAATTATTAAAAAATTTGGAGCAAGAGAAACGTTATTGGCATTAGGAGATTTTAAAGATGTTCCAATAGAATACAAGCCAGAAGAAGAATGTGCATTTTGTGCAGGTTGTGGTTATCCAAAAGGAGACCAATGCGTGGATATGGAACGAGCAAATAATAAAAAATTAGCAAAAGAAGCAGTTAAGGAAGTTATAAATTTTAAAAATAAACAAGAGTTTCCCATTGTGTTTGAAGGAAGTACTTTTACTTTTGAACTTTTTGATAATTATACTCTTAAAGTGTATATGTATGGTTTTCCTAATGGGTTTTATGTGAAAGATTTAGATTTATTAATCAAAGCAATAGATAAATTAAAGGAGATGAGAAAATGAAAATAAACATTCAATTTGATTTTAAAACTATAAGTGAATTGAATAAAGCCATTGCAGGACTTAATTTATTGATGGGTAGGGAGTATATTAAAAAAAATAGAGAATTGGTAAGGCAACTAAGGTGGCTACATTTTAATCTTAACCATCTTAAAGGTGAGGCTTTTTCAGTTTGTAATAGGAGCGATTTAGATATATTAGAGATAGATTAATAATCTGGAGTGATGGTATTAAAAGATAAGGAGACGAAAAATGATTAGCATGCTTTTAAGCTATATCACAATAGCCATAATGTTATTAGCTTTAGGTGTTGTAATTATAATATTAGAAAAACATAAAATACCAATATGGAAAATATTAAAAAAAATTCCATATTGGTTTAAAGAGGTGTTAGAAGATGAAAAAACAAAAAATAACAAATGAAATAACCTGGAGACAATTAATTGTTATACTTATTGAAGGTATGTTTATTGGTATGGTAATAACAATATGGATTTTACACTTATTTTGTTGTAAATAATAATGGTGAGAAAATGAAAATATTAGTACGAAATATAAGTTATACTGCTGGCACTAAAGCTTGCATTGCAGATGTTCAAGTTGAATTAAGCAAAAAAGAATTTGAATCTATCTACAAACACAAGAAATTGCTTGATAAACAAAGAGAAAATATAGAACAAAGAGCAAGAAAAGCAGTAATAATAGAGTTGATGGGACTATGACAGAACTAAAAACATTAAAAGATATTGAATTTTGGAATTTAGAAGAAACTAAATATACTATTGAACAAAAATTAAAACAAGAAGCAATTAAATGGATAACAGAATTACAAAAATTACAAGATGCTGAAGATGAAGAACAACCTTTGGAAATAGATGATGATAATCTTCATAATTCAGGAATAAAAACTTATATAAGATGCTATGGTGATAGTTATGATTATAGTGCAACTATATTTTGGATTAAACATTTTTTTAATATCAGTGCGGAGGATTTAAAATGACACAAATACAAATTAATTTAACAGATGATGAAGATAAAATAGTAAATAATATTAAAGCCATTAAAAACCTTAAGACAAAAACAGAAGCAGTAAAATATATTATAAGTTTGTTTAAAATCAAGGGTATTGGCATTATAGAATACAAGGGAGAAAATGTTTAAATATTTTTTAAAATGCAAAGAATGCGGAATGGGCACCATGAAAGAAACAGAACAAGAAGTATTAAATTCCAAAGATTGGAATCATAAATATTTATCTTGCAATAATAAAGAGATATTCTGCCCAAATTGTAATGGTAGTAATTTAATTATAGAAAATAAAATTGAGGTGAAATGAAAATGGGTTTTAAAGTTAAAGAAATGGAAAATGAAATAGTAGAAGATGGTAAATTTGAAATAGTAGAGATTTTAAATGATGATTTAAAATATTTAGATAATGATTGGTTTTGGTTCACTATGATAGACGACGACGTAGATTATGTTATAATTTCTAATGGAGTTACTAGATTATCTACTATAGATGAAGTATTATCGTCTAGAAAAATTAAAGTCAAAGCAAAAGATACAATTATAGCAGTAAGACATCCAAATAAAACTATTGAGATTAATCATATAATAGGGAAAGAGGTGCAAAAATGATGGATGAAAAATTAATGAAGAATATGACAGTTGCTGAGTTGCAAGAAGCAGCAGCAAAAGTAGCAAAGTATGAAGAGGGAAGAAAATATTATGTTGAAGTTGCATTAAAATTAAGTGATATGGCAACAGAGTTAAAAAATATTGCTGAGAAACTTGACCCATATTTAGTTATGCAACAAGGCAGAGGAAGAGGAAAGGCTACTGGTATTTCATTCAAAGATAAGGCAGAAGAATTGTTAGAAAAAATGAGAGATGGAATGCAAATTACAGCGAAACTTATTCAAAATTTATATCCAGAAATGAATGAAAAGCAAATAGCATATTTGATGAAGATGATGAGAGAGAAAAATCCACAAATACAAACTGCAAGAGATGGAATAGCAATAAGACTTTATTTATTATGAAAAACAAAAAACATGATTTATGCAAAATTTGCAATGAAGTAATTTTTAATAAAATAAAGGGTTCACTTTATTGCAAACAATGCAGCGAATATACAAAAAAACATAAAGAGCAAACTGCTAAATATAATAGCAAATGTATTTGTGCATATTGCTATAGAATTATAAGCAAAAGTAAGGGTTATAAATATTCAATTTGTAATGAGAATTGTAGAAAGGGATTTATAATATTAAGAAATAATGAAAACATTTCAAATAAAAAACAGCAATTCGTGGTATATTAATCCTCTGATAAAAACAGAGAGAGAATTAAATTATTTAAATTTAATTCAAGATATATTTAAAGTAAAGAATGCAGCACAAGAATGGATACCATACGAATTGACACCACATCAAGTTGAATGGCATTTAGGTGATGTTGCTCTATTGGGTGAGAAAGCTAGAAATAGAATTGTAGTTAAATCAAGAAATACAAGTTTTACAACTTCTTCTATGGTATCAGCTTTGATGGCAGTACCACAATTTCCAAATCAAATTGTACCATTTGTTAAAATGAATGAAGATAGAGCTAATGATTTAATAAATGATGCAAAGTCATATATTAAAAATATGACACCTGCTAAATTAGAAAATGGGATGTACTATCCATTTAATCCTGCTGATGTTGATATGAAGAGAATTGGGTCAATTAGATTTCCAAATGGTGTTGAATTTAGAGCATTTCCAGCAACTGCATCTGCATCAGAAGTTATTAGAGGATTAAGAATAGCAGGTTTTGCAGGTCTTATTGATGAAGCTAATTTCATGAAGGGTTTTGAAAATATCTATATTGCACTTAGAGATGCAGCATCTGGTGCAGTTGATGGTCATAAAACATTTCAATTGACTGTAGGTACAACTCTAAAGGGAAGAGGAACACCATTTTATATTTGGTTTAACAAAATAAAAAATTTGGGTTTGTTTGATATTTATTATTGGCCTGTATTTAATCCAGATGAAGTAAGATTTGATATGCCCATTACAGAACAGAATATTTTACCAATAACACATTGGCATACTTTAAAAGATTTAGAAGAAAAAAGACTTGAAGATATAAATAAATTTAAAGAAGAATATATGGGTGAAGTTGTATCTGGAGAAGAACAATTTTATCCAGATGAAGATGTTTTTGCTTGCATAGATACTGAATTAAAAAATTCAATGATGCCTGACCATGAAGCACAATATTTTATAGGTATTGATGTTGCTAGTGTTAATGATTATTTTGCAGTAGCTATATTTGAAAAACAAGGAGATATTTATGTACAAAGACATTTATATTATACAAGACATGATGTTGATTTGACAGAAATGACAAAGCATGTACAAAGATTAATTGAAGTCTGGAAACCAATAAGGTGTAGAATTGATGCAAATGGTATTGGATTTCAGATGGGACAAGCTTTACAAGCAATGTTTGGTGCAATTGTACAACCAATTAGGGGCTCAAAAATAAAAGGATTAGTTAAAAATCAAAAAATTGCAATGGGTGAATATCAACATACAAATCAAAAAGCATTGCTTGTAAGAAGAAAATTAAAGCTTATAAATGATGAATTGCAAATTACTCATTATGCAATGTGGAATTATAAATATAAGGCTGAAAGTACAAAAGAATCTGGACATGGAGATATAGCAATAGCAAATGCATTAGCTTTGTTACCTATAAATTTTAAAGCTAGAAAATCAGAAGTTCCATTACTTGTAAATAATCATGGAGATTTGCCTGAAAATATTGAGCAAGAAGAGGTTGAAATAGAATGGTAAGGAAAATAAAAGTTATAAGAAGTTGGGCATCAAAAGCAAATTTATTTTTAATTGGACAAGATGACAAAGGAAATTTGGTTGCAAAATGTAATAGATGTAATGTGCAAGCAATTGGAAGAACAGATTTTGATAGATTAAATCATATATTAGTAAAATCATTTATTTGTCCAGAATGTAAATGTAAACTTATACTTTAAAATATATATTGAAGAATATAAATTTTTAAATATAAGATAAATAATATTATTTTTAAATTTACGAAGAGACTTAAAGGCAAAAAAATTATACCATTGCAACATAGGGCAGGTTATTGGTTCGAGTCCAATTCGCTCGTAAGAGTGATGGTGTAATCGGCTAACATATGCCCTTTCTTTAAGTGTAGGAGAAATCCGAATAACGAGGCGTAAGTGCACGCCTACAATCGTAAATTTTATTTTTAAAAAATGGAAGAGATTGTTCAATACCAAAAATTAATGGCCGCACTTAAGGATGTTAATCCTTCTTTCTATATGGTTTTAAAAAAATATAAAATTGAAGAAATTCTAAAGGCTATACCTAGCCAAAGACAGAGAAAATTATTTCTAGCTATGATTGCAATTACAACAAGCTCAACACATAGGAAATTATTGTTAAGAGAATTAGAAAAGAGAGAAAATGAAGTTAAAGAGACATATAATATTAAAAAAAGTTCTTAACCATCCAGAAAAATCTGGTTGGTGCTATGGCCTAGTAGATATAAATAAAAAATTAGTTCTTTGCGAAATATACTCTATAAATAAGAAATTTAGCATATTACCAATTGGAAATGATGATGTTTTGATAGATGATATTGATTTGTCAATAATTATTAAAGATATTACTGCTCAATTATCATATAAGCATAAAATAAGTTGGATTAAAGATAAAAAATTACTATGGGACAAACTGAAATAATACAATTATTGAAAAAATATCCTAAAGG
>Ga0074195_1003169_pt1 | contig 16152 bp, 14 predicted proteins | sample EPASupsiteHSE623_FD_64525 | JGI IMG/M metagenome (GOLD analysis project Ga0074195, IMG submission 64525) | Bioremediated contaminated groundwater from EPA Superfund site, New Mexico - Sample HSE6-23 | ecosystem: Environmental > Aquatic > Deep subsurface > Groundwater > Contaminated ...
TGAACGGCGCCGTATCCGCAATGATGATTGGTGAACAATAACCCCTGGCCTGATACCAGCTCGGCAGTGCAGAAGAATCCATTCACCCCTCCATTGGAGAGACCCACAATGGCATCTTTCAGGCTGTTATTGTTAATACTGTAGAGTTCTTCGGCCGTAAGATGGAGTCCCATTTTCTGCATGTCGACATAATTCAGTCGTTCAAGCAACAGTGGAAGCCACATCCCCTCATCGGGCGGATTTTCAGCATGACTGAATGACCCGGATGCTGCAAAAAGTACCATCGCGATCAAGACAGATTTCAATTTCAGGGATAATGTTTTCATAAGAGTCGAGAATTAAAAATTAGAGATATAATATATGATTTTTCTAAGTTAGTGGCTGATTGAAAACGGATTGCAATATTAGTAACAATTTTTGCATCCTCAGATGTTTTTTGATAAACGAATGAAATTCTCGATGATCACATTAATTTGGCAGTTGAAATGAGGGCGTGCTCAAAGTTAAAAGTGCGGCATTCATCCTGTTTTTGAGGCCGGATATCAAAAAAAATTGATAATCCCGAAATCAATGCCCACATTTGCGAAAAATTTACCTGAATGAAATTCAGCAGCTTTTTGCCGAAGCGTAAACGTAACCTGGTCGCCCAGCATATCCTCTTCTGGCTTATCAGTATCGTATTGTTTACGGTTGTCCTCATTTACACCCGCGGCGATTTTAATTTTTACAGCATCACACTCCAGACGGCTGCCAGCATCCTGATAACCATCATATTCCTGGCGATATCAGTCTATATTAACCTGCTTTGGCTGATACCTTCATTCTTTTACAGGAGGAAGTTCCTGCTGTTTTTCATCCTGGAACTGGCGAACATTCTCCTGTTCATTTTTTGTAATTATTTCATCACCTATGTTTTCGAAGGCGGATCACATCCGAACTTTTTAACCGAGTTTATTGCTGAATTCATACTGGTACTGTTGTTCCTCATCGTTTCGACCCTGCTGAAGGTGATGCGCGATTCAATTACTTTGCAGGATGTTGAACTTCGCATGAAGGAGGTCGAGAAACAGAAGATCGAGGCTGAACTCAGGGCGCTGAAAGCCCAGGTAAATCCGCATTTCTTTTTCAATACCCTGAACAGCTTGTATTCTCTCAGTCTCGACAAATCGGATAAGGCGCCGGAGCTGATTCTGAAATTGTCGGACCTGATGCGTTATGTAATCTATGAATCAAAGGACGACCAGGTACCAATTGGTAAACAGCTTGATTTTCTTCAGAGTTATGTTTACCTCGAACGCCTTCGGACCGATGAGAACCTGCAGGTGGATTTTGAAGTGCAGGGCATTCATCTTGATTTGAAAATTGCCCCGCTGCTGTATATAGCCTTTATTGAGAACGCATTCAAGCACGGATCAAAGGATAAGAAAAACGATCCCTATATACGGATCGTTTTCAACCTGGAAAATGCAGATTGTGTTATCTTCAGCATCGAAAATAAAGTGGAAGGCTATCCCGAACATAATTCCGGCGGAGGTTTTGGATTATCCAATGTCAAAAAACGCCTTGAACTGCTCTATCCGGGCAGGCATGAATTAAAAATTGTTCAGTCGCCGACTTTATATCGTGTAGAATTAACTATCTTAGTGTCATGAATATCCGCTGTTTAATTATCGATGACGAACCACTGGCGCAACGTGTGGTTGAGCGTTATGCCGAGAACATCCCCTTTCTCAATATCGTTGCAAAATGCAACAGTGCTGTTGAGGCCATCGATGTGCTGCACCACCATGAGGTGGATCTGCTTTTCCTGGATATCAATATGCCCCGGCTCAGCGGGATGGATTTTCTGAAAACCCTGAAAAATCCGCCCCTGGTGATCATTACCACGGCATATGCCGAATTTGCCATCCAGGGATATGAACTTGATGTGGTTGATTACCTGATGAAACCTTTTGCCTTTGATCGTTTTTACAAAGCCATCCAGAAAGCGGAGGAGATGCTGAAAGGACGGGAGCTGCCACCTTACGAGCCGAAGGAGGCAGATAAGCCCGATGAATCGTTTCTCTTTATAAAATCCAGTAAAAAGACCTATAAGGTTACGCTTAATGATATTCTCTACATCGAGGCACTGGGAGATTATGTTAAGATTTACACCACCGACAAAATGATTGTCAGTTATCAATCGCTGAAGAATATTGAAACGTTACTCCCCTCCAAATTATTCCCCCGCATCCACAAATCATTTATCATTGCCCTGTCGCGGGTTGATCTGATCGAAGGAAATCATGTTAAGATCAAAGACCGGATGATCCCGATAGGCACCAATTTCAAAACGGACTTTGAAAAACTGATTAAATCCATATGAAATCGAGGCAAACCTTGCTGGTTTATTTTGGCTGGTTGGGTTAGCGACAACAAACAAATAAATTGCATCTTAGCTGGATTGAGAAGCAATTGTTTTTAGATGCAGTCATCCTGAGCGTTGGAATTTGCTTTCAGTTTCAAATAAACGCCCCACTATAAGAATAGGTCATTAAGGGACCTGCAGCGAGATTCCCCTGAAATATTCCAGCAGGGAGCCTGAAATTACAAAAACGCCGATAATAATAAACAACACGCCAACGATCCGGTTCATCCACAATTTGACCAATGGATTACCGGCGATTTTTATCTTATTGGCTAAAACCACTTTTAAAATATCGGTCATCAGGATCATGGACAAAGCGCCCACAAAAAACAGGGCGACCGATTTCTGGTTCCCGCCATAGGTGGCGTTGATGGCAAGCATTGCAGTAATCCAGAAAACCCATAGAAACGGGTTGGCAAGGTTGAGCACGAAACCTTTGGCAAAGTATGGAAAGGGACCTTTTTTCTTTACTTTTATTTCATTGATGGCTTCAACCTGCTCAGTCATAGAGACCTTTTTGAAAACAGTATAGATTCCAAAGATTGTCATAACAACGCCCCCTATGATGCCAAGCACCAGGTGATATTTAGGGTCGGTGATGATCTGGGCGGCACCAAAATACAAAGCAACGACGAGGGCAAGGTCACTGATGAATATTCCGGCTGCAAGGAAAATCCCGATCTTCACCCCATGTTTGATACTGGTCTGTAACAGCGCAAACAACGCGGGACCAAGAGATATGGCAACAGTTAGGCCCAGAATGATGCCTTCAAAGAGGGGGTGTAGAATCGTACTCAATTGACGGTTTAAACGTTATATGAATTTTTATGCCTGATCCATTGTTCCAATTGGCTGTTTTTAAGAACCCGCGGAAATTTGTGTGCGCCACCTTCCTTCCCCAGGGACTTCATGTAGTCGTGAAACACCTGCAAAGGTAATACTTCTGCGGAAACGTTTTTAATGGCTTCAATACGTTCAACCCGGTAATCATCATTCAGGACTTTGAGATACTCATCGAGTTTACGGGCGGCAATCTCAGGATCAACAGGATCGTTGGTTCCAAGGTACCATTGGTGGGCAAAAAGATTGCCATACCTAATACCGGTGATGGTGAATTCATTGATTTGTACCTTGAATTCTTCCTGGAACATCCGTATTGCCCGGTTGAGATTATCCTGTGAAACATGTTCGCCGCAGAGGCTGATAAATTGCTTTGTCCGCCCGGTGAGCAGGATCTCACTGCGTTCCCTGGATAAGAATTTGATTGTATCCCCGATCAGGTAGCGCCAAACACCGGCGCAGGTCGACAGCAGAAGGGCGTATTCTTTCCCCTCCTCAACCTGGCCTATGGTGATGGCCTCAGGATTTGGTTTGAGGTTGCCTTCACTATCAAAATTGGCATCATTGAAGGGGATAAATTCATAATAGATCCCATTATCGAGGATCATCTCCATGCTTTTCCTGTTCCCGGGCCGCTGAAATGCAATATATCCTTCGGAAGCAAGGTATGTTTCATTGAACAGGATTGGCCGGCCGAGTAATTTCTCGAAACTGCGGATGTAGGGATCGAATGAAACACCGCTGTGAACGTAGGCCGAGAGATTTGGCCAGATGTCATGAATGGTACCAACACCATAATGAGCGATAATCTTTTCAAGGATGATCTGGATCCATGCCGGCACCCCGACGATAATTCCGATGTCCCACGATTTAGCATTCCGCACAATGTCATTGAGCTTCACTGACCATTCCTGTTCGCGTGAGATCCGACGCCCCGGTTTGTAGAAGTGCTGAAACCAGAAGGGGATATTGCTGGCCGTGATGCCTGAAAGATCTCCCTGGTAATAGGTTCCGTTATAACGCAGATGGGTGCTCCCCCCGATCATCAGAATACCCTTTTCGTAGAATTCATCGGGGAAGTCGTATTTTGTGGCAGAAATTAACTGGCGTATGCTGGCTTTCTGCATGGCGTGCAACATGTCGGCTGTAACCGGAATATGTTTGGAGGAGGATTCTGAGGTGCCTGAGGTGAGGGCGAAATACTTCACCTTTCCAGGCCATGTCACATAAGGCTCGCCATTGAGACAACGATACCACCAGTTTTTGAACATGGCACTGTAATCATGCACCGGAACGGCAGCGCTGAATTGTTCACGGAAATCACTCCGTCCAAGGATCGCACTGAAATTATAATATTCACCAAAAGCAGTATCCTGGGCTCTGATGAGTAATTTTTTTAGTACCTTCTCCTGTTCCTTCACAGGATTGATATTGATTATATCAATGGGAAACTGACGAAGTTCATATGCTTTTCTGATAAGTGACCCGAGAAGTGGCATTGGGCGAGAATAAATTGGACAATTGAGAAGGTAAAGTTAAAAAAAAATGTGTACCTTCGATTTTTATCCTGAACGCATGACAAAACCGGTGATAAGGATTTTTTGGACTTTGGGGACTCTCGTGAGCCTGATTGTGTTTATTTCATTGGGATTCGTTGTTTTTCTATCAGTGACTGAGTTTTCTCCGGCATTGAAATCAAAGGTGGAAGTTGCCGGGAACACAAAATCAATTGACCCGGAACGTCGTGAGTTTAGCCTGTTGACCTGGAATGTGGGTTATGCCGGTTTAGGCAGAGAGTTGGATTTTTTCTATGACGGTGGAAAAAAAACCCGGCCAGGGAGGGTCCAGTGCCTGGATTACTTCAACGGAATCAAAAAAGTGGTCAAATCCTACGATACGTTAGACTTCCTGCTGATCCAGGAGGTAGATGTCAGTTCAAAAAGATCCTGGAAACTGAACGAATATGATAGTTTATGCTCTCTATTACCTGGATATTGTCATGGTTTTGCTTTCAACTATAAATGCAGGTTTATCCCGGTTCCAGTGATGGATCCCCTGGGACAAGTCAATTCCGGACTTGTAACCTTCTCTGCGTTTCGGCCCGATGATGCAGTGGTTCAGTATTTTGAGTCAAATTTTCCCTGGCCAACCAGGCTGGCAATGCTTAAGCGTTGTTACATTCTTTTCCGGTTCAATCTCAATGATGGGAAGGATCTGGTAATTATCAACCTGCACAACTCGGCCTATGACTCAACCGGGTTATTGCGTGAACATGAATTGTCGATCCTCGATTCAGTCCTGCAGTCTGAATACAGCCGCGGTAATTATGTAATAGCCGGGGGTGACTGGAACAGCAATCCGCGCGGGTTTCAATTAAATACATTTCGCCAGGGCGATCTTTCGGTTCTGATTGATCCACCGATCCCCGATACTTTTGCTTCCGGGTGGAGCTTTGTGTTTGATTCTCTGGTCCCATCAAACCGCTTTACGGACATGCCTTATCAAAAGGGAGTGACACGCACCACTATCATCGATTTCTTTGTAGTGTCGCCAAATGTCGAGATCAAACGCATTGAAACGAACCCATCAGGTTTTGAGTTTTCGGACCATGAGCCGGTGGTTTTACAAATTACATTGAAATAAGTGGGGAAAAGGTAAACAGGTGGACATGTAACCGCTTGTTCATTTCTGCACCTGTTCACAAATTATAGCTATGAAATATAAAGTAACCAAGGAGATTACCTTACTGCAGTATTTGCTTGAAGAGTTCCAAACGGCCTCAAAAACAACCGTGAAGCAACGGATATCGCATGGTAATGTGCGCGTGAACGGGAAAATGGTTACAAATCCGGCAGCCATTTTGAAAGCAGGGGATGTTGTTGAATATGTAAAACAGGCAGTGAAGATTAACAAGGTTAAGCCGCCCTACCAGGTGCTGTTTGAGGATGATGCAATTCTTGTCGCAGTAAAGCCAGCGGGTTTACTAACCATTGGTGACAGGGGGCTGGGAGGGACTTCGTTTTACCAGCAGATGCAGGCATATGTGAAGGAAAATTCAAAGGGAAAAGAGCGCCTGTTTGTTGTGCACAGGCTCGACCGGGAGGTTTCGGGGATCCTGCTTTTTGCGAAGAGCGAAGCGCTGCAGGAGGAGATCAAGAATCATTGGATGGATACGAAGAAATTATATTATGCGCTGGTCGAAGGCCAGCCAAAAGAGGATAAGGGCACCATCCGCAGCTGGCTCGTTGAAGGGCACGATCAGCGTGTTCATTCGGTCAATGTGCAGGAGGGGGCCAAATTGGGCATCACGCATTACCGGGTTATGGATCGCACCCCGGATTATGCGCTCCTGGAGGTGGAACTGGAAACAGGCCGAAAGAACCAGATCCGGGTACATCTTTCGGAAATGGACTGTCCAGTGGTGGGCGACCGGCGTTATGGTGCTGATTCACAATACGAAAGACGTATCCGCCTGCATGCTTTTTTTCTTTCCATTCGCCATCCAGTTACCGGCAAACTCATCGACTTTAAAAGCAAGATGCCCAAAGGATTCCTTGAGTTGAAGCCGGGGGACGAGAAATATAAATAGGTTTTGCATTTCAGATACACATGAGGGAACTATCCTGACGGGTTGAAGCATAAATTCACCGGAAATTCCGTTGCCGCATGGCTTCAAAAATCACTACCGCCGCAGATGCTGATACGTTCATTGAGTCGATCTTGCCCCTCATCGGAATTTTTATCAGATCGTCGGCTTCATCAAGCCACTTGTCACTAAGGCCGGTTGCTTCTGCCCCCATGATGATTGCCGATGGTTGCCGGAAATCAGTTTCATGATATAAATGAGTTGCTGTGAGCGCTGTTCCAAACATCCTTATTCCAGCAGCGCGAAGCCAGTTTATTGCTTCCCCGGAGGTAGTTGTAACAACAGGCATTGTAAAAATGCAACCGATGGCCGAGCGGATTGTATTCGGATTATAAATATCGGTTTGAGGATCGCAAATGATCACCGCATCGAGACCGGATGCATCTGCTGTGCGGAGTAGAGCACCAAGATTTCCTGGCTTTTCAACGGTTTCCAGGACCAGCAGAAGCGGCTTTTTACTAAGCTGCAGGTCGCTGAACTGTAATCTTCTTGGAATAGCAAGGGCGATCACGCCTCCACTATCATTGCGGTATGCGATCCGGTTAAAGACATCCACACTCAACTCCGACATTTCAATGTTCTCTCCCAATTCGGGTGACAACAACCCGAGATCACTTTCGCTGATAATTGCCGGACAATAGAATAAATCAGTGATATGGAAACCGCTGATTGCTGCAAGCCTTATTTCACGTTGCCCTTCAATGACAATCCTGTTTTGTTCCTTCCGGGCACGCGGTTTGTCGCTGAGCAGCAAAACATTTTTTATTACCGGATTTTGAAGACTTGAAATAATTCGGACCATATAATTTGCGTTAATAAATAAACAGTAAACTTTCTTTTTCGCTTTTCAGCCTCTTGCAGGAATAATTATTTATACTATTTAGACCTGATATACAATGATTTTCATCAAAAGTAACTTTTTTTTTGTTTCTTTGTCGGAGGAATAAAAATTATACATACATTTGCGTATTCAAATACCTGAATAAACCATGTCCAAGATTTTTGCCCTTTCTGAAGCCTCTTCAATAGCAATTCACAGCATGGTTTTGATTGCCCGCTCCGAAAATGGAATTAACGCGGTAAAGATTGCTGAAATTACAGGATTTTCAAAGAACCATATTGCTAAAGTTTTGCAACGCCTTGTTAAAAACGACATGCTTAAGTCGGTCAGGGGCCCCTCAGGCGGATTTTCAATGAAAATGGATCCGAAAAATGTTAGCCTGCTTGACATCTACCAGTCCATTGAAGGGCAGATTGATGTGGGTGATTGCCCCCTGGCATATGATTTCTGTGGCTTTGACCGCTGCCTGATGGGCAATGTGGTAAACAGGCTCACAGCCGAATTCAAGAAATTTTTAAAAGAGCAGACATTGCAATCGTACCTATAATTTTTTTATCCATAAAGAGGCAATCAGATACCTAAATACACCTATAATATATGAAGCGAAAAATTATCCGGATTGATGAAGAGAAATGCAACGGATGTGGAATTTGCATTCCGAACTGTCATGAAGGCGCAATGCAGCTGATCGATGGGAAAGCCAGGCTGATCAGCGATTTGTTCTGCGACGGACTTGGAGCATGTATTGGCCATTGTCCTGAGGGAGCCATTGAAATCATCGAGCGTGAGGCTGAACCTTATGACGAGCGAAAGGTGATGGAGATTATGGTTCTGAAGGGAACGAATACGATTCTTGCGCATCTGGAACATCTTCGCGATCATAACGAAACGGAATTTTTACAACAGGCAATTGATTATTTAAAAGAACACAACATTATGATGAATCCCGAAAAAACAGAACATCATTCACATGGGGAATGTGGATGTCCCGGCTCAATGGCCAAAGATTTCCGTGCCGAAGAGATCAAACAGGAAGCAATCGCCACCCCGGCAGCAGCAGCGGTTGCTGCTTCTGAGTTACGCCAATGGCCAGTTCAGCTCCACTTGCTTAATCCGCAGGCATCTTATTTCAAAAATGCAGATGTTGTGCTTGCTGCTGACTGTGCTGCCTTTGCCATGGGGAATTTTCATGCACGCTTCCTGAAAGGAAAATCTGTCGCCATTGCCTGTCCGAAACTGGACAGCAACAAGGAATCCTATATCCAGAAGCTCACATCCATGATCTCCGACACGAAGATCAACTCACTTACCGTGGTGATGATGGAGGTACCATGTTGCGGCGGACTATTGCACATGGCTCAGACCGCAAGAAGTAATTCGGGCCGGAATGTTCCAATTAAAAAAGCCATTGTTAGCCTGCAGGGAGAGGTCATTGAGGAGGAGTGGACGTGAGGAAAAGTCAAAGTGTAAAATGCAAATATCAAAGTGCAAAATGCAAAACCAGGGCATAGCTTACATTCTCAAAAGTTTAACATTTGCATTTTGCATTTAATTAATTCCGGGAAAACCTTTAAATTTTAAACGATGCAAACAAGAAAACTATGGTACGGCTTCATCGCCGTTATGGCAATTTCCTTCTCGGTCCTGTTGTATTATGGGCGGGAGATATACAAACAAGCGCCGCCGATTCCCACCGAGGTAGTTACCACCGATGGTACCATCTTATTTTCCGGCCAGGATATCAAGGATGGCATGAATATCTGGCAATCGATCGGTGGACATGAAGTTGGTACGGTATGGGGTCATGGATCCTATGTTGCACCCGACTGGTCGGCCGATTGGCTGCACCGCGAATCGGAATACATCCTGAATTATCTCGCTGATACTTCATTTGGCAAGTCTTATGCAGAGGTTACCGCCGAGCAGAAAGCCATGCTGAAGATCAGGCTGCAGCAGGAGCTTCGAACCAATACGTACGATATCAATTCCGGTAGAATAGCGATATCTCCATTACGGGCACAGGCCATCAAGGCGGTTGGAGAGCATTATGCCGGGTTGTTCATGGATGACCCGAAACTTGAAAAACTCCGGGATGCCTATGCCATCCCGCCCAATTCGATCAAAAGCATTGACCGGATGAACAAGATGAATTCCTTCTTTTTCTGGATTTCCTGGTCGTGTGTCACAAACCGCCCCGACAGTGATATTTCCTACACAAATAACTGGCCATCGGAGGATCTGGTGGACAACAAGCCAACAAGTTCCCTGATACTGTGGACCGGTTTCAGCGTGATCATGCTGATTGCAGGGATTGGTCTCATGGGATGGTATTATGCATCACGAAAGGAAGAAGAACTTTCTGAATCTGAAATTCCATCGAAGGATCCATTATTGGGAGGTATTTATACACCCTCGATGAAGGCCACCCTGAAGTATTTCTGGGTTGTAACAGCCCTGATCCTGGTCCAGATACTCATGGGGGTAATCACCGCACACTATGGCGTGGAGGGACAGGCATTTTACGGACTGCCGCTCTCAGGATTGCTGCCCTATTCCATCTCCCGTACCTGGCATATCCAGCTGGCCATCTTCTGGATAGCGACTTCATGGCTGGCAACAGGCTTGTACCTGGCCCCGGCTGTTTCGGGCAAGGAACCCAGATTCCAGGCATTCGGGGTGAATTTCCTCTTTATTGCACTGCTGGTTATTGTAGTCGGATCTCTCATTGGTCAATGGTTTGGCGTAATGCAGCGGCTGGGACTGGTCACCAATTTCTGGTTCGGACACCAGGGATATGAATATGTTGACCTTGGACGCTTCTGGCAATTGTTCCTGTTCGTAGGATTGATCATCTGGCTGGTCTTAATGGCACGCGGACTCATGCCGGCGCTGAAAGCAAGGTCGGAAAACAAGTCACTGCTAACAATGTTTCTTATCTCTACCATTGCCATTGCCGCCTTTTATGGCGCAGGGCTGATGTGGGGACAGCAAACAAATCTGGCCATTGCTGAATACTGGCGCTGGTGGGTTGTTCATCTCTGGGTTGAAGGATTTTTCGAAGTCTTTGCCACGGTCGCCATTGCGTTCCTGTTTGTTCGCCTTGGACTGGTACGAATAGGCACTGCCACTGCCAGTGTATTGATATCCACCATCGTCTTTTTATCAGGAGGAATCCTGGGAACGTTCCATCATCTTTATTTTACCGGAACTCCAACTGTTGTACTTGCACTTGGGGCGACCTTCAGCGCGCTTGAGGTGGTTCCGCTCGTGCTGATGGGATTCGAGGGCTACGGGAATTTCAAAATATCCCGGAGTAAGAATTGGATATCGGGTTATAAATGGCCGATCTATTTCTTCCTGTCGGTTGCTTTCTGGAATTTGGTCGGCGCCGGTATTTTCGGATTCCTGATCAACCCGCCGATCGCACTGTATTACATGCAGGGACTGAATACCACCCCGGTACATGGACATACTGCCTTGTTCGGCGTATATGGCATGCTTGGCATAGGGTTGATGCTGTTTGTATTGAAAAGCATGGAGCCGGAGAAGATTTGGAACGAAAAGTGGGTGAAATTTGCCTTCTGGGCGATCAACATAGGATTGGCATTGATGGTATTGATCAGCGTGTTGCCGGTTGGATTGGCCCAGACCTGGGTCAGTGTAAAAACCGGGATGTGGTACGCCCGCTCGGCCGAATTTATGCAGGATCCAACCATCGCCTTTTTCCGTTGGCTCAGGGTGATCGGAGATACCATATTTGCTGCGGGTACCCTCGCACTGGCCTGGTTTGTTTTTGGGTTAAAAGGCGGATGGTCCGTTGTTAAAAAATAAGTTAAATAAAAAATCTATGGAAAAGAGCATTTTCGAACACTCCAACGTATTCCGGTTCCCCGAAAAGGTGGATTATTCATCTGAGGGAATCATTAGCAAGCGTGTAATTGACCGCCCGGTCGGAACAGTAACACTATTTTCGTTTGACCAGGGACAGCGACTGAGCACACATTCAGCACCCTATGATGCCATGTTGCAGGTCATTGATGGGAAGGCTGAAGTTATCATCAACGAGGTACCGTTTATTTTATCCACCGGTGAAACCATCATTATGCCGGCAGGAATTCCCCATGCAGTGAGTGCACTTGAGAAGTTTAAGATGGTTTTAACGATGATCAAGGGATAAAAAAGAAGTCAAAGTTCAAATATCAAAATGCAAAACCAGGGGGCAGCTTACATTCTCAAATTTTGACTTTTGCATTTTGCACTTTACATTTTTCATTAATACAATTTTTAATTAGTAATCTGACAAATGAGCGAACTTATCAATAACTCCCAAAGCAGGAAGGAACTGCTCAAGCACATGATCCTTCAACTGCATGAAGGCGTGGCGCCGGAAGCGGTGCGTGCGCGCATGATTGAACTATTGACAAAAATTCCCTACGGCGAAGTGGTCGAAGTGGAACAGGAGCTCATCAGCGAAGGGCTTCCTGAATCTGAAGTTTTACGGCTATGCGATATTCACAGCCAGGCACTCGAGGGGCGCATCGACCTCACGGGCATGAAAATAGTGGCGCCAGGACACCCGGTCGATACCTTTAAAAGGGAAAATCGTGAACTGGAAAAAGTTGTCAGGCAACTTCATGAATTATTCAACCAGGTTGACATGGAGCTTTCAGGCCCTGCAATGGAGAAATATCTGAATACCGTGAAGGGGCTGTTCAACAGCCTGATGGATGTCGACAAACATTATCGCCGCAAGGAAAATCTTTTATTCCCATTCCTGGAAAAGTATGGTATTACCGGTCCCCCGAAGGTTATGTGGGGGAAGCATGATGAAACCCGCGACCTGTTGAAGAATGCGATCAATGTGCTGAACATGCCCGGTGATTTCAACACCGATATGATGAAGATGAAGGTGGAACTTCACCTCTTGCCTGCGGCAAAGGCTATCACCGACATGATCATGAAAGAAGAGGAGATCCTTCTGCCCATGACCCTCGATAAGTTGACCGAAACCGACTGGTATGAAATTTACCGTCAAACCAATGAAATCGGTTATTGCTTGTATGATCCGGAAGTCACCTGGAAACCACAGGGAGTCGATATCGCGGAGGAGACATCGGCTGAAGAGGGCAATGTCAACCTTCCAAGCGGAAAATTCACCTCTGAGGAACTTTTGGCCATATTGAACACCCTGCCGGTTGACCTCACGTTTGTAGATCGCAACGACAAGGTAAAGTACTTTTCACAGGGCAAGGAGCGTATTTTCGACCGGAACAGGGCCATCCTGGGTCGGGATGTAAGGATGTGCCACCCCCCGTCGAGCGTGCACATCGTTGACCAGATCATAGGCGACTTCAAGAGCGGTAAGGCCGACAGCGCTCCATTCTGGATACAGATGGGCGGAAAATTTATCCACATCGAATATTTTGCGTTGCGGAATGAACTGGGTGAGTACCTTGGAACGCTGGAAATGTCGCAGGATCTTACCGAGAAAAGGAAGATCAGCGGTGACCAGCGACTGCTTTCGTACCGGAAAACGGAAACGGGAAAATCTCCGGTTCAACCAGAACCGCAGCAACACAACGATCACAGTCATCAGCACGGTTCAACTTCTCCTCAAAAAACTTCACAAATGAACAGACCACATTGGCTTGACCAAAGCCGCATAATTATAAACCTTGATGCCAGGCCACTGCTGGCCCAGGGCATCCATCCGCTTGAACAGGTACAGCAGCAATGTGCAACGCTTAAGCCCGGAGAGATCTTTGAGATCATTACACCCTTCCCGCCATCGCCCATGATCGACAAAATGGCCGCAGCAGGTTTCGAAGCACATACGGAAACTGCCGCTGACGGGATGTTTCACACATATTTTCAAAAAAAATAGCGAATATGCGAAATAGCGGAGTCACCAATCTTTCGGGACTTCGCTATTTCAATGCCACGCTACCTGTTTTGTATGCTCCGCTTCCTTAGAAAATACCATAAGTGGTTCAGCCTGGTCGCAACTATTTTCATACTCTTTTTCGCAGTATCTGGTATAATCCTGAATCACAGGGAAATGTTGTCAGGAATTGACGTAAACAGGAAACTTTTACCACCGGGTTCCAGGTACAACAACTGGAACCTGGCAGCAGTCAAAGGGGCGGTTGTTGCAGGGAATGACAGTGTTTTGATCTATGGTAATATTGGGGTATGGTTGACCGACAGTACTTTCAGGTCGTTTCGTGATTTTAATCCGGGTTTCCCCGGTGGAATTGACAACCGGAAAATCAATACCATGTCATGGTCTGCCGAATCGGGGCTATATGCAGGCACTCTGTTCGGGCTTTACAGGCATGATGGAAATTCCTGGATTAAAGTGCAACTTCCTGTTGATGGAGTGCGTGTCGTAAAAGTACTCCACCATGGTGACAGTTTGCTGGTGATGACACGTTCGAATCTGTTTGTTGCCAGCAGCGCATCAGGATATCAACGTTTTCGGGAGATCCATGTTCCAAGAGGTGAAGATGATGACGGGAAAGTAGGTCTCTTTAAAACACTCTGGGTAATTCACAGCGGCGAGATCTATGGTCTGACGGGTAAGATAATTGTTGATGGAGTTGGCATCATTTTTATCATTCTTTGTATCACCGGGCTGATATATTTCTTCGTGCCATACCGGTTGAAAAGCCTCAAGGATGAGCTTCGCAGGTCGAAACTGAAAAAGTTCAACAAGTCATCCCTGAAATGGCACAACGTGCTGGGATCATGGGCAATCATCATTTTACTGCTGAATACTGGCACCGGAATATTTCTCAGGCCACCCCTGCTCATTCCCATTGCCGGAGTGCGGGTGGAAAAGCTCAGGTACACTGAACTCGATGATCCCAATCCATGGTTCGACCGGTTCCGCGACCTAATATACGACAGTGAGTCAGGACGTTACATGGTTGCAACCAGTGAAGGGATTTATTATTCCGATAACCGGTTTGGAAACGAACTTAAAAAATTTGATATTCAGCCGCCAGTCAGTGTGATGGGAATCAATGTCTTTGAAAAGACCGAACCCGGCAAGTACCTGATTGGATCCTTCAGCGGGATCTTTGAATGGGAGCCATTAACCGGCCGCACCCTTGACTGTATTACCCGCACTGAATATATTGATAATGGCAAAGGCGGATCACCGTTTGGCAGTGTTAGTGTTGCAGGATCCATAAAATGCAATGACTCCACCCACATCATTTTTGATTATGGCCAGGGACTGATGGCATTGAATGGCAAGAACATCCTGCCTCCTGTTCCAGGCTCAATCGTTGAGGCTTGTCCGATTTCGCTCTGGAATACCTCTCTGGAAATCCATACCGGTCGAATTTTTGAACCCATTCTTGGGCCGTTTTACATTCTTGTTGTTCCATTGGTTGGTTTAGCCACGCTTTTCATTCTTATCAGTGGTTTTTTCGCATGGTGGATTGGGAAGCGTCGTAAAAAAGTTGCTTTGACAAAATCCCGCGGTGATTTGAATGGTTAAAAAAGCTATATTTGATGTATGAAATACGTTGTACTCTCTGTGCTTCTATTTTTTGCTGATGGATTTTCCTGTAGGAAAATTTTGCAACCTTAAAAGTGCAAGTGATTCATTAAATTTTTATCATGACCTATTATCTTAAACTTTACTTTGCCACGCTGGCCGTGTTTTTCGCTGTCGATATGCTATGGCTGGGATTGATCGCCCGTACCTTTTACAAAAAGCACCTGGGCTTTCTCATGGCCCCGGAGGTAAACTGGTATGCAGCCCTCATCTTCTATTTCATTTTTATCGTTGGCGTCCTCGTTTTCGTTGTCCTTCCCGGACTTAAGGAAAACGATTTACCTATGCTGATCGTAAAGGCAGCCTTTTTCGGGTTCATTACCTATGCAACCTATGATCTGACCAACCTGGCAACTGTAAAGGACTGGCCCCTGATCATCACCCTTGTGGATCTTGTCTGGGGAATGGTGCTGACCACTATTGTGAGTGTCGCAGGCTATTTTATCGGTAAATGGATATCCTGAAACGATGATGAAAAAACTGATCCGGTGGCTGATTCCTCCAGACCAATGGAAACCGACCGTGGCTGTGCTCATGGGAATATTTTTCGGACTGGGAGGCTATGCTTTTTACATATCCAAAGCGCCATCATACCTCTCCGATAATCCTGAGACATGCATCAACTGCCATGTGATGAATCCGCAATACAACGACTGGGCCCATAGTTCTCACCGGAATGTGGCCACCTGCAACGATTGTCATGTACCACACGACAATATTTTCAATACATACCTTTTTAAAGCCAAAGACGGGCTTCGCCATGCAACCATTTTCACGCTGCGTACCGAGCCCCAGGTTATTTACATTCTGGATGAAGGGAAAAAGGCGGTTCAGGCGAATTGCATCCGCTG
>Ga0074195_1003170_pt1 | contig 16148 bp, 14 predicted proteins | sample EPASupsiteHSE623_FD_64525 | JGI IMG/M metagenome (GOLD analysis project Ga0074195, IMG submission 64525) | Bioremediated contaminated groundwater from EPA Superfund site, New Mexico - Sample HSE6-23 | ecosystem: Environmental > Aquatic > Deep subsurface > Groundwater > Contaminated ...
CTATACCGAAGATCGAGGGCATCCCTATGCGATGGAGGACCTGCGCGAATCAAAACGGATAGGTCCGGCTGCTAAAGGAGCCTGCATTACCTGTAAGACACCATATCTTGAGCAAATTTATAACGAGACAGGCTGGGGCTTTGCCAATAAGCCGCTTACAGAATTAATGGATAAGGCTAAACACCCGGTCAATTGTGCTAATTGTCATGATCCCGAAACCATGGGACTTCGGGTTATCAATCCGGCGTTTAAGGAGGCTATGCAGAAACGTGGTATTGATTTGAGCAAAGCCAGCAGGGAAGAAATGCGCAGCTACGTTTGTGCTCAATGCCATGCCGAATACTATTTTGAACCAACAACATATAAAGTAGTTTTTCCATGGGATAAAGGCTTGACGCCACAACAGATGTATGAATATTATTCAGGCAGACCAAACGGTTTTACCCAGGATTTCATCCACACCGATTCGCAAGTGCCGGTTTTAAAAGCGCAACACCCAGATTATGAAGAATGGCAAAATGGTGTGCACGGTCAATTTGGTGTTTCCTGTGCTGATTGTCATATGCCATATATGCGAAAAAGTGGACAAAAATATACTTCGCATTGGATAACAAGCCCGTTAAAAACACTCGAGGAGTCTTGTTCGCCTTGTCATATGCAAGGAAAAGAATTATTGTTCAGTCAGGTAAAAGCCTTTCAGGATAATGTTTGGCAACTGCAGCATACTGCCGGCCAAACGGTTGCCAAGGCGCATACTGCCATCCAAAAAGCAGGTGCAAATAGCGCTGTCAATCAAGCTGAACTGACTAAAGCGCGCGAGCTATTGCGTCAGGCGCAGTGGTACTGGGACTATGTTGCTGCAGCCAATAGTATGGGATTTCATAATCCCGTACAAGAACTAAATACGCTGGGGCAGGCCATCGATTTGGCACATCAGGCAATTGATGCCGCCGATAAAGCCGCAGGTACCAATGCTTTATAAATAGAGTACTTATCAGGCCGAGCTTGCTATGTTGTGTCTTGAGATAACATAGTAAGCTCGCTTTTTATTTGTCAGAGGATATGCTGTAATGAAGTGACACAATAAAATAATGGCAGAATTTTAGAAGATTAATAGAAGATTTGAAAAATATTGGAGGAAAATACTATTAATTAGCGAATAAAACAATTGGCGGAAAATTCCCAAATATATTCACAATTAATATTAAGGGAGGTAAGCTAATGTCGATGTTTTGTTTTCAATGTGAACAGACTGCAGGCGGTAAAGGTTGTACCAAAATAGGTGTATGCGGAAAACAACCGGATGTAGCTAACAATCTTGATGAACTTACATGTGCGTTAATTGGATTAGCCAGGGCGTCACAGGGAAAAAGTGCAGGTAAAACTGCTGATGAACTGGTGCGGCAAGGGCTTTTTACCGCAGTTACCAATGTTTGTTTTGACAATGAACGAATAACGTCGCTACTTAAACAAATTCATAAAGAAAAAGACAAATTGGATAAAGCTGCAAAAGATTTTCCGCCAAGTGAATTATGGACAGGTGACACCGACGTTGTATCACTGAGGTCTACTTTGCTGCTAGGTATGCGTGGGATGGCAGCTTATGCCGAACATGCGGCTGTATTAGGAAAAGATAATCCAGAGGTTACCGCTTGGTTTTATAAAGGGCTAAAAGCACTGGGTGAAGAACATACTGCCGAACAGTGGCTTGACCTCTTGATGGAGTTTGGGAAAATCAATCTGGCATGTATGGCTGTTCTTGATGAGGCAAATACCTCGGCTTATGGTCAGCCCAAACCTACTAAAGTAAGCCTGAAAATAGAAAAAGGACCGTTTATTGTTGTTACCGGTCATGATCTGCTGGATCTAAAGCAGTTGCTTGAACAGACTGAAGGAAAAGGCATTAATATCTATACTCATGGTGAGATGCTGCCAGCTCATGGCTATCCTGAGTTAAATAAATATCCGCACCTAAAAGGTAATTTTGGTACAGCCTGGCAGAATCAACAGAAAGAGTTTGACAATATACCAGCACCGGTTCTATTTACCACCAACTGTCTGATGATTCCCAGAGGCAGCTATAGCGACCGCGTATTTACCACTTCGGTAGTGGGCTTCCCGGGAGCGCAGCATATAGTGGAAGTTAATCATAAAAAAGATTTCTCAGTGTTAATCAAGAAGGCTCTTGAACTTGGCGGCTGGCCGGAGGACAAAGAGTTTACTGGAATTAACGGTGGTAAAGAAGTCATGACCGGGTTTGCACGTGGTACAGTTATGAGTGTTGCCGGAACTGTTATTGATGCGGTAAAAGCAGGAGCCATTAAGCACTTTTTCCTGGTTGGTGGCTGCGACGGGGCAAAACCAGGCAGAAATTACTACACTGAATTCGTAAAAAAGGCACCGGATAATACGGTTATATTGACGCTGGCATGTGGCAAATACCGGTTTAATGACCTTAACATCGGAGAAATCGGTGGGCTGCCGCGGATCATGGATATGGGGCAATGTAATGATGCTTATTCAGCAATTCAAGTCGCAGTTGCTCTGGCAGACGCATTTAAATGCGGGGTTAATGAACTGCCGCTTACTTTAGTTCTTTCCTGGTATGAGCAAAAGGCGGTCTGTATTCTGCTCACCCTTTTATCGCTTGGTATCCAAAATATATATATCGGACCATCACTGCCGGCATTTTTGTCGCCTAATGTACTTAACATTTTGGTTTCTAAATTTAACCTTCATCCGATTACTACCCCCGAAAATGATCTTCAAACAATACTGAAATAAAACGTATTGTAAATAATGAGTCAGGCCTGTTGCATTTGTGCTGCAGGTCTGATTTTTTTTGCCTAATTTACTTGTTGGTAGACCTAAGCGTTTTATTCGTGGAGTCGGAAAAGTATAAAACTTCAATCCAGTGGCAATAATGCTTGTGTAGGTAAGAAACTTGGGGGGGAATAGCGTGATTGTCAATAAAGTTGAGATATGTGGTGTAAATACAGCAAAGCTCCCGGTACTTTCTGCCACTAAAATGCGGGAATTATTTGAGGTAATGCAGGCTGGAGAAAGAGCAGCCCGGGAACAACTGATTTATAGCAATCTTCGACTAGTGCTGAGTGTGATTCAGCGATTCAACAATCGTGGCGAATATGTTGATGACTTGTTTCAAGTTGGGTGTATTGGCTTAATGAAAGCCATTGATAACTTTGACTTGTCACAGAATGTAAAATTTTCTACCTATGCAGTGCCGATGATTATTGGAGAAATACGGCGTTATTTAAGAGACAATAATCCGATTAGAGTTAGTCGTTCTATGCGTGATATTGCCTATAAAGCACTGCAAGTGCGTGATTCACTTGTCAGCCGGTTTTCACGCGAGCCATCCATAAATGAAATTGCGCATGAACTTAAGGTGCCAAGAGAAGAAATCATATTTGCCCTTGATGCAATTCAAGAGCCGATATCTTTGTTTGAACCGATTTATCATGATGGCGGTGACCCGATTTTTGTAATGGATCAAATTAGTGATGACAAGAATTTGGATCTAAGCTGGCTTGAAGGTGTGGCAATAAAAGAAGCTCTGCGAAAATTGAGTGAACGCGAGAAACATATACTTTCACTTAGATTTTTTGAGGGAAAAACGCAGATGGAAGTTGCTGAAGAAATTGGCATTTCGCAGGCGCAAGTATCACGCTTGGAAAAAGCAGCGCTAGGACATATGCGAAAATATATATAGATACTGATTGGTTTGTTTGGGAGGCAGTGAAATGGAGAAAAAATTTACTTTTTGGAACAAGAAAATGTGGGCCCTGGTAATACTATTATTTATTGCCGTTGGTTGGGGTTTGTTATTTTACCAAGAAAAGAATGGTACATCGATAGCGGCGTCTGACCGAAGCAGTTATGTTAGGCTGCACATTTTAGCCAATAGCGATAGTGTGCAGGATCAGAGTGTAAAACTGAAGGTTCGCGATGCGGTTGTTGCTTATTTAACCCCTCAGGTTAAAGATGTGGCTGACGCGCAAGCGGCAAAAGCTATCATAGTCAGTCGTCGGGATGAAATTATTCTGGTAGCAAAAAAATGTTTAGCTGATAATGGTGTTGATTATCCGGTAGATATACAGATAGGCAATTTTGAATTTCCAGTTCGTTCTTATGGCAATCTGGTATTGCCTGAGGGAGAGTATCAGGCTGTCCGGATCCTTCTTGGGAGTGCTGCCGGACAAAATTGGTGGTGTGTGTTGTTTCCACCGTTATGTTTTATTGAGGGCACGAATGTTCTGGAGAGTTCGAGTAAATATACTCAACAGCAAGCTGATAAGCAGTCTCCGGAAATTCGCTGGCGGTTGGCTGAATTTTTTAAGTAATAAATTTTTCTAATTTATCACGTTTATCCCTTGTCCTTCATATAATTATTGTAGAATCTTGCAGCTACATATTTGTGAAGAGTAACGACAGAGGAGGGGGATAGATGTTAAAAACAAGCGACTTAAAATTAAAAGAAGTTATTAATGTAATTGACGGCAAACGTATGGGAAATATTACCGATATAGAAATTGACGTTGAGACGGGTAGGCTTACTGCCATTGTTGTACCGGGTTTGGGAAGATTTTTAGGCATCTTTGGGCGTAATGAAGATGTAGTCATTCCTTGGGAAAAAATTAATAAAATTGGCATGGATGTAATCTTGGTTGAAACGGGAAGCTTTGGTGAAGTAAAGCGTGAGTAATAAAAAAACTCTAACCACTGGGTGGTTAGAGTTTTTATTTTTTTTTATAAAATTCGCCAAGAAGGAAGGAAAAAACACAAGATATGGAGTAATATATATATATAAGACACAACATCTAGTGTTGTGTGTGGTGACCTATATATATTATAACATACTCACCGGAGTAATCAAGGAGTGGGTGAATTTGCGTTGTCCATTTTGTGGAGTAGCCGACAGTAAGGTTGTTGATTCAAGAGCAACAGACGAAGGGAATTCTATCCGGCGACGACGGGAGTGTTCTGTTTGTGCGCGTCGTTTTACTACGTATGAAGTAGTTGAAGAAATACCGTTAATGGTTGTAAAAAAAGATGGGCGTCGTGAAATGTATGAGCGAAGTAAGTTGCTCGGCGGCATGTTGAAAGCATGTGAAAAGCGACCTGTGCCTGTTAAGGTAATTGAAAGAGCAGTTAACAAAGTCGAAAAAGATCTCCATAATAGTGTAGAACGGGAAGTATCCACCCGACAAATTGGCGAGTCGGTAATGCAGCATTTAAAAGAAATTGATCAAGTTGCCTATGTACGGTTTGCTTCTGTGTACCGGCAATTTGCTGATATTAACAATTTTATGCAGGAACTTGAGTTACTCATGAAAACGCAGCATAAATGAGACTTGATTCAGGTGAGGTTTTAATCCCACCTGAATCTTAGTCGAATTAGCCAGGGACTTAGCCGTTCTTTACTCCCGCCGAAAGAGGGCGGGAGTATTAGCGCGGGTTAGTCATCGGGTAAAGATTAATCAACATGGGGGAAAGATGATGTTTGTAAAAATTAGAAAACGTGATGGCCGTGAAGCGAATTTTGATGAAAGTAAAATAACGGAAGCCATATATAAAGCGGCTAAGGCAGTTGGTGGGGCAGACCGGGAACTGGCCTTGGAACTTACGCTTAATGTGTTGAAATTTTTAAAACAACAGCATAATGGCGGAGTGTTTAGTGTAGAAGATGTTCAAGATGCAGTTGAAAAAATGTTGATTGAAACTGGACATGCTAAAACCGCCAAGGCTTATATTTTGTATCGGGACAAGCGTAACCGGATGAGGGATGCGAAGTCCGACTTAATGGACGCAGTTGGGGAAATTTTGGTGGAAACCAGTCGTGAAAATGCCAATGTTTCTAACTCACCATCAGCTAAAATGCTGCAAATTGCCAGTGCTGCTAGTAAGGCCTATTATTTAAACAGGCTTATCCCTGAGAAAATTGCGCAAGCTCATGTTAAAGGCGATTATCACATCCATGATTTGGACTTTTATGGAAAGACGTTGACTTGTGTGCAAATCCCCTTAGGCAAATTGCTTGACAGTGGCTTTAACAATGGTCATGGTCATATCCGTTCCCCTAAGCGTCCGGCATCTGCTACTGCACTTGCAGCTATTATCCTGCAGAGTTCGCAGAATGATATGCATGGCGGGCAGTCATTTGCCTTTTTTGACCGTGATATGGCGGCTTATATGGAAAAAGCCAGTAATGAAGAAGTGTATCAGGCTATGGAAGCGTTGATTTATAATTTAAATAGTATGCATTCCCGGGCAGGGGCTCAAGTACCTTTTTCCAGTCTTAATATTGGTACTGATACTTCGCCGGCCGGCCGGTCGGTGATCAAAAATGTACTGTTGGCGTATGAAAAGGGATTAGGTCGTGGCGAGAACCCCATTTTCCCCAATATTATTTTTCGCCTGCAGGAAGGGGTTAATTTTAATCCTGGCGACCCTAACTATGATTTGTTTAAACTGGCGATCCGTGTTGCTGCCCAACGCCTTAATCCTACGTTTAGCTTTATGGATTCCTCTTTTAATAAAGAATATGGAGACCAAGTGGGATATATGGGCTGCCGTACAAGGGTAATGTCCAATCGGTGCGGCCCTGAAGTGACTGATGGACGCGGAAATCTAAGCTTTACTACAATTAATCTGCCGCGCTTAGCCATTAAGGCCGAGCGTAATTTCATGAAGTTTTATGAAAGTCTCGCGGAATTGATTGATTTAACCTGCGAGCAGCTTTATCACCGTTATCAGGTGCAGGCTAAATTAAAGGTGCGTGACATGCCATTCTTAATGGGACAAGGGCTGTATATAGATTCAGATAAACTGAAACCTAATGATTATATTGAAGACATTATCAAACATGGTACACTCTCGGTTGGCTTTATCGGTTTAGCGGAAACGCTTACGGCATTAACTGGATGTCACCATGGTGAAAATGAAGAATCCCAGATTATGGGAGAAGAAATTATCGCTTTCATGCGGGATAAACTTGATCGTGCTGCTGAACATTATGATTTGAATTATACTCTGCTCGCAACGCCGGCAGAAGGTTTGTCAGGTCGATTTGTAAAGATGGATCGGCGAGAGTATGGTCTTATTCCTGGGGTTACAGACAAGGAATATTACACCAATTCATTTCATGTTCCGGTTGGCTATCCTATAAGTGTTTTTGATAAAGTACGCATTGAAGGCGTATACCACAAATATACCAATGCTGGTCACATCAGCTATGTTGAATTTGGCGGTCCTCCGGTTAATAATTTAGGAGCAATGGAAGAGATTCTCCGATATATGCGTAAATGTGATTTCGGTTATGCTGGTTTTAACTATCCTGTTGATTTTTGCGAAGGTTGTGGACATCTGGGGGTAATTGATACAGAGGAATGCCCTTCGTGCGGTACTACTACCGTTCGGCGTGTTCGTCGTATTACTGGTTATTTAAGCACTGTTGACCGTTTTAATGATTCCAAATTAAGTGAGCTAAACCAGCGTGTACGCCACGTCTAGGAGTTGGAAGCGATGGAAATTAGACTTGCAGGTATTACGCAAGAGAGTATTGTTGACGGCCCAGGATTGCGCTTAGTTATATTTACTCAAGGGTGTCCGCACAATTGTCCTGGTTGCCATAACCCGGATACCCATGATATAAATGGTGGGTATGTCACAGATACGGAAAGTCTCTTCCGATATATTGTTGAGATTGTCACCCGTAATAAATTGCTGCGCGGAGTGACTTTTTCGGGAGGAGAACCATTTCTGCAGGCGAAGCCATTGGCAGTATTAGCCAAAGACCTGCGAACGCTAGGTATGGATATTGCTGCCTATAGTGGATTTACTTTCGAACAGCTGGCTGCTATGGCATTAAAACACAAAAGTATGAAGGCGTTGCTTGAACAAACTGATTTGCTGATTGATGGTCAATATAAGGCGGCTGAACGTGATTTGGGACTGGCTTTCCGCGGTTCTAGGAATCAACGGTTGGTTGACGTGCGAGCCACCCTTGCGGTTGGCCGAGTAGTGTTATGGGAAGACCTTGAGCAAAAGCGTTGGGCATAAAAAATAATTTAACTAAATAGCGACTATACTATATATAATGTCACCGAAACTAAGGTCAGACATTACGGGTGGATGTGATAAAATGTCATGGCATTTGAAAGAACGCTTACAAAAAACTGTGGCTTCAGAGCGGGGGACGATGGCCTATGCGCCTGGTTCCCGCCGCCCTATGGCATTGGTGTATCCCAATACCTATTATGTTGGGATGTCCAATTTGGGTATGCATATTATCTATGAGCAGATAAACAGCCGAGGTGATACAGCCTGTGAACGGCTGTTTTTGCCTGATAAAAAAACGTTAGATGAATATGTTCGGACTAATACACCGTTGTTAACATTGGAAAACCAACTTCCCTTATATGAGTTCCCGTTAATTGCTTTTGCTGTTTCTTTTGAAATGGATTATTTTAATCTAGTTAGCATTCTGATGGCAGGTAAAGTGAAGGCTTTGGCGGCTGAACGAGGAGAAGAGGATCCGCTTGTAATCATCGGGGGACCCTGCGCCACGTTTAATCCTGAACCGCTTGCTGATTTTGTTGATGCATGTATAATTGGCGAAGGTGAAGAGGTAATACAAGAGTTTTTGGATTGTTATTATCATGGTCTTAAGCAGGGTTTGCCGAGAGAAGAACGCTTGCTGCAACTTGCGCAAATTGAAGGGGTTTATGTTCCGCGTTTTTATCAGCCGATATACGCTGCCGATGGTGTTATTGAACGCTATGAACGGCATCCGGCAGTAGTAGCGGCAAAGGTAGGGCGCAGGTATATTAAAGACTTGGGAAAGTATCCGGCGCAAACCGTAATTGTAACCTCCGAGACTGAGTTTGGAAATATGTACTTAATTGAGGTTGCCAGAGGATGTGGCCGGCATTGCCGTTTTTGTATGGCTGGGTACTGTTTCCGGAACCCCAGAGTGCGTTCGCTCACCCAGATTGCAGAAGCGGTGGAAAAAGCTAACCAGTTTTCGGCAAAAGTGGGTTTGATGGGGGCCGCTATTTCGGACTATCCTCAAATTGATGAATTATGCCAATTTATTCTTGCAAAGGGACTTACCATGTCGGTTGCTTCACTTAGAGCGGATTCATTGCGGGCTGGCTTGGTGAAAGCATTAGCTGCCAGCGGGCACAAAACGATTACGTTGGCACCGGAAGCCGGTAGTGAAAGAATGCGGAGAGTAATAAATAAGGGTATTACAGATGAGCATTTGTACCAAGCTATATCGGCAGCAACAACCGCGGGTATTCCGCATGTTCGGTTGTACATCATGGTTGGCTTGCCGGGAGAACAGAGTCAGGACATCGAGGCAATTATTGAAATGGCATATAGTGTAAAGAGTCATATGGAATCTTTGGGCAATAAGGGAATGCTAACATTAAGTATTAATCCATTTATTCCCAAACCATTTACGCCTTTTCAATGGCTGCCGATGGCTGCTATGCCAGAAGTATCTTCTAGGCTAAAATACATTCAGGCTGCCTTGAAAAAAAGAAAAGGAATAGAAGTATTAATCGAGCAGCCTAAAGAGGCTTATATCCAAAGCGTGTTAGCGAGAGGTGACCGCAGACTAGGGCAGGTAGTACTTACTGCTGCCTCTAATGGCGGCAGTAAGGGCTGGAAGCAGGCACTTAAGGCTCATGGTATAGATGAAGAATTTTATTTATACCGCTTAAGGAGCGAAGATGAGATTTTGCCCTGGGATAATTTGAATATGGGAATCGATAGATCCTATCTTTTGAATGAATATCATCAAGCACGAGAAGAAAAATACACCCCGCCATGTAGTGCAGGGTGTAAAAGGTGCGGAGTTTGTGGATGATAAGGAATAGTATGTTAAATAAATAGACTAGACTTCAGACGGCGTTTTTGACACCGCCTGAAGTCTAGTCGGTTAGTCTCATCAGATAAACGAAAAAGCAGAGCATTGCTCTGCTTTTTAATACTATAATAATATGTAAATCTATCAGTGTTATTTTCGGGAGTTTAACTGGTCGGGGCGACAGGATTCGAACCTGCGGCCTCTTGGTCCCGAACCAAGCGCGCTACCAAACTGCGCTACGCCCCGGCTCACAGTTATTAAGTATACACATTCATAATAAAGTTGTCAACAGCGGTGCAAGGTATTTTTGCTTGGTTTTTGTAATGATTTATTATAAGTCTTTAGTCCTACAGGATTTTTGCCCGAAATGTCGAAACTTAACAAAATGAGTTAGAATGACTGGGTGATTTTACCTAAACCTAAATTCTAAGTTGTTCTTCCTGTGAGCCTCCTAAAGGTCGAAAAAAAGTAGGAATTAGAGTAACTTAGCTGTGGAATAAATCGATCATCAGGAGGAATGTTTTTGAAGTTAGTAAACCATATCCTTTGTATAATTGTTTTTATATGTGTATTGCTGGTTCTTCCAGAAAATCAGGTTTTTGCATCTGGCAGTGATATGCCGGTAGTAAAGCTGGGCGATACTAATGACGCCGTTTATAATTTGCAAATGGAACTAAAAAAACGAGGTTTTTACCATGCTGATGTAGATAGTAACTTTGGATCATACACTAAAACTGCTGTTATTGCATTTCAACAAGCAGTTGGTATTGAAGACGATGGTATTGTTGGCGGGGGAACATGGCAAGCGCTTCGCGATCCTGCTGGCATTACGGAAGCAAGCAGGGGTTTTAGTGGTAAACTCGGACAACAAATCGCCAGTTTCGCTCAAGGATTTTTAGGTGTTCCGTATGCTTGGGGCGGAGTAAGTCCAGGTGGGTTTGATTGTTCAGGGTTTGTGTATTACGTATATAATCAATATGGTATCTCTTTGCCAAGGGTTGCCGATGAACAATATGAATCTGGACAAAGGGTGTCGCTAAATGATATTCAGCCAGGTGACTTAGTTTTCTATAGTACATATACTCCCGGGCCTTCGCATGTTGGCATTTATGTGGGCAATGGTCAATTCGTCCATGCTAGTTCCGGTGCTGATCAAGTAACAATAACTGCAATGTCTAAAGCGTATTACAAGGCAAGATTTTTAGGAGCTTTTCGTGTTGTTAGATAGAGGAAAAAATAACCGGCTAACCGGTTATTTTTGTTTGTCTGCCTCTATAGAGGTTATAATAAGAAAAAGATATTTTCCGCAAAAAGTGCTTCATATGCGTAAATGTGCTAAAATATTTATGTTAAAGTGAATTTTGGTTGCAATTGAGGTAGATATGCGTATTATTACAGGAGTTGCCAAAGGCAGCAAGCTTAAGGCCCCTAAAGGGCTTGATGTGCGTCCGACTGCTGATCGTGTTAAGGAATCGATATTCAATATTCTTGCCAATATGGAATTGCCGATCGAAAGAGATGCTCTGATAGGAGCAGAAGTTTTAGATTTATTTGCCGGAACAGGTAATTTGGGCCTAGAGGCGTTAAGTCGAGGTGCCTCTCATACACTGTTTGTCGACCAGAGCCTCGTTAGTCTTGCAACTACAAAAGAAAACATTAATCATACCGGTTTAAGCAAGCTGGCGACAGTACAACGTGGAAATTCGCTTAATATATTGGATCAGTTAAGTCAAACAGGGCGTTCTTTCACGTTGGTATTTGTGGACCCTCCTTATAACCAGGGTCTGGTAAATGCTGTTCTTCAAAAATTAGATAAAACTAATGTTGTTGAATATGGAGGAATAATTGTAGTTGAACGCTCCAAACATGAACAATTGAATATGGATTGGCAATGTCTAAAACTGATTCGCGACGAACGATATGGAGAAACATTTGTGACTTTTTTGATGCGATATTACAACAATACTACTACATCAGGAGGAAGTTAACATGCGAATAGGAGTTTGCCCGGGAAGTTTTGATCCTGTTACTAACGGACATGTAGATATATTCTATCGGGCCAGTAAAATGTTTGATTTGCTAATTGTAGCTGTTTTTCATAATCCTAACAAAAAGCCGTTATTTACCATGCAGGAACGGGTTGAAATGTTAAGCTTAGCAACTAAGGATATTTCCAATATCAAGGTTGATAGTTTTTCGGGGTTGCTTAATGATTATATGAGACGCCAAAACAGCAATTTTATTGTTCGTGGGTTGAGGGAACTTAGTGATTTTGAGTATGAATATAAACGCGCCTTGCTGATAAAAAAAATTGACCCGGAAATTGAAACAGTTTTTATGATGACAAGTAACGAATATTCGTTTATAAGTTCAAGCGGCATAAAAGAATTAGCTAAATTCGGGGGGCCAATTACTGGATTAGTGCCTGCGTGTTTGGAAGAAAAAATTGTCAAAAGAATTAGTGAAGAAAAATAGATTTGTTTATGGGAAGGGAGAATATTATGAGTATTGAAAAACTGTTGGATGAAATGGAGAATATGCTGGTTGATGCGTCACGGTTGCCTTTCACAAATAAAAGGGTTGTTGAGGAAGATGATCTGGCAAAATTTTTGGATGATTTTCGGGAATTATTGCCCAAAGAGCTAGAGGAAGCAAAAAGAATTATTGCTGACCGACAGCATATTCTTGATGAAGCTCAAAAAGAAGCCCAAAATATTATTGAACAGGCCAAGAACTATGTTAGTAAGCTTACCGATGAGAGCATTATCAATAAACAAGCTCATGAGCAGGCAAACGAGATTATGAATCTAGCTAACAAAAATGCCCGAAACTTACAACATGATGCGGTTAACTATGCTGATGAAGTATTTAAGCATGTTTTGAATAATTTGGAGCAAACGTTGGAAGTCGTCCGGCAAGGTCATCGTGATTTACAGCAAAATAGAAGTAACTCACCCCAATAGTACAACGCTTCGGGTTTTATCTTTTCGCATAGTGATAAATCCCTTTCAGAAGATGAATAGTAATTGACATGATTATTAGAATGCTGAGTAATACAAGCATTTGATAACTTGCTTGCCCAATTCTATCTACCCAAAATCCTAAACTATTACTCTGGCTCATACTCATTGACGCCGGAACAACTAGAATGTGAGCAATGGTCTGCCGTGAGTTGAGAAATAGAATTGTAAGGATAGCAGCAAGTATTGCGTGCAGCAATCGGCCTAATACATAGGGCGTCATACGAATCCCTGATTCAATAACAATGCTGGCTACTTGTCCGTGAACACAAAGACCGCTCCAGGCGATTATGGCACTGGCAATTGCTACTTTTTCAATTAAGGGGGCGGCAGCTTGGCTGACCGCTAATGTTCCTAAGTCAATTTCAAAAAAGCCGCTTACTAATGCCGGGGCTAAATTGGTATTATAATTGATCATGCTAAGCAGTGCCGCAAATATATCAGTCAAGCAATCAGTAATGCCGACAATTGTCATAATGCGAATGAATACGGAAAAGACAATGATAAACCCGCCAATTAGAATAATGGTGTTCATGGATGATTTTACAGCGTCACCAAGTAATTGCGCTGTTGTTCGCTTATCTTCTTTGTGGGCAGTGTATAATGCCCTAAATGCGCGAATAATAATATTAGCGTTTTCTGCAGGCGTATCTGGCATAATGGTATCACGGTTTCGACCATGAAACCTAAAAATTACCCCGACAAGAAAACTTGATATGTAGTGAGCTAAGGCGATAGTCGCGCCTAATTCCGGCATGCCAAACATACCTACGGCTACTGCTCCGAACATGAATAATGGATCTGCCGTATTGGTGAATGACAACAGGCGTTCAGCTTCGACTGCTGTACAAAGCTGGTTTTTGCGAAACCGACAGGTGATTACTGCATCCATAGGGTAGCCTGATGCAAGCCCCATGGACATGGCAAAGGCACCAACACCGGGTACATTGAAAATAGGTCTCATTAACGGCTCAAGCAAAACACCAATAAAGTGAACAACTCCAATCCCCATAAGTATCTCAGATAAAATAAAAAAAGGCAGCAGAGCAGGAAAAACTACATTCCACCATAAGTTTAAGCCCATAATGGCTGAATCGAAGGTTTCTTTCGGATATGTTACCATTGTAATAGTAATAAATACAGTGCAAAAGGCCATAAAATATGTTAGTAAACGTGAACGATAACGCTTGCCACTGCCCCAGGTCCGCATATAGAATCTCCTCCTCCAAGCCGTGCGGTTTGATAATATATATATTTATTGGCCGGAGGTAATATAACTAAAATGAAGTGTCAAATCCACTGTAGTTGTATTGGAGGGATGGGGTATGCTGCCTAAACTGGGATTGGCGTTAGGCTCAGGTGGGTTAAGGGGCATTGCGCATGTTGGAGTTTTAAAGGTGCTGGCAAAACATCAGATACCAATAGATTTTATTGCCGGTTGCAGCATTGGCAGTTTGATTGGTGCATTATTTGCTGCCGGCCTTGAACCGGAAACCATACTGAAGCTTGCCAAGACCTTGCGAAAACGTCACTGGCTAGACTTTGTCATTCCACAGATGGGGCTTGTCTCAGGAGAGCGAGCATTGGCCACTATTCGTTTATTAACGCAACAGAAAACATTTGCACAGTTAGATACTCCGCTTGCGGTTGTGGCAACTGAACTAAACAGTGGAAGAGAAGTTGTATTTACTGAAGGCGATGTAGCCAAAGCCGTACGGGCCAGTATTTCTGTGCCTGGCGTATTTATTCCCTATGCAATAGATGATATGTTGTTCATTGATGGAGCAGTTATCAATCCGACACCTATAGATACCGTTCGCAATATGGGGGCAGATATTGTAATTGCTGTTGATTTGGCGCATGCAGGAACAGTTTGCAGTATCAGTAATATGTTTGATGTAATCATTCAATCTATTGACATTATGGAAAGAGAATTGTGCAAGCATCGTCAACCACATTGCGATGTTCTTATTCAGCCTGATGTGGGAGCCCTCTCGCCAAGTTCTTTTGATACGATGGATGAATGTGCGTTAGCCGGAGAAATGGCTGCAGAGGCTGCGATTCCTCTGATCAAAACCTGCTTGTTTAACCAGGGATATAATATGGAGAAGTTTGAAAATCCTGGCCGCCCGTTTTCCAGTGATTCTTAGGTGAGCCAAGTGCATAGGTATCTGTTGCGGCGATATCATAAGACAACATATCTTGTAAGAACGTTAACTTACAATGTCGCTGCTGTTGACTTGTGAGAAATTGAGATGTTTTTGTAATTGCAGGTATTGCAGCGTGCTCGTTAATTGCTTTTATAAGTTTTTTTCCGTTTTGGTTAAATGCCAGTATTCGGGCATAAAGTGGACCTAACTCATCAAATTGATTGAGCTTGTCTTTAGAAATTCCTAAAAGCGCATAAATGATAATCCGTTGTAATCGTGTTAATGTATAACGCTTACTTTTGATAAGGGTAAGTAATTCCTGAGCGGTTGTTGCTTTGAGGGCGGCATCGCTTATTTTATTATGCAGACCTTCGGTCACTTCGGGTAGTGCTGCCAGCTCATGCAGCTGCATGTTTCTGATTTTGGACAAAATAATATCATTAAAAGATGCAAGCGCTACAGGGGCTTTGCCCAGTGAAATTAAATTATTAACTTGGTTAGCGCAATACTCCGGAAGGCATTTCCAAGCTGCGCTATCAGGAATAAGGCAGTTGTTTTCTAAAAGATCTGCGCGAATAGCGGTTGCGCTGGCGATATGGGAAGTGATTATATTATCATGGTAATTGGCCTGCAAGCGTTGTATAACATGTGGCTTTAGATGGGGAGAATAGGTACTAATTGCCCGTAGATATTCGATAGCCAACAGGTTGTTAGGGGTTTGGATCAGATTCTCAGCAACTCCGGCTTCGGTCGATAGTGCTGAGGATAGGCTGGAGGCATAAGTTTGGCCTGTTTTCATTTTTTGACGCATAGCCTGAATAACGTTTTTGTTATTTAGGGCATGTGCTGCCAAGGTGAGAGCGGATAAATCCGGTGTTTCAGTTCCGAAACAAATGTGCTCAACAACCCCTAGGCGTGAGAGAAGTTGAATGCCTCCAGTCGCAAAATATTGAGCGCTTCGTACTGAAAAAACAGTGGGCAGTTCGAGTATCAAATCCACCCCGGCCTTTACGGCCAATGCGGCGCGCTCCCATTTATTTGCGAGTGCGGGATCGCCGCGCTGCAAAAAATTGCCGCTCA